>Ga0307515_10018314_pt1 | contig 12688 bp, 11 predicted proteins | sample 17_EM_MG_FD_194513 | JGI IMG/M metagenome (GOLD analysis project Ga0307515, IMG submission 194513) | Populus trichocarpa ectomycorrhiza microbial communities from riparian zone in the Pacific Northwest, United States - 17_EM | ecosystem: Host-associated > Plants > Roots > Unclassified | place... | reverse complement strand
TAAAAAGAAAAGTTCAGGACTTGTTAGGCCACCTTAGCAAACTTTCTGATCCTCTTACTAGAAAGTGTAAAATATACATATATTTTTATTTTATTTACACTATGTTTTTTAACATATTTTAAGCTTATTAGAAGTTATTTTTATGAATTTATCATATCTAAGAAACTTTGTAAATTAATTATTAAAAAATAAAAATTTTATATTTTATATTTTGAACCCTACTTCCACTGAATAAAAGTTGACTCATTAAACTTTCCGGAAAAAACAGGCCGAAATGCTAGCTTTTGTTGAAGTTCACTTGTAAACCAACTCAAACCATCTCATAATACTCTTAGCATGAGTAAATAAAGTGTAGTCACTACGTATAAAAAATCAAAATTTCATCTGCGTATCGAAGATGACTAAGGTATTTACCTTTCCTGTATTCAATACCTTTAAAATAACTAGATACAATGCCTTTTGAAATAGCACAGAGAAGCCTTCTGCAAAAATATCAAAGAGAAAAGAAGAAAGAGGGTCACCTTAATTGTCTCAAACCTCTTTTGTCACTGAATTTGATCCATTAAATAAAAACTAATAAATAGATTAAGGTCATAATAGTGAAGTCCTCCACCACCACCTCCTCCTGCTCCACCAATGCCCCCGCTCCCACCTCCTAGTCCTCCACCTCTTCCACAACCAAACCAGTCACCATAGCTCTTCGACCAAAACCACAGCTATCATCACGAAGTCTAGTTTTATCTAGTTTGTCATTGGCAAGAACCATTGCAGTCAACTGAAGAACAATGAACAATAAAAGGAACATAAAAGAAACCCATTTTCCCACTGCAACAATTCTGTTACAGATTAAGTGACCGTTTAAGAGTGAGTAACTTCTTATTTTGGGTGTTTTTTATTTAAAAATAAATTAAAATAATTTTTTTTCAACGTAAAACACTAAGAAAATATCTCTGCAATGTTCGCTCTCTCTCTTCTTTGCATAAGGAAAACTCCCTTATTCTGGGTTTATCCACCGGCGAAGTCAACAAAAGGAGCTCTAAGTATTGATGGTGCAAATTTATGTTACTCGTTGGGACCATTGGGAGAGTCCGAAGGGACTAAGTGGAGAATAAGTGATCATTGGCTCCCCAATTATACATATGAAGATGAAGTCATGGTTGACCTTCATTCGAGCATTAAATGTTTCCCGCCACTCCCCAACGGTACCAACGCGTGACATGAAACCCACCAATTACTAGCTCTTTTGGTTGACTTGCCAAATTGGCCACTGGATAAACCCTATATAAGGGAGTTTTTCCATGCTAACAAAGCAAGCAAAACATTGCAGAGAAGCTTGTTACTAGCTTGCTATTTAACTTTGCATAAACAGAAAGTTGCATTCATGGCGGCTGTGTCTTCAAAATGGGTTTCTTTTCTTCTACTTTTCTTGTGCATTGTTCTTCATTTGAGTGCTATCACTCATGGTGACGACAAACTCGACAAAACTAGGTTTGGTGACGATAACTGTGGGTTTAGTCGAAGAGGCTGTGGTGGTCGGTTTGGTGGTGGACGTGGAGGGGGACGAGGAGGTGGTGGAGGTTTAGGTGGTGGTGCTGGAGGAGGTGTTGGTGGAGGCGGTGGTTTTGGTGGGGGAGGTGGAGGTGGTGTTGGTGGTGGGTCGGGTCATGGTGGAGGCTTTGGAGCTGGAGGTGGTGTAGGTGGCGGGCTCGGAGGTGGTGCTGGAGGAGGTGGAGGCGGCGGCGGAGGCGGTGGTGGAGGCGGTGTTGGTGGTGGGTCAGGTCATGGTGGAGGCTTTGGAGCAGGAGGTGGTGTAGGTGGTGGTCTTGGAGGCGGTGCTGGCGGGGGAGGAGGCGGTGGAGGCGGAGGAGGGGGTGGGGGTGGTATCGGTGGCGGTTCAGGTCACGGCGGGGGCTTCGGGGCAGGAGGCGGTGTAGGTGGTGGTCTTGGAGGCGGTGCTAGTGGAGGAGGAGGTGGTGGAGGGGGAGGAGGGGGTGGTATTGGTGGTGGTTCGGGTAGTGGTGGGGGCTTTGGAGCTGGAGGCGGTGTAGGTGGTGGCCTTGGAGGCGGTGCTGGTGGAGGCGGTGGGGGAGGAGGAGGTGGTGGAGGCATAGGTGGAGGATCAGGCCACGGAGGCGGCTTTGGTGCAGGTGGTGGTGTAGGAGGTGGTGCTGGAGGTGGTTTAGGTGGCGGCAGGGGTGGTGGAGCAGGTGGTGGGTTTGGAGTTGGAATAGGCGTTGGTGTAGGAGTTGGAGTTGGTGCAGGTGCTGGCCAGGGATCTGGTAGTGGTTCTGGCCGTGGTAACGATGGCAGACATTAAACATGCTTTACATTGAAAACAATCTCTTGCAATTTAAGCAAAAGTTAAGCACCTTCTGTGATGTCTAAATAAGCACGTTCTGTTATGTGTTCCCAGATTAAGATTAAGTTTAAGATTAAGATTGAGGTTTATGTAATGTAACTGAGAAATTAATAAGAAATGAGATGTGTTCTAATTAAGCAATCTTTTTAATCATTATCTAAACATCTGTTTTCAAAATCTCAGTACCTCGATAATAGCAATGAAGTTCTTCAATGTCCACAGACTCTCCAGGCATGGATTAACTTCACTCAAGCAATCTTCATCAGTCATGACATTAACCTAACTGAAACCATTTTACTCTTGCAGGGAACGTAGAAGAAGCCTGGTTTTTCAGCATTTGTAACATGGCACTATCAGGAACTTCTCCGTATTTTCAAATTCTATGCTATATTTAATAATACACAAGGAAAGACAGCAATTTCATCGAAACTTTATACAAATTACAGTAGCAACTGCCTTCTATACCACCTCATTGTATTACAAAACAATAACTATGCTAACAAAATTGATCGTAAATAAAATACGAAAAAACTGTGCGCTTAGCCTTCCGCCGAAGAACTCTCATGCATCAGCTGCACCTGTGGGGGAACTAGGTACAAAAGGAACGAATCCCCGCCCGCAGAACACAAATTCTCTTCAAAAATTCATGAACTTGTCGTCAAATTATGTCATTAAGCAGTGAGCAGTTTGGTGCTATGTTTTATTCTCAGAGCAAAACCTATAAATGAATTACGACGTAGGAAACCAAAACATAAAAATAATAAAAATAAAAAGTTAGTTGCTATGTTTTATTTTTAGAGAAAAACATACGTGAGTTTTGTTCAACATATACTGTTACTGCACATTAAACTTGTCCTGACATTTATGTTCTTCAATAAACAAGTTTGTGTTTAGTGACAAAACCTATAAATGAAGCAATGCTGTCACGACGTAAGAAACCAATGCCTTTGGACGCAGCTATATTCCTATAGTCTGGAAGATTGTGTTTCTTGCTACACAAGTTTCTGGAGAAATTGCTGTCTATGATCCTCATAAAGCATTTAAAAAAAATAAACATAATTGAATTTATAATTTGTTATCTAAACTATAGTTATAAAATCTTGATTGGTCCGACAAATTAATCAGGACCTGGCCAACTTATGATTTGAACTAGTTCGGAAAAAAAAAGAAGGAAAAGAGATGTTTGCCCGGTAAATTTTTTAGGTTTTTTTGTTTATCAAAGCAACATTATTTTGATCATTTAAAAATTAAATTTAAAAGTCGAACCTTCTTATATTGACCTTGCCTCGAGTCGAGTTCAAAATATGGTTTTATGACTATATATGGTATAAAATATTTTTATAGTTATTTTAACATTTTTAAATTTCAATTTGATCCATAAAATAAAACTGATAAATAAATTAAGGTCGTAATAGTGATGCCCACTGTAACCACCTCCACCTCCACCACCAGTGCCCCCATCTCTATCACCCTCACTTCCTAGTCCTCGATCCACAACATCCACGGCCAAACCAGCCGGCACAGCCTCTTCGACCAAACCCACAGCTATCATCAGGAAGAGTAGTTTTGTCTAGTTTTTCATCACCAAGAACAACAAACATAGCCTTTAATACAATGCACAATAAATCAGTAGAAAAGAAACCCATTTTGCCATTGCAACTTTCTATTACAGATTAAGAAAAGATCTCTGTAATGTTCGCTTTCTCTTCTTTGCATCAGGAAAACTCCCTTATTTAGGGTCTATCCACTGGCTAAGTCAACAAAAAGAGCTCTAAGTATTGATAGGTGCAAATTTATGTTACGCGTTGGGAGAGTGCTGGGAAACATTTATTGAGCACATCAAAGTCAACCAAGAACACCATTGCAATTTGCAATATATATATATATAGTTTGGGTGAGTGTACTGTTTAATCTGTTGGGGTCCAAAAATGAACTTGACAGAGAAAATGTTAAGAGGAAGAGGATGCATAACCAGCTCATGCATGTCGACTTAAAAATCGATGGAGATCTGCATATAAGGATGGGAAAAAGCCTTCATGAGATTAAATCACAAAAGCTTCAAATTTGTTCACTTCTTAAAGTGTGAAGGGGCCGTGCCCGCACATATTTTTTGCAATTTAAGTTTAATATATATGTATTAATTAATGAAAGAAACACAGAAGATTATTAGCTTGAAAGTCTATATAAGATCAAGATAGCAGGGATTTGTCTCCATGTGCTTTTTATTTTGAGGTTACGTAAATTTACTTCAAAACTATTTCATAACATATTTATATTATGTTTATTTTTTATTCAAATATAAAATAAAAAAATAAAAAATACTAAAAAGAGCCCAAACACGTTAGCATAGTAGCATAACATGCATTAAAATTAAAAAAAATAACAAATGACGTATTGTTGGTTTTTTGTGGAATTCAATGACATCTGCTCATAAAAAAAATAGGGCTGTGAGGTTTTGTTTTTGCTAAAAAAATATTTTTTTCAACACATTCTAATTTAAAACACCTTAATAAACCTATTTATAGATTAAAAAAATCTCAAAAAACCAAAATGAATCTGAAACTAAAAATTTTCACAATCAGATATATCTCCTCGAGCAAGGAAAAAAAGAAAAAACATATTGGTGAAACTTCCTTCATGAAATGAAACTCATTGACTTCAACATTGATCATTTTTATGGTCGGAATTATCATCAATAACGACTATCTCTATACTAGATTCCAGTGAGATCTTTCTCTCCTCTCGAAAAGAAAACTAAAAATAAAAAAAAATAAAGTTTGATATTAAAATTGAATTTCTAATAATTTAAAGGACCGATTACCTAATAACAAAATAAAAATAAAAATGGGAGGCTTAATTAGAACCACCACAAGATTAGGTATCATTTTTTCTTTTTCATACAAGAAATATGGATTTTTTTTTTTTTTTTGTAAAAAGAAGGACTAACTTATTATTTCTCAAAAATGGAGGGACTAAGTGAGAATAAGTGATCATTTGCTCCCAATCATAGCTGTGGTTCAATTTTATTTATATATGAAGATGAAGCCGTGGTCCATTTGAGAATTAAATTTTCCCGCCACTGTCCCAACGGTACCAACGCGTGACATGAAACCCACTAATTAATAGCTCTTTGGTTGACTTGCCAAATCGGTCACCGGATAAACCCTATATATATGGGAGTTTCTCCATGATAACAAAACGCAAGCAAACATTCCAAGAAGCTTTTACTAGCTAGCTACTTAACTTGGCATCAACACAAAGCTGCATTGATGGCGGCTGTATCTCCAAAATGGGTTTCTTTTCTCCTACTTTTCTTGTGCATCGTTCTTCATTTGAGTGCTGTCACTCTGGGTGATGACAAACTTGACAAAACTAGGTTTGGTGATGATAACTGTGGGTTTGGTCGAAGAGGCTGTGGTGGACGAGGAGGTGGTGGAGGTTTAGGTGGTGGTGCTGGAGGAGGTGTTGGTGGGGGAGGTGGAGGTGGTATTGGTGGTGGGTCGGGTCATGGTGGAGGCTTTGGAGCTGGAGGTGGTGTAGGTGGTGGTCTTGGAGGCGGTGCTGGTGGGGGAGGAGGCGGTGGAGGTGGTATCAGTGGAGGTTCGGGTCATGGCGGGGGTTTCGGTGCAGGAGGCGGCGTAGGCGGTGGTCTTGGAGGCGGCGCTGGTGGAGGAGGAGGCGGTGGAGGGGGTGGGGGTGGTATCGGTGGTGGTTCGGGTCATGGCGGGGGCTTTGGGGCAGGAGGCGGTGTAGGCGGCGGCCTTGGAGGTGGTGCTGGTGGGGGCGGAGGCGGTGGAGGGGGAGGAGGTGGAGGCGTAGGTGGAGGATCAGGCCATGGAGGTGGCTTTGGTGCAGGTGGGGGTGGGGGTGTAGGAGGTGGTGCTGGTGGTGGTTTAGGTGGCGGAAGCGGTGGTGGAGCGGGTGGAGGGTTTGGAGTTGGAATTGGCGTTGGCGTTGGCGTTGGAATTGGAGTTGGTGCAGGAGCAGGCAAGGGATCTGGCAGTGGTAATGGTGGCAGACATTGAACTTGAAAACAATCCTTCGCAATTTGAAAGTGTATGAATTAATGAAGGAACGCAGAAGATTATAAGCTTGAAGTCTAATCAAGCACCTTCTGTCTGTTATGAGAGTTTTTCAACTTTCTTGTAGCTTTGGTTCTTATAAAACACTATCGTCGTTGTAATTTGATGTTCCCAGATTATGATTGAGGTTTATATATGCAATGTACCTGAGAAGTTAATATTTGTGTTCCAAAGCAATCTTTTCTTCTCTCTTTCTCCCTATAATCAGTTGCTTTCAAAATCCAAGTACCATTCAAGTTTTATTTGGATAAATTTCAAGTGGAATATTCTGACGTGTTTTTCTATCCTGGTTAAAATTTATGAAGAAATTGTTCTCTAATCCTTTACGTAATATTTTTAAAAAATATAAAAAATTTGAATTTATATTAGTAATCTAAACTATTTTTATAGTTATTTAATATTATTTTTTTTTTGTTAATAAACGATTGAATATATAACAAATAAGATAGTTTTAGTGCCAGTACGGCCTGACAAACAAGAATTAAAAGTTACAGAAACAAAAATGAACAAATAAAAAAAAAACATAGAGAAAAGAAGACAACAACAAAAGATAAAAGATACAACTAAAAAGAAAAGTTCAGGACTTATTAGACCACCTTAGCAAACTTTTTGATTCTCGTATTTATATGTTTATAAGTATCAAAAAATTTATATGTTTTTTTAATGTATATTTTTAAGCTTATTAAAAGTAATTTTTATGAATTTGATATGCTTAAAAACTTTGTGAATTAAAAAATGTTTTGAATTTTATTTCTCGTGACAAGTTTTTATTGAATAAAAATTAAAATGCATATATTAAATATTTCAGAAAGATATTATTTCCAGAAATTCAAGATTGTTTGAACTTATAATTAGACCTACAAAAAGGAGTTGATATCCTCGTTGGAATAGAATTTTCTACTAGCTACTTCCAGATTGAAATTGGCATATCTGCTTTCATAAACAATGAAGAATTAACTCAAAGTTCGAATTCCAATCCAGAATTTTATCTTGAAAAATCAAAAGATTTCCAGCAGACTAAATACCCTACAAGATACCCTCACAAGATACCATAGGCCAATGAAATGCTAACTTTACTATATATCATCCAAGTTTATTCCTACCAATAAGCTTATGTTAAAGTTCACTTCTAAACCAACTAAAACCATCTCATAATACTCTTGGCATGAGTAAATAAATTATAGTCACTACGTAAAAAAAATCAAAATGTCATCTGCGTATTGAAGATGACTAAGGTCTTTACCTTTCATATATTCAATAATGTAATATTTCACATCAGCAGGTAAGGATTTGATAACTAATTTTATTAGTAATGCTAGTTGCTAACATGTTGTACGCGTTTTGGGGTGTTAGACACATAAGTGGGCTCGCGTCACCAAGAACAAAACCGTGAGGACGGTAAGACCCAAAACGGACAATATACGACATGCTGGGCCGGGCTGTTACATTTAGTATCAGAGCCGACCTCATTGGTTGTCCAGTTGTGCCGACGGGATCGTCGGGCTCCTTAAGAGGGGTAGATTGTAATATCTCACATCGGCGAGTGAGGGTTTGGTAGCTGGCTTTAATAGTAATGCTGGTTGCTAACATATTATACGTATTTTGAGGTGTCAGGCTCAGAAATAAGCTCGCGTCACCAAAAACAAAACCGTGAAGACAGTAAAATTCAAAACAAACAATATACAATATATTGTGCTGAGCTAAGTATTGATGGTGCAAATTTATGTTACTCGTTGGGATCATTGGGAGAGTGCCGGGAAACATTTATTGAGCAAATCAAAGTCAATTATTTATCAAAAAATGAAGGGACTGAGTGGATCGAATAAGTGATCATTTGCTCCCCAATTAGATATATGAAGATGAAGCCATGGTTGACCTTCATTTGAGCATTAAATGTTTCCCGCCACTCCCCAACGGTACCAACGCGTGACATGAAACCCACCAATTACTAGCTCTTTTGGTTGACTTGCCAAATTGGCCACTGGATAAACCCTATATAAGGGAGTTTTTCCATGCTAACAAAGCAAGAAAAACATTGCAGAGAAGCTTGTTACTAGCTAGCTATTTAACTTTGCATAAACAGAAAGTTGCATTCATGGCGGCTGTGTCTTCAAAATGGGTTTCTTTTCTTCTACTTTCCTTGTGCATTGTTCTTCATTTGAGTGCTATCACTCTTGGTGAGGACAAACTCGACAAAACTAGGTTTGGTGACGATAACTGTGGGTTTGGTCGAAGAGGCTGTGGTGGTCGGTTTGGTGGTGGACGTGGAGGGGGACGAGGAGAAGGTGGAGGTTTAGGTGGTGGTGCTGGAGGAGGTGTTGGTGGAGGCGGTGGTTTTGGTGGGGGAGGTGGAGGTGGTGTTGGTGGTGGATTGGGTCATGGCGGGGGCTTCGGAGCTGGAGGCGGTGTAGGTGGGTGGCCTTGGAGGCGGCGCTGGTGGAGGAGGAGGTGGTGGAGGCGGAGGAGGGGGTGGTATTGGTAGCGGTTCAGGTCATGGCGGGGGCTTCGGGGCAGGAGGCGGTGTAGGTGGTGGAGGAGGAGGCGGCGTTGGTGGAGGAGGAGGTGGTGGAGGGGGAGGAGGGGGGGTGGTGGTGGTTCGGGTCATGGCGGGGGCTTCGGGGCTGGAGGTGGTGTAGGTGGTGGCCTTGAAGGTGGTGCTGGTGGGGGCGGAGGCGGTGGAGGGGGAGGTGGTGGAGGCATAGGTGGAGGATCAGGCCATGGAGGTGGCTTTGGTGCAGGTGGGGGTGGGGGTGGGGGTGTAGGAGGTGGTGCTGGTGGTGGTTTAGGTGGGGGAAGCGGTGGTGGAGCAGGTGGAGGTTTTGGAGTTGGAATTGGCGTTGGCGTTGGAATTGGAGTTGGTGCAGGTGCAGGCAAGGGATCTGGCAGTGGTAATGGTGGCAGACATTGAACTTGAAAACAATCCTTCGCAATTTGAAAGTGTATGAATTAATGAAAGGAACGCAGAAGATTATAAGCTTGAAGTCTAATCAAGCACCTTCTGTCTGTTATGAGAGTTTTTCAACTTTCTTGTAGCCTTGGTTCTTATAAAACACTATCGTCGTTGTAATTTGTTGTTCCCAGATTAAGATTGAGGTTTCTATATTTACACATACGAGTGTTTTCGAAATATTTAAATTCTCTACATAGATGAGCTAAGCTATTATACCTGCAACAAGATTACTAGCCTTATGAACAACACCTACCAAATCAACTCCAATAAAACCCGGTGTAACTTGGCTAATTGCACAAGATCATGAGAATCATCAAGTTCCCATTTCTAACTCATTCCCTTCATTATGATTAGTACAAGTCTAAACAGCAGGTACAGATTCAAAATCTAAAATACCTAAATTAACTTATAAAATTTATAGCACCATGGAAAATAAGACTAGTCATCATACAATATGTCAATTATACGCAGATACATTGTGTATCAGTATCACACACAATAAGAGGTGTTGCAAACCAGTCACTGAACTTGATGACCCACAGTAGGCACAACAGCCTACAATAGCACCTGATAAGAAAACTCACTTCATTCTTCTATGTTGAGAGCTTCCACGCATAAACCGGCATATGGCTTCATCATAAGATTCCAGATCCAATAACATCTGAAATGTAGACGAATCTGCAGAAAATCTTTTACCAACCATTTCATCAATTAGTTGTACAGCAGTAGATGAGTCCTGATTTTTAAGAAATCCTTGAATGATAACATTATAAGAGCAACTGTCTGGCAAGAAGCCATTATCTTCCATTTTTCTAAACAATTTGTACGCTTCATCTGACAGCCCTTCTTTAAGAAGCCCCCCGATCATGACATTGTATGTTCGTACAGTAGTTTGTATTCCATCCGTAGATAGCTTGGAAAATAGTTCCTTTGCAACTTCAAGCTTCCCAGCAATAAACATGCCTTGAATAAGAATATTATAAATGACGATATTAGGTTTGATTTTCCTCTCTTGCATTTCCTTGAGCAATTGTAATGCCTCATCTAAATCTCCATGTTTGCAGCAGCCATCTAGCAAAATTGAGTAAGTCATCAAATCTGGAAGAAGGCTTGAAGAGCACATCTCCTTGAAGAGATTTAGAGCTTCCTGAGGTCTCCCTACTTGGCAGAGACCTTTCATAACAGTGCTGTAAGTGACAGTATTAGGAGTCAATTCTTTTTCAGACATTTCAAAAAGTAATCTTTTTGCCTCGTCCAGCCTTCTTCTCTTGCAATATCCATTGATCAAGACGCTGTAACTATGTACATCAGGTGCACAACCCTTGCCAACCATGATGTTGAGCACTTTTCTGGCCTCGTCCATTTGGTTCTGTAAACAATACCCATCCATCAAGGCAGTGTAGGTGTAAACATCTGGCTCGGCACCTTTTTCAGTCATCGTTTCGAAGACGCATCGAGCTTCTGAAACCATCCCTTCTTTGCAGAGTCCATCAACCAGAATAGTGAACGTCACTGTATTTGGCATAACATCCCTACCAACCATTTCTTTGAACAATCTAGTAGCTTCATTCAGTTGTCCTAAATTGCAAAAACCATGGAGTATGGAGCTGTAAGTAATGACATCTGGTGGAATGTCCCGATCCACCATTTTAGATAAGAACTCCAAGGCCTCATTAACTAGCCTATCTTTGCAAAGGCTGTCTATGATTATACTATATGTCACCACATCTGGCTTGCACCCATTTTGTTCCATCTTCTTCAACACGTGAACAGCCATATTTGTGTTGCCATTTTTGCACAAACCATTGATTACAGTATTATAGCTAATTACATTGGGCTCATGCCCTCTCCGTACCAACTCATTAAACAATCCTACTGCCTCTTTAATCTTCCCCTCATTGCAGAGCCCATTAATGAGTGTATTGAATGTGATAGCATCAGGTTGAATACCTAGTTTGAATATCTTAGCCAAGACAGAGACAGCAAAATCAACACGATTCAAGCGACAAAGGCAGTTAATCAATATATTTAGAGAATAAACATTGTGGGTAACTCCAAACAAATCCATTTGATTGCACAAAGAGACAACAGAGGAATACTGTTTCTTTTTGGCAATGGACCCTAAGAATTTGCCAAATTCCACAACAGAAGGCCTAGGATTCATGCGGACCATGCGATAGAATGAAGTCAAGGCATCATCAATACTAATGTCATTGCTAGTATTACTAACAAACCCACAATTTTTTTGAGGCAAAGAAGGTTTCTGAGTACAAGCAGAAGTGGTGATGTGGTGATGCTTGAAGGATGACAAAGAAGGGAAATTAGGAGGAAAAGGAAAGATACCCATTTCCACATGTTGTTGAAGAAGAAGCCGAATAGCAGAAGAAGAAGCCGTAGCTCTAAAAGCGCCTTTCCGCATGAACATCATCATTGTTTGATTAAAAAGCTGCTGGTCTCTCTCTCACTCTCGCTGTTCCTTTGCCTCCTTTGAAAGCTGGAGATGGTAGTCAACTTCGCCGTCTTCTTTCTATTTGAAGGCCGAAATAATGGAATTCGATATTAATAAATAATCGGACCGCCCAATTTGCAGATGAGAAAAATCTTGAGTAGCCCTGTTTTTTCCCTTGAAAAACTCTACATTTAACATGACCATTATTTTTCTGCCCGCTGCGGTTGAATAAAAAAAATAAAATTATGAAAAACGATGATAATGATAATAATTTAAAATGTTTTTTATTTAAAAATATATTAAAATAAATTTTTTTATTTTTTAAAAATTATTTTTAACATCAGCATATCAAAATAATATATATATATATATATATATAATTATTTTAAATAAAAAAAATTAAAAATTTTAAAAATGCAGTTTGCAACAACTCCCACCGTAAACCCAATATAATACTAATGTATTATAAATCAAACTTTAATTCTTCTTATTTAACTTGAAGGTGATATGATGGTGGAGGTGGTATTTAGTATTGTGTTGTAAATATATGTTTTTAAAAATTTACTTTTTTAGTTTTAAATTTTTTTATATGTATTTTTGAATTGTTTTTTTATATTTATATTAAAAATAAATTTAATAAAATAAAAATATATATATATATATATATTATTTTAATTTATTTTAAAACAAAAAATACTTTAAAAAACAACATTTACTACACTCTCAAACAATTACTATAATCTCTCCTCACATCTATAACAAAACGCATTTAAGGTCTTGTTTATTTTTATAATTGAAAAGCATTTATGTAAAAATTTAATTTTTTTTGTTTGAAATTTTTTGATGTA
>Ga0307515_10018313_pt1 | contig 12689 bp, 2 predicted proteins | sample 17_EM_MG_FD_194513 | JGI IMG/M metagenome (GOLD analysis project Ga0307515, IMG submission 194513) | Populus trichocarpa ectomycorrhiza microbial communities from riparian zone in the Pacific Northwest, United States - 17_EM | ecosystem: Host-associated > Plants > Roots > Unclassified | place... | reverse complement strand
CCTATTCTTTATTAAGTTTATATAGCCGTAAGTAGGAGGCCGCTATAATAACCTAGCTCTTCCTTTATACTATATAATAGAAGGCTACGGCACTAACGTAATAACAGTTAGTTGTAGGTGGTGTAATTAGAGGTTCTTTAGGTTAATATCCTAAAGAGTAGGTAAAGGCGGCTAGGCTATACCCTAGGCAGGTCTTTCTGCAGTAGTTAGAGTTAAAGGTTACTTCTCTTTTCTTTTAGTTAATAATAGGGTTATACTGCTTAAGCTAGTTCATTCTAAAGATAATAGGGTAATTAGTAAGTGGTTTAATATAGGCTTAGAGCTCTTCTTAGTGTCCGTTTATATTTAGGTAGAGTTATACTATATAAGTAATCTTTTATACAGTATAACTACCGTTAGCGAGTTATAGGGCGCGGGCTTTAGTAAGGGGTAGGGTTAATAGGTTATATTTACGCACAAATTAGGTATCTATAAATTTATTAATAGCTCTATAGTTAATTATAGAATAGTCTTTATATTATTTTTTAGCAGTTATTCCTATTATAGGTAAAACTATCTATTTCCGTCCGTTTATTCTTACTAAGTTATCTATTAAGTAGGCCGATATATAGATCCCTCTATTATTAGGGTATCCTAGCTCGCGACTTAGGGCTAGGACTAAGTATTTCCCGCTACTTCCGCTACTACTACTTTTTTATCTTATACAGTAATGGTATATAGCGAGGTATTTAGTATTTAAGGTATAAAGTTAGGTGTTAGGCGGCAATTACTAAACCTAGCTATTAGGTAGTTTGGGTTTTTGTAATAATAGCCTTCTTAACGGTATCTATAGTAGCGCCCTAGCTTCTAAAGTAGCTTATACTCTCCATCTAGGAGTTTTCATAGGAAAGTTAGTATAGAGAGGTTAATATTAGCTCCGGTAATAGTATTAGTAGTAGGCGTCAGTAACCTTATATATATAGGTATAGTTAGCCCGGAGGGCTTTTATATAGAAGCCTTTAGGTAAGGGTTAGTAGTAGAGATCTAATTTAGCCGTCGTTTAATCTTCTATAGGGCTGCCACTATACTATAAATATTATTGTAATTATAACTAGTGGTAACGTAATTAAGACAATAGGTAACCTTTTTAAGGAGGTCTTCCTAGTCTTTAGCGTTGTCTTAAAAGAGGACTCTAGTATATTCCTAGAACTTAATATAAAACTTATTAAATAACTTAGTAGGACTTATCTTTAGGGCGCGTAGTCTAGCTTAACTAGTAGCTACTAGGTCGTAGTCGTGATATATTAGGTTAAGATTATTAAGGACCTTATAGTAGGACTACCACTTCTAAGGGCTATTAGTCTCTTATTAGGCAAAGAGTCTATTAAATAGGGTACCCTTTATACGCCCGATAATATAACCAATCTTAGTATCCTCCCTAGGAAAAAGGTAGGCGCTCTAGGTTAGTTTCTTACGGATTTACATCTTCTAGTAGCTGTATTCCTTACAGTCTCCCTAAAAGACTAGGGAATTAAGGTATTATATATTAAACCCTATAATTATAGCTTAAGTTCGGTCACTATTATAGGGGTTATCCCTATTAAGTAAAGCTACTTAACGCTAACTTTTGGCTAAGTATTAGGTAGGTAAGGTTGCCGGAGGTATAGAGACTTAGGTAGTATAGTACGTAATAGGGAGGTGCTTAGCATCGTTACGGATATGCTTATTAAACTAAAACTATAGGTATTTAATTATACCCTCCTTCTTAGTAACCTAGGCAATAAATACAATCTTAGCTTTCTTTAATTATTAAATATCGCGCTTAGATATACGGAGGTTATCTTCAGTCTCTTAGCGTGTATTATTAGTAAATACCTCACTAGCTTATAAGTCTTAGATAATATTATAATCTTAGGTAGTACGCAGTTTAGCTTATATAAGCTTTAGGTAGTAGTTTTATAAAAAGCGATAGTATTTATTAGGTTCTCTTACTACTATTTATATAAATATCTTAGCGTCTTATATTTTAATCTTAATAGGTAGCTACCCTTCTAGTTACTTTTCCGTGGCTATATAATTAATAAAGGATAAAACGTTGCTAGTGTCTATCTTGTTAAGATTATTACTATAGCCACCTATACTAATAGGGGTGTACCCACCCTACTAGGCTGGTTAACTCTTATCGTCTTTAAGGTAGTACTAGGTGCTTAGGGGTACTTATAGTTATAACTCTTCTAAGCCGCTAGGCTTGCCCTTAGGGTTTAAGGCTAGGGTTAATAAATTAAATTCTTCTAGGATTAATTAGCGTTGTAGGTTGGGTTGGGGTATTAGGTTGCTCTTTAGGCTTAATATAGTGGCTAGTAAGGAATCTCGTCTTACTATTATAGTGCAAAGGTTACTCGTAGACACGCTGCTTCTGGCAGTGCCTACAGTATTATAAAGACGTAGAATTGGTCGTAGGCTAGGTGTCGGTGGTAAAAAAAAGGCGTAACGTAATGTTATGAGGCGCGGAATAGTGGCTGCTAAATGTATGTATTTGAGGAGTCTACAAGACGTTACGCGATCAATTGTAAGGATTAAGGGCGTAGGAAGGTGATATACTACGTATGGCTGACGTAAGCTATACGCGAAGCGTACGCGAGGGCATGGGGTTCCGCTAGGGAGTCTCCTATGGAGGCTCCTGCGGCGGCGTTCTATGACACGGAGTAACCGAGCGGACGCCGTAATACGGGCTTTAAGAGCCTTCTGCTCTATATTATAAGAACATTCTAACTTAATAAGGGCTTAAGATAGTTTACTATTTAGCTATATAGTAGCAGATTAAATATAAGACCCTAAGACAAATTAATTAAGAAACTAGACGACTATTAAGAGTAATAGGTTGCGTATATTTAGTATTAGAGATAGAGCGAACGTTATAAGACAAACGAATATTCGCTTTAGTATACTCTAAGTAAAAGGACGGTTATTATAAAGATAGGCTCGCTAACGCAATATAAACTAACCCCTCTTTTAAATAACGAGAACATGGAGATAGTATAATCTCACTAAGAGATAATATCGCAGCAATAGTGTAAGCACGACGTTGCGCCTATAAAGAAGAAGGGGCCTTAGGTATAATAAGCAACGATATTAACTAAATTAATTAGATGGATATTATACCTCTAGTAAACAACTTAGAGATATTTAGAATCTTTAAGGACAAAGATAAAAAGGAGGGAGATGGTGTTATAGACGCTTTAAGTATAATATTATAACTACTTAGAAAGGAGTTAGAAGAAGCTAGTTGGTTAATTTAAGCATGGTCTAAAATAGAGCCGATAGAGCTATGTAATAAGGGATAGTAACTAAGGCTATATAATATTATACGTAGTATATGCAGTATATAAAGGAAACGTATATATAATATGTATAACACGTACCTTACGTATAAAGGGGATTTCTTAGAAGTATAGTTATGTATTTAAAGGACCACAGTCCCTACCTAGATAGTTCTCTTCTTTATAGTAAATCTCAGAATATAATTAAAGTTAATCTATTAGGTAACTACTCCACTAGTTATGTTTATGTTATTAACTATTCTATACCTATATACCTAGCCCATTAATAAGTCCACCGTAGTTCCTGCTATAAGGCTTCGTTACACGGAAAGCAGTAACTTTAGCGGCTTTATTTTAATCTAGTTTACTAATAAAGTCTAAAAATTCAAAAAAAAAAGCCGGTAAAGTCTCGGTTCCGTTATTGTAGGTTTTTAAGTTTAGTAATAGCTATATATTTGCGGCTAGCGTTATTATACATTTATTTTAGTAGAGAGATAAAGATTTTAAAATTAATAAAGATACCGTTATAAAAGAATAGGTCTATAGTTTATATAGCATTTTTACTTAAATAAGACATTCTATAGCTAATCTTGCGAGCTTTAGTAGGGTATTAGTTATAGTTTATTAAAAGTTTAAGACGGAGCTTAGTTATAAAGGGATATAGGTTATTTTTATTTTTATTAAATATTAGAGGGTTAGGGAGCCTTTTAGATTTTATAGTAGGTACTAGGTTTATTATAGGTGCGGGTTAAGCTACTATTACTAGTTTAGGGTTTATATATAGTTATTTTAATTTTATTTATAGGTGTTACTATTAGGGTCTTTAGTATAAGTGCTTTAAGGTTATAAAGTTCTTTATAGATTACTCCTATTAATTACTAATGCTAAGCTTTTAATATCGCTTGCTATTAGACTAAAGTATTTATAAAGGACTATTATATTATAGTTAACTGTTCCCTAACTAGGGCTATAATACTTATAGTTAACGCGGTAGGTTTAAGTTTGTTTACTATTTTAATAGTAATTATTTTAACGTAACGTAATATAACGGCGCGAAGAGACTTTAGGGAAGATTTAAAGGAATAATATAAATTCTATCTAAATCTAAGGGTATATAGCTCTTGCTAAGAATAAGACGTTACGTAAAGAAGAGAAAGGAATAATAAGAGAATTATATAATTAAATAGTTAGGGGCTTAGTAGTTAATGCATAGGTATATACGTACGCAGTCTTTAACGGACTTTGGTAGAATTTAATGGATCTAGCAGAACTTAGTAGAAGTTAATTAAGCTAGCAGAATTTAGTAGAATTTGGATAAAGTATTGGAATTTATCTATTAAGTGTTTTACTAAGACGTTCCTACTATAACTGGGCTAGTCCCGTTATACTTATTCCCTAAAGCCAACTATACCTTATGTTTAAAACATTATAAAACTAGTATATACTCTAAAGTGCAACCCGTCTCTAAAACCTAAAAGCCCTATATATAACCCTATAAACCTTAATGCCACTTAATCCTATATACCCTTAGGAACTAATAAATAAAGAATATAAGCCGTAAATAGAGAATGTTTTAGATATAGAAAAAAGGGATTGCCAAACTTACCCTTTTAAAAAGGTCTACTGTAGCTCCTCTTAGTCCTTAAGTCGCACTTATTTTATAAATCGTACTTATTTTATAAATTATACTTAGTCGCCACAAAGCATCTCACTTTTAGCTAACTTAGAAAACTAATTATCTTAAAGCTAAGTCGCGCCTTAAAATAAAAGGTAGAAGAGTATAAGTATCTAGGCTCTTTTAGCGCTAATATATAATACAACTTCCTTAATATACTTAGCGAAATTTAAATACTTAGAAAATAGAAGGAGGTATAAATCCTAATAAATAGCAGAGCTATTAGTATAGGCTTTATTAATATAAACTACGCAAAAACCTAACGCCTAAATTTAAAGAAACTTAATAAGCCCTAAGGCCTATAAGGCTTTAACGGTAAACCCTTAATATATAGCGAACTAATGTACTACGCTCTTATAAAATTGTGGATAGGCGAATACTTTAAATATATTTCCCTATTTATAATACCCCTAAAGCATTATAAAGTAATACTTAGATATAGATAGCTAAAATAATACAACCCTTTAATTAGCTGGGTTAAAGAAACACTAAAGTTCTATATAACCTACTATTAAAGCTATTATTTAAAATACTACCTACCCTATAAATATACATAAAATTATTTAAACTTAATATAATATGTACTACCCCTACTATAAACTCTAAACCAAAATAATAAGGTTATAACTACTAATTATAATAAAGAATATAAAGACGTTATACTAAAACCTTTTAAATTTTATATAATATAAGCCGCACCTTTTATTTTGTTAGTAAGAAAATAAGACTATAAAATCTTTACTATAATAATAAAAGATATTAAGAAAGCGCTAGAACTAAAGCAATATATTAACCCTTAACCTTTTATACCTAAAGAGTACCATAATCTAATTAACGAATTTAAAAAATAATTTATAAACTAATTACCCTTGTATTAGGAGGAATATAATTTTAAGATAGAACTTAAACTTAGTATAATACTAAAGTCCAGTCCGCTATACGGAATGTTATAAAAAGAGCTACTTATAATACAATAATACCTTAAGGAATATCTAGAGAAAGGATTTATCCGCCCTAGTTAATTACTATTTACCTTACCTATACTATTTATTAAGAAGCTAGAAGGAGGCTTAAGATTCTATATTAATTACTAAACTTTAAATATAATTACGATTTAAAACCGGTATTTAATTCCCCTAATTTAAGAGATGCTTAACTACCTAGTAAAAGTATAATATTTTATAAAGCTTAATATAGTTACTGCCTTTAATTAAATTTGCGTTTATAAAGGAGATAAGAAGTATATAGCCTTTTATATATAATAGGGACTCTTTAAATACCTAGTAATATTATTTAGTATAAAGAACGGTCCTAGTATGTTTTAATAATATATTAATAATACGCTTCGTAAATTCCTTAATATATTTATTACCACGTATATTAATAATATCTTAATTTACTTATCCTTGCTTTCTAAATATTGGAAATACATCTAAATAGTTTTTAAACGCCTATAAGACGCGGGCTTATAATATAATATTAAGAAATATAAGTTCTACGCATCTAAAGCTATATACTTAGGCCTAATTATATCCTATAACGTAATTAAAATAAACCCTAAGAAAATTACCGCGATTATAAACTAAGAAAGTTTTAGTAGTATATAAGATATCTAAGAATTTCTAGGATTTATAAATTTCTTTTATTAATTTATTAATTACTTCTTAAAAATTATTTAGCTATTAGTAAACTTAATAAGGAAGAATATAAGATTTTGTTCGGATCACGGTAGGGGGGGTTTTTAGTCTCAATTGATTTCTTCTCCTTTTTCTCTACTTCTACAGGTGGAATTTAATGGATCTCCTAAGCTCGCTTAGCTTACGTGGTTAACCTAATTAGTTATAAGCAACTGTGTCTACTATATTACAGAACCTTATTTAGACACTGGCAATAACTAGGAAATAAGAAAGAACAAAAAGGTACTAGTAAATAAGTCCGTAGTCTCTATCCCTCTCCCTTTTTAAATTTGGTCTAAAACACCTCCGCCTTAGGGTCGCCATAATAACTAGGACAGGGTTCTATATTAAGGTAGAAGTTAGAAGCTCCAAACCTTACTATAAAGGTATCCCCTTGGTTATCGTTGTCGTTAGTATCGCCGTTACTGCCCTTAAAATCGGAGATATATTAACGTATTTTTCAGTCCCTTTTGTCCTTTGTATGGTTCATAAACTAATATCCAGATTTACTACATATAAAGCACTTTTTGCCCTTATTGCGGTATTAACGGTCAGGGGGGTAGTATTGTCGGTTAGAGGAGTGGTATCGTTGGTTAATATAGAATGATTTAATCTCTAGTTCTTATTTACCGTACGTCGCAATTAAGGATTTAATATCGCTAATAAGGCTAGTAAGGGTAGTAGCGGGTCGAAAGTAGGCTAGTTTGCAAGCTAGTACGTCTTAGCACGCAGTAAGGAGCTTATTATAAAATGTTGTATTATTTTAGAGGTCCTTTGCTAACCCGCGTTATAGCTGCCATATCTCGTTAATTAATACCTGAAATGCTTAGCCTATATTAAGTCCTTTTTAAGCAGTAACTTGTTTAAGCGTAATTGCATTCCATTTTAATAGGATATCGCGTTTATATTCGTCGCCCTCAAAGTACAATTTTAGGCCTATGCATACATTCTCAAGAAGGTTAAGATCTTTAAGGTAGGTAAAGTAGTATTTAAGGGCAAGGCCACGGAGTATAGTTAGAATAGCAATGGTATACGCTTACTTAGGGACACCGGCTCGGAGGCAGTAGTTTTGGAAGATCTTAAACTTAAAATCAAAGTTGTCTTGTTTACCAGAGTACTTAACTTCATCTATATAGAGCTTAGCTAAGTTAGTAATCTCTCTTCTAAAGCTTCCTTATAGGGCGAGCTAGTCTATAGCTTAGGTAATTCGAACGGGGGCAGTCAATAGTAACAGTAGAGCTAGGGTAGGGTTGTTAGTGGGGTCGTCAGTAGGACCATCGGTAGGGCCGTCAGTAGGGCCGTCGGTAGGGTCGTCAGTAAGGTCGTCGGTAGGGTCATCGGTAGGCCATTTTAAGGGAGTTAGTTCGTTTATAGCTCCTAGGAGGCCGTCTACAATTAACTTCCTTACCTCCTTCCATACGTATACGCCATTTTCGCGGAGGTAATCCCTAATCTCCTTCAAACGATCCTTGCCAAGGTTATTAAGTATATCCTTTATAAACGACTTAAAATCGTCAACAAAGCTCTCCCATAGGTCAAATCCCTTCCATCCCTTCTCCTTATATATCAATAAACGCCAATTAACGAATACTTTAACTTCCTTAATGTCGGTTACGGTCGCGTTAATTCCAGTCTCCTATTTTTCAGTATTTATCGCGGAGGTAGCTATTGCGTTAGTATTTATTGCGGAGGTAGCCATCTTTTTAGTTCCGCAGTTAATTTAATTTAATAGTTAGACTAGAAGCGTGGAAACAACTATAAACTAATTATTCTAAAGGCGTAATAGACGCAGGTTAAAAGCGCAAGTAACCTTATAAACTGGCCTTTGGGCTTAGCAAGCAATACCTTAATTCTTAGCCTTTAACAAGAGGTCTAGAGAATCAGACAGTGCCTCTCTTCGTTATTCCTTTGCTGATCTATACGGCACTGATCAGTGTTCGGATTATGGTAGGGGGGGTTTTTGGTCTCAATTGATTTCTTCTCCTTTTTCTCTACTTCTATAGGTGGAAATTTAATGGATCTCCTAAGCTCGCTTAGCTTACATAGTTAACCTAATTGATTACAAGCAACTGTGTTTACTATATTACAGAACCTTATTTAGACAGATTTAAATAGACTATTAAATATAAATAAGCTTTTAATAACCTAAAATATTGTTTTATAGCTACTTTAATTCTTACTTACTTTAATCTCAACCTTAAATATATTATTAAAATAGACTTATCCAATTATATACTAGGGGGAGTATTATTACAGTATAATAAGAACGGCGAGCTATATCTAGTAGTCTTTCTCTCCTAAAAACTTGCCCCTATTAAATTAAACTATAAGATATATAATAAGGAACTGCTTATAATTATTAGATGCTTTAAATAATAGCATTTAAAACTAAAAGAATTATTATTTCTAATACGCGTATTAACAGACTATAAAAACCTATAGTACTTTATAACTATAAAGCAATTAACGCAGCGCCAAATTTATTAGGCCAAATACTTCTTATAATTTAACTTTAAGACTATATACTAACCTAGCAAACTTAATTAGAAGCCTAACTTATTAATATAATAATTATAAGACTTATTTATAAACGCCTCTAATAAATAGATTATTAATTAATTATAAATTCTGCTACCCCCTAAACGCTTTAAGAAATTACGCCCTATATTCCTAAACGCGGAGCTTAATAGAAGTAAATTAGAAGTTAATAAGTAGGATATAAAAATTAATAAATTAATAGAATATAAATATAAGGACGACCCCTAGATAGCTAATATAATAAAAACAATTTAAATAGGAAAATGGTAATATAAAGATATTACACTCGCTAAATATAAAATCTATAATAATTAATTATACTATTAATAGAAGATAGTAGTCCTAAATTCTAAACCTTTGCGATTTAAGATACTTAAATTTATATATAACTCTCCTATAGTAGGATATCCTAGCTATATAAAGACGTATAAGATAGTTTAGTAAGTATATTACTGGCCTATAATATATAACTACGTGCGAAAATATATTTAAGTATATAGAATATGTGTTCGCGGAAAGACTTCTTATATAAAGAAATAAGAAGTACTTTAACTATTATTAATACTAATGCAAAGATAGCGCAATATCTTAATTAACTTTATAGTAGTAGTTAACTGCCTTATAAAAATGCGATATAAAATTCCTATGGAGTTAATTAATACTATCTTAGTAGCTAAATATTTTTAAGCTATATAGACTTCCTAATTTAATAATATCTAACTACGGAAACTAGTTTATTTTAGACTTCTAGCAAGCTCTATATAAATAATTAAGTATATAAATATAACTCTTAACCGTATTCTATCCGGAGATAAATAGTTAAACTAAAATTATAAACGTAATTATAGAATAATACCTATAAATATACTGCTCCTACCTATAAGACGACTGAGAAAAGTGGCTGCTATTAGATAAGTTTACCGCGAATAATACAATAAATAAATTAATAGGCGTAACACCGTTCTACGTAACTTATAGATAAAACCCTTATTTTAGATTTAAACTATAACCTATAATTAATATAATAGGACCTATAATTAAGCGAATTTAGTTAATTAACGCGTATAACTTTACTAATTAAATAAAGTAGTTAATGGAACTATTACGAAGTAAATTAATATATGCTTAAATAGTATAGGAATAGCATATAAATAAAAGACGAGCTCCTGCGTAGGACTTTAAAGAAGGTAATATAGTTTACCTAAATATACAAAATATAAAGACTTAATGGCCCTTAAAGAAACTTAATTAGAAGTTCGCGGGTCCGTACTAAATTAAGAAGAAACTAAGCCTATACGCTTATAAGCTTAAACTGCTAACTAAAATAAAAATATACCTAACGTTTTATATAAGCTTACTATAACCTTTAAAGGGTAAACCTTTATCTTATAAAGTGCCACCGCTACCGCCTATAATTATTAATAATAGTAACGGTTTTTACATTATTAACTTAATTAATAATATATAATAGAAAATAAGATTAAAACGATTTAAACTTCTTATTAAGTAAAAAGGATATAAAATATAAACCTAGGAACTTTATAAACAAATTAAAACCAATACGCCTTCCCTAGTAAAAGAATTCTATAAGGACCATCCTTCGCGGCCTACTCTAACTAGATGGATATAATATAAAGGCAAATAACTGCCACTTAATACGAATATATAAAAAACGATAGTGAGAAGCTTAAAATTAAAAAGAATCTAAAATAAATTATAATACTTGTAACATAGTAAATTAAAGCCTTAAAATATTAAATTATTTAAGCCTCTAGCTAAAGGGGGGGGGTAGTATAATAGGACTAGCCCAGTTATAATAAGAATGTCTTAGTAAAATATTTAATAAATAAATTCTACTAAGTTCTGCCAACTTAATTAAATTCTGCCAAATTCTACTAAAATAAATGTTTTATTAAAATTGACGCTTAACTAAATCCTGCCGAATTCTGCTAGCTTAATTAACTTCTACTAAGTTCTACTAAGTTCTTCTAGATTCTATTAAAGTCCGTTAAAGACTGCGTATATGCGTATATATATACGTATATATTAACCACTAAGACCGCTAACTATTTAATTATACGATTCTCGCGTTATTCCTTTCTCTTTTTTACATAACGTCTTGTTCTTAGCGAGAGCTATATACCCTTAGATTTAGATAGAATTTATATTATTCCTTTAAATCTACCCCGAAGTCTCTTCGCGCCCTTATATATGGGTATATTATATAAGGTAGCCTATAGACTGCTGGGTTTAAAGGAACAATAATAAGCTATATTAAAGTGTACTAGTGACTTTTTTAATAGCACGTATTTGTTTTTATAATAATAATCGCGTTTATATTTATATGGTATTAATAGTATATTCTAAAACCTTAATAATAGTTCCTACTATATTTTTAGAGCTATTTTAAGGAATACTTAAGGAGTTAGTAATAGAGATATAAGTCTAGGTAACAGCCACTAAGTTTTTTAGGTAGTGTTCTACTTTATAAGGTAGTTATAAATAGAGTATCTAGTATAGGCCTTCTGTAAAGAGGTTAAATATAAGTGGCGTAGTTTAAAGACTAAAGGATAGGTAGTATTTTTAGTAAGTAATACCTTCCTAGGAGAAGCCTATTAATATTCTTGCCCTATAAAATAGGGGGACTATATAAAACGCGTCTTTAATATCTCTTTTAAGCAGTAGATATCTATAATATACAGAAAAAATATAGGCTTAAATAGCGGTAACTATAGTGTATATTAGTGCTCTATATTCTTTTAGGATTGCGTTATTAACTAAAGATGCTAGTAGAAAGGAGAGATTATAAATTCAGCAGTATCTTCTATCTAATTTTAGTACTAGGCTAAGTGGTAAGACTATAATAGGCCTTATTACGATTCTAATAATTTTTTTTAAGATTTAATATTATCTTCTTAGAGATAAGGTCAGTATTATTTTAAGAGGAGTTATAGTTTCTATAAGATTTTAGGGTAAAGATAGATTTAGCTTTTATCTTATAGCTATAGGTTAGGATATAGTGTAAAAACCTTTACCGTATATACAATCTTACTAAAAGGTAGCGCCGCACTTTAAAACTTATGCATACTTATATTCCTATTAAAAACAATTAATTTTCTAACCTTTAAGACCTAATTCCTACTGCCTAGCAAGCTAAAGGTAGATTTATTTGCGGCTTCCCCCCCTTTTACCTAAGAGAAAATTCTCTTAAGGGGTGGTCCTAGCTTATAAGTAAGGTAGGAGTAAGAATACCAAAACATTAAAACATAGACTTTTCTTAGGTTTTTCTTCTATAGAAAGTAAAAGCCTAATAAAATAGGGGGTGTAGGTATTTTTCTATATCTCCTTTAGTCACATTTTCTTTAGTAAGAGAAGGATTGCCTTTTTGAACTTTTTTGCTAATAAAAGCCTAATAAGTCCTTTTTTCTAGTAGTTTTTTCTACTTCTAATAGAGAAGAAAATAACTACTATAGTCTTTTTACCTAGTTTTTCTACTACCTT
>Ga0307515_10018312_pt1 | contig 12690 bp, 7 predicted proteins | sample 17_EM_MG_FD_194513 | JGI IMG/M metagenome (GOLD analysis project Ga0307515, IMG submission 194513) | Populus trichocarpa ectomycorrhiza microbial communities from riparian zone in the Pacific Northwest, United States - 17_EM | ecosystem: Host-associated > Plants > Roots > Unclassified | place... | reverse complement strand
GCTGGGCTACGGTGTGGGCGTGCGCTGGCGCAGCCCGGTCGGCCCGCTGCGCATCGACCTGGCCTACGGGCAAAAGGTGAGCGCCGTCCGTTTGCACTTCAGCGTGGGCATCGCTTACTGATGAGCACGTCCATGCCGTCCGATCTGCCACCTGATTCGCCACCACCCGAGGCGCCACCGAGCGTCGAGGCCAAGGCAGAAGCCAAGCAGCGCAGCCGCCTCATGCGCGGCGTGCTCATCAGCATCGGCGTGGTCGTGCTCGTGATCGGCCTGCTGAGCGGCACGGTTGGCGCGCTGTTCTGGGCGGCAGGTAGCGCCACCGGCACCGCGTGGCTGCTGGCTCGCTTGTCGGTAGCCGGCATCGGCGTCGACGTGATCGAACCCGAGGGTACGCTGATCGGCGACCTGAAGGCCAGGCAAGTCGTCATCACCGCCGGCGGCACGCGCATCGTCATCGACCGGCCGGTGTGGAGCCATCTCAGCGTGTCGTACACCCGCGAGCCCAACACCTGGGGCCGCGTGCACGTCGACTCGCTGACGGCCGACCGCGTGACCATCACCGTCACGCCGAGCCAGGCGTCCAGCGGCAAGCCGCCCACGTTACCCACGAAGTTGCGCCTGCCGATGGAGCTGCAGGTCGACGACTTCCGCGTGGCCGAAGCCTGGCTGCCCGGGCTCGAAGGCCGCCCGCTGCGCAAGGTGCACGCCAAGCTGCAGTTCGGCGCCGACCATGGCCGTCAGCACCGCATCGACGACCTCGGCCTGGAACTCGAGCCGATGCAGCTTGCCGGCCACGTGCGCATCGGCGCCGAAGCGCCGCTGGCGCTCGACGTCGATCTGCGCGCGGTGCAATCTGCCGGCGCGAGCGGCAGCCCGGCCACCACAATCTTGCCGACATGGGCCAAGACCTTGCGCGCCGACTGGCAGGCCGAGCTGAAGGCCGAAGGCCCGCTGGCCCGCTTCAACACCCAGGCCAAGCTGCGTGCGCAAGGCCAGTCGCTCGACGCGACGGCGCAGGTCGCCCCCATCGAGCCCTGGCCGCTGCCGCAGCTCGACGCCACCACGCAGGGCCTTGACCTGTCGGCCCTGCTCGAGAAAGCGCCGCTCACCTCACTGAGTGGCACGGTGCGCATCGCCGCACCCGACAAGGCCAAGCCACGAGAGCTCAGCGCGCATGCCGACCTGAGCAACGCGAAACCAGGTCGCTGGGATGCACAGCAGTTGCCGGTCGCCACGCTGAAGCTCGATGCCCGCGCCAGCACCGACCGTTTCGACAGCATCGAGCTGACCAAATTCGAAACCGAGCTTTCCGACGGCCGCGCGCCCGCCGGCACGCTGCAAGGCAGCGCACGCTGGAACGCCGGCGAGTTCGATGTGCAGGCCGACCTGACCAAGCTGCAACCCGGCGCACTCGACTCGCACCTCGCCGCCATGGTTCTCAGCGGCCCGATCAAGGTGTCGGGCAAGACACATCCCAAGACCGCCAGCGGCGACTCGGTGCTGCCCACCTTCACTGCGCTGGCCGACCTGAACGGACATCTCGTCTCGCCATCGCGCGCGGTGCAGCTGAAGCTCGACGCCGCCGGCACCGAAGAGCGCGTCGAGCTGCGCGAGCTGCGCGCTTCGGCTGGCGGCGCCCGCGCCACCGTCACCGGCACGGCCGACCGCCAGGCAAGCGCGTGGCAGATGAAGGCCAAGGCCGCATTGGTCGACTTCGACCCCCGCGTGTGGTTGCCAACCGGCCCCGGCAGCGGCTGGCAAGACGGCAACCACCGCATCAACCTGAACGGTGACCTGGCGCTCAACGTGCCCGACACCATCAGTCTCGCCAACGAGGCCGACAAGCGCACGCTGGTCGACCGCCTCGCCGGCCTGCGCGGCGAGGCCACGGTCAAGGTCGACAACAGCGTGGTGGCCGATGTGCCGCTGGCGGGCAACGTGGCCCTGCGCCACGCCAACGTGGCCGACCCGCTGAGCACGAACCTCGAACTTGACGTCGGCGGCAACCACATCAAGCTCGACGGCCAGCTCACGCCCGACGCCGTCGGCAGCAAGGACCATTGGTCTGCCGAAGCCCGTGCACCGACACTCGCGCGCCTGGTGCCGCTGCTGCGGCTGGTGGTGCCACCCGGCGAGGCCGCGGCACTGGTCCAGGGCCTGAGCGGCACGCTGAACGCCGATGTCGAAGCCAACGGCCGCTGGCCCGAACTCACGTCGAAAGGACAGGCCAGTCTGGCCAGCGTGCGCGCTGGCAGCTGGGCCGTGGGCCAGGGCGAAGCGCGCTGGCAGTTCGGCAGCACCGCCGACGCCCCGCTCGACGTGCAGCTCGACATCGGCCAGGCCGCCTGGTCCAACAAGCAGATCGGCAACACCGTGCTGTCGCTCAAGGGCAGCGCGGCCTCGCACGACTTCAGCCTGCGCACCGAGCTGAAGGCCGCACCACCGGTCTGGGTCGACAGCGTGCAGGGCCGCGTGCAGGTCGCACCGGCCACGCCCATCCCTGCGACCGGGTCCGCCTCGGCAGTGGCAGCCGCTGCTGCGGCGACCGCAGCTGCCGCGCCACCCCCGGCCCGCACGCTGCTCTCGGCGAATGCCCACGGCAGCTTGAGCGGCGGCGTGCTCGCCGGCAGAAGCGCAAACGCCAAGGAACCCGAAACGCCCTGGGCCTGGAAGGGCGTGCTGCAGCAGCTCGAACTGCGCACCACCCAACCCGGCGCGGTGCCGATGCTGCTGACGAAGAACGTGGCCATCGAGGTGACCGGCGGCCCGGCGACTCGCGCCATCGTCAGCGCCGGCCGCGCGGACATCGTCGGTGCCGGCCTGCGCTGGAACCGCATCGACTGGCAGTCCGGCCAGGGCGTGCAGACACAGCAGCTCGACATGCAGGCCGAACTCGAGCCGCTCGACGTGGCACCGCTGATGCGCCGCATTCAGCCCAACTTCGGCTGGGGCGGCGACCTGCAGATCGCCGGCAAGGTGGTGGTGCACCAGACTGACAAGTTCAGCGCCGACATCGTGCTTGAGCGCACCCGTGGCGACCTGACGGTGACCGAAGAAAGCGGCACCCGGGCGCTGGGCTTGAGCGACCTGCGCGTCGGCCTGAATGCCGAAGACGGCGTGTGGAACTTCACCGCCGGCCTAGCAGGCCAGCAGCTCGGCGTGCTGGGTGGCGCGATGGTCGTGCACACCTCGCCGCAGCAGGCCTGGCCCTCGGCCGACGCGCCGGTGCAAGGCGTGCTCGAAGCGCAGGTGGCCAACCTCGGCACCTGGGGCGCGTGGGTGCCGGCCGGCTGGCGGCTCGACGGCAAGCTCAACGTCAGCGCCAGCCTCGGCGGCAAGTTCAACCATCCCGAATACACCGGCGAAGTGCGCGGCAGCGGCATCGGCGTGCGCAACACCGTCGAAGGCGTGAACCTCACCGGCGGCGAGGTCGAGATCTCGCTGCGCGGCAACACCGCCAAGATCAACAAGTTCATCGCGCACGGCGGCTCCGGCACGGTGCGGCTCGAAGGCGATGCCAACCTCGACGACACCTGGCACAGCCGCCTCAAGCTCGTCGCCGACAAGTTCCAGCTGCTCGGCCGCGTCGACTTGCGCGTCGTCGCCAGCGGCGAAGGCCTGGTCGCGATCGACGGCGATGTCATCAAGGCCGAGGGCAGCTTCACCGCCGACGAAGGCCTGATCGACTTCACGCGGCTCAGCTCCCCGAGCCTGAGCGACGACGTGGTCGTCACCGGCCGCCCCAACGACAGCGGCGAGCCCCCGCCCCTGCCCAACGCCGCAAGCGCCAACAAGCTGACGATCGACCTGCTCGTCAACCTTGGCAACAACCTGCGAATGCGCGGCCTCGGCATCGACACACGGTTGACCGGCGAGCTGCGCGTGAGCCACCCCAACGGCAAGTGGGCGCTGAACGGCACGGTCAACGCGGTCGACGGCACCTTCGCCAACTACGGCCAGAAGCTCGAGATCAGCCGCGGCGTGATCACCTTCAACGGCGCACCGAGCGACATGCGGCTCGACATCGAAGCCACCCGCCCCAACCTCGACGTGCGCGTCGGCGTACAGGTCACCGGCCCGCTGCAAAACCTGCGCGTGCGCCTGTTCTCCGAACCCGACATGACCAACAACGAGAAGCTCTCGTGGCTGCTGCTTGGCCGCGCAAGCGACGGCCTCGGCCGCTCCGACACGGCGCTGGTGCAGCGGGCTGCGTTCGCCTTGCTGGCGGGCGAAGGAGACGGCGGGCCCGGCGCGATCACCAAGGCGTTTGGCATCGACGACGTGGGGCTGCGGCAGAACGATGTTGGCGACACCAAGGAGACGGTGGTGTCGGTCGGCAAGCAGTTGTCCAAGCGCGTGTACATCGCGTATGAGCAGAATCTCAACACCAGTACGGGGAGCTTTCAGGTGACGTATCGCATTGCGCAGCGGTTTGTGATGCGGATGCAGTCGGGTATCGATCGCTCGATCGATCTGATCGGCACCTGGCGGTGGGAGTGAGCTCTGCTGCTCGTTTGGGCTGAGGTATCGAGGCCTCGTGCCCCTCGCGCCTTAGCGGTGCCTGCATTCGCATGAGGCTTCTTCTCACTGCGTGAGGCCGCGGCCGGGATATGCGCCCGGCGGCGCAGTAACTTTCTTTCGCTTCCCCGAAAGAAAGTCACCAAAGAAAGGGGGACCCGACGGTGGCGGTCGGCCTGTGGCCGACTGCTCTGCGGTGCTCGTGCTTTGGGGCCCGCGCCAAACTCGCTTCGTTCGCTGCGCTCACTGCACTCAGACAAACGGCGCGAAGTCAGATTACGAAGCGTGCTGCGCACGCGGCCCCAAACCCCTGCGCTCCTCGACGCCACCCACGGGGCCCAAGAGCAATACGGTCGTTTGCTGCGCAAACATCCCCGTCCACGCCTCGCCAAGGCGCAGCCGATCCCATGGAGCCGATGCGAAGCGAGCCGAGTCTGGTGTTCGTCTCCCCCTTCGGACGAGCTGAGCAGCACAGGGCTTTGCGGCGCGCGCGATAGCGCGCATCCACAACTGACTTCGCGCCGTTTGTCTGAACGCAGTGAGCACAGCGAACGAAGTGAGTTTGGCGCGGCCGCAAAGACCGAGCAGCGCAGGGCAGCCCTCGCATCGCGAGGGCCGAGTCGGCAGGGGTCGCTTCTTTGCCTCCTTTCTTGTCGATACAAGAAAGGAGGTCGGCCGCCGGGCCGAACACCCGGCGCACCCGCCGGTAGGCAGAAGAATCATCCACGCGAAGTGGGAAAAGAACAAAGGGCTCAAACACCCAAAACCAATACGCAATCCCGACCGACTAGGGCAAATCCCAGGTAATCGATGCAAAGACGTACAGGTCCTTGCGCACAAAGTATCAAGCGAGGTTGGGCGGGAGCCCTATCTTTGCCCCTGTCTGCGCACCTGCAGAACACCAAACCTAAATCGACAGGAGACTCCCAATGAAGATGAAGGCACGCCTTGCCATCGCATGCGCCCTGGCCCTGGCCGGCACGGCGGCATCGGCCACCGACCTCGTCATCGCGACCGTGAACAACGGCCACATGATCGAGATGCAGAAGCTTGGCAAGTTCTTCGAACAGGCCAACCCCGACATCAAGCTGAAGTGGGTCACGCTCGAGGAAGGCGTGCTGCGCCAGCGCGTGACGACGGACATCGCCACCAAGGGCGGCCAGTTCGACGTGATGACTATCGGCATGTACGAGACGCCGATCTGGGGCAAGAAGGGCTGGCTGCAGGAGATCAAGCCAGAAGCCGCCTACGACGTCGACGACCTGCTGCCTGCCATGCGCAATGGCCTGTCGGTCGAGGGCAAGCTCTACGCCGTGCCGTTCTACGGTGAGAGCTCGATGCTGATGTACCGCAAGGACCTGACCGACAAGGCCGGCGTCACCTTCCCCGAGCGCCCGACATGGGAGCAGGTGCGCGATGCCGCCGCGAAGATCCACGACCCGAAGGCTGGCGTCTATGGCATCTGCCTGCGCGGCAAGCCGGGTTGGGGCGACAACATGGCGTTCATCACGACCATGGTCAACAGCTTCGGCGGCCAGTGGTTCGACATGGGCTGGAAGCCGCAGCTCGAGACCAAGCCGTGGAAAGACGCGATCACGATGTACGTCGACCTGCTGAAGAAGTACGGGCCACCGGGGTCGAGCGCGAACAGCTTCAACGAGATCCTCGCGCTCTATAACGAAGGCAAGTGCGGCATGTGGATCGACGCGACGATTGCTGCCTCGTTCATCACCGACCCGAAGCAGAGCAAGGTGGCTGACAAGGTCGCTTTCGCGCAGGGGCCGTACAGCGCAACCGAGAAGGGCGCGAACTGGCTGTGGGCCTGGGCGCTCGGCATCCCCGCCGGCACCAAGAACGCTCCTGCGGCGCAGAAGTTCATCACCTGGGCGACGTCGAAGGAGTACATCAACCTCGTCGCCAAGGAAAAGGGCTGGGCCGCCGTGCCGACCGGCACGCGCAAGTCGACCTACGCGAACCCCGAGTTCCTGAAGGCCGCCAAGTTCGCCGAGGCCGAGAAGAAGGCGATCGACACGGCCAACCCGAACGACAGCACCTTGCCGAAGAGCCCGTACGTCGGCGTGCAGTTCGCCGCGATCCCCGAGTTCCAGGCGATCGGCATCGCGGTGGGGCAGCAGATGAGTTCGGCACTCTCAGGTCGGTCGACGGTCGATCAGGCGCTGAAGACGAGCCAGACCGCTGCCGAGCGTGAGATGAAGAAGGGTGGCTACTACAAGTAGAAGCATCCATTCGGCTACTGCGCGACCCGATCTTGCGCCTGCGATGCTCGCCGTACAGCAGTACGGCTGCGCTTCTCGACGCAACCTCGGGCCGCTCGCTACGCCGACTGGACGCTTCTAGCGTGTTGGCCTGCGGCATCACCCGCGTTTCGCTCTTTCAAGGCGCGCCATGAAAAGACTCCTCCCCCGCGCCCTGATGGCGCCCGCGGTGGTCACGCTCTTCCTCTGGATGATCGTGCCGCTGCTGATGACGCTGTACTTCTCGGCGGTGCACTACAACCTCATGCAGCCCGGCGAGAAAACCTTCGCCGGTCTCGAGAACTTCGAATACTTCTTCACCGACCCCGACTTCGGCGCCTCGGTGTGGAACACGATCGTGCTGCTCGGCTCGGTGATCGTCATCACCGTGGTGCTCGGCACCGCGCTCGCGCTGCTCGTCAACGATCCCTTCCCCGGCCGCGGCATCGTGCGCGTGCTGCTGATCTCGCCCTTCTTCGTGATGCCCACGGCCAACGCGCTGCTGTGGAAGCACATGATGATGAACCCGGTGTATGGCGTGCTCGCGCAGGTGGCCATCTTCTTCGGCACGACGCCGGTCGACTGGCTCACCGACCATCCGCTGTTCTCGATCATCCTGATGGTGTCGTGGCAGTGGCTGCCCTTCGCCTGCCTGATCTTCATCACCTCGTTGCAGTCGCTCGATCGCGACCAAATGGAAGCCGCGGGCATGGACGGCGCCAACGCCTTCCAGAAGTTCTGGTTCCTCACGCTGCCACACCTGGCGCGGCCGATCGCAGTGGTCGTGATGATCGAACTCATCTTCCTGCTGAGCGTGTTCGCCGAGATCTTCACCACCACCGGTGGCGGGCCCGGCAACGACAGCACCAACGTTGCCTTCCTGATCTTCAAGCAGGCGCTGATGAACTTCGACGTGGGCGTGGCCTCGGCCGGCGCGCTCTTCGCGGTGGTGCTGGCCAACATCGCAGCGGCCTTCCTGATCCGCATGATCGGCAAAAACCTCGACTGACCCCTGGATTGATGAACATGAAGCACATCTCACTCGTCATCCGCACGCTCGCAGCCTGGATCATCACGCTGCTGATCGTCTTCCCGCTGATCTGGCTGGTGCTCACCGCCTTCAAGACCGAGCAGCAGGCCATCTCCGTGCCGCCGCAGCTGTTCTTCACGCCCACGCTGGCGAGCTTTGCAGAAGTCAACCTGCGCAGCGACTACCTGCTGTTCGCGAAGAACTCGGTCATCACGAGCTTCGTCTCCACGATCCTCGGTCTCGCCATCGCCGCACCGGCGGCGTACTCGATGGCCTTCTTCCGCAGCCCCGCCACACGCGACATCCTGATGTGGATGCTCTCCACCAAGATGATGCCGGCCGTCGGCGCGCTGGTACCCATCTACGTGATGGCGCAGACCGCCGGCATGCTCGACTCGCTGCCTGCGCTGATCATCGTGTTCACGCTGTCCAACCTGCCGATCATGGTGTGGATGCTGTATTCGGGCTTCAAGGACATCCCGTCCGACATTCTCGAAGCGGCGCGCATGGACGGCGCGAATGTGTGGGGCGAGTTCCTCCACGTGATCCGCCCGCTCGCCATGGGCACGCTCGCCTCCACCGGTCTCCTGTGCCTGGTGCTGAGCTGGAACGAAGCCTTCTGGGCGCTCAACCTCAGCTCGGCGAAGGCCGGCACGCTGGCCACGCTGATCGCCTCGTACTCCAGCCCCGAGGGGCTCTTCTGGGCCAAGTTGTCGGCCGCGTCGTTGATGGCCATCGCACCCATCGTTGTCGTCGGCTGGTTCAGCCAGAAGCAGCTCGTGCAAGGCCTCACCTTCGGCGCAGTGAAGTAATCGACGAACAGAGAAAAGGACCTGAACATGTCATTCCTCCAACTCAAGGGCGTCGAAAAAGTCTTCGGCGAGGTGCGTGCCATCAAGGGCATCGACCTGACCATCAACAAGGGCGAGTTCATCGTCTTCGTCGGGCCCTCGGGCTGCGGCAAGTCGACGCTGCTGCGCATGATTGCCGGCCTCACCGACATCGACGGCGGCAGCGTGCAGCTCGATGGGCGCGACATCACGCACCTACCGTCGTCCAAACGCGACCTCGCCATGGTGTTCCAGAGCTACGCGCTCTACCCGCACATGAGCGTGTTCGACAACATGTCGTTCGCGCTGCGCCTGGCGAATGTCGACAAGGCGGTGATCAAGCAGAAGGTCGGCCACGCCGCAGAGATTCTCAACCTCACCAAGTACCTCGACCGCACACCCAAAGAGCTGTCCGGCGGCCAGCGCCAACGCGTCGCCATCGGCCGCGCTATCGTGCGCGCGCCCAAGGTGTTTCTGTTCGACGAGCCCTTGTCCAACCTCGACGCCGCGCTGCGCGGGCAGACGCGCATCGAGATCGCCAAGCTTCACCGTGACCTCGGCGCCACCACCATCTACGTGACGCACGACCAGGTCGAGGCGATGACGCTGGCCGACCGCGTGGTCGTGCTGCGCGACGGCGCGATCGAGCAGGTCGGCTCGCCGCTCGAGCTCTACGACAAGCCGGCCAACCAGTTCGTCGCGCAGTTCATCGGCACGCCACAGATGAACGTGGTCGACACCGCCAAGCTGCCCGAACTGCGCGAGGTAGTGGGCGCCTCGCACGCGCCCGATGGCTTCATCGGCGTACGGCCCGAGAACGTGATGGTTCGGCCTGCGGGCGGCGGCAAGCTGCCCGCCCGCGTGGAGCTCATCGAGTCGCTCGGCGCCGACACGCTCATCTACACCAGTGTCGGCCACACCGGCAACGGCGTGCAGATCGTTTCGCGCCAGGCCGAGCGCACCTCGCTCGCACCGGGCGACTCCGTCGGGCTCGACATCGCCCCGGCCTCCTTCCATCTCTTCGACCGCCAGGGCCACAAAGTCGCGGCGCACTAGAACGCTTTCATGAACACCATCCTGCACATCGGGCTCGGCTCGTTTCATCGCGCCCACCAGGCCGTCTACCTGCACGAGCTGCGCGAGAAAGGCGATACCAGCTGGTCCATCGTCGGCGGCAACATCCGCAACGACATGGCCGACACCATGGCCGCGCTCGCCGCACAGAACGGCGAGTACACGCTCGAGACCGTGTCGCCCGCGGGCGAGCGGCGCTACGAGCGCATCAAGTCGATCCGCGAGGTGATCCCGTTCGACCCCTCGCTCGCGCGGCTGATCGATGTGGGTGTCGATGCCGCCACGCGCATCATCTCGTTCACCGTCACCGAGGCCGGCTACTACCTCGACGACCAGAACAAGCTCGACCCGAGCCACGCCGACTTGCGCGCCGACCTGGCCGGTGCCACGACCACCATCTACGGCGCCATCGCCGCCATCCTGCGCGAACGGGTCAGGCGTACCGGCACGCCGGTCACGCTGCTCAACTGCGACAACCTGCGCAGCAACGGCACGCGCTTTCGCGCCGGGCTGCTCGAATTCCTGGCTCTGCGCGGCGAGACCTCGCTGCGCGAGTGGGCCCAGGCCGCCACCACCTCGCCCTGCGACATGGTCGACCGCATCACGCCGCGCCCGCTGCCCGACGTGGCCGAGCGCGTGCGCGCCGCCACTGGCTGGGACGACCGCGCGCCCGTCATGGGCGAGAGCTTCATCCAGTGGGTGATCGAAGACGACTTCATCGCTGGCCGCCCGGCGTGGGAACGCGTCGGCGTCGAGATGGTGGCCTCGGTGCATGCGCACGAAGAAGCCAAGATCCGCATCCTGAACGCCACCCACAGCTGCGTGGCCTGGGCCGGCACGCTCAAGGGCCTGAGCTTCATCCACGAAGACATGGCCTCACCTGCGATCCGGCAGATGGCACACGACTACGTGACGAAAGACGTGATCCCCTGCCTCGACACACCCGAGCACCCGAGCCTGATCGACCTCGCCAAGTACCGCGATGTGGTGCTCGAGCGCTTCGGCAACCCCAACATCCGCGACACCAACCAGCGCGTCGCGATGGACGGCTTCTCCAAGATCCCCGGCTTCATCGTGCCGACGCTGCGCGAGTGCATCGCCCGTGGTGCGCCGATGGACGCCACCGCGATGCTGCCCGCGCTGTTCTTCGCCTTCCTCGGCCGCTGGCACCGCGGCGAGCTGAGCTACACCTACCAGGACGGCGTGATGGACCCCGCCGTCGCCCATGCCTTCTTCGCCGCGCCCGACCCGCTCGGCGCCTTCTGCCGCGACCCGCTGCTGTGGGGCCCGCTCGCTGGCAACGCCACGCTCGAAGCCGCCATTCGCGCGTCGGATCGCCGCGTGCAAGCTTTCATCACGGAGTGACCCCATGACATCACCACGACTCGCAGGCCGCCATGCCCTGCTCACCGGCGCCAACGGGGGCATCGGCCTCGCGGTGACCGAAGCCTTTCTCGCCGAGGGCGCGCGCTGCACGGCGGTCGACATCGCCGCCACGCCGAGCGCCGGCCTGTCGGCGCTGATGGCCGCGCACCCCGACACGCTGGCCTATGCGAGCGCCGACGTGACGCAGGTGGCCTCGATCAGCCCGCTGGTCGACAAGGCCGCGCAACGCTTCGGCACCGTCGACGTGCTGTTCAATAACGCTGCCATCTTCGACATGGCGCCGCTGCTCGAATCCGACGAGCGCATGTACGACCGCCTGTTCGACGTCAACGTGAAGGGCATGTTCTTCGTGATGCAGGCGGTGCTGGCGCGCCTGGTGGCCGCCGGCAAGCGCGGCTGCGTGGTCAATCTCGCGTCGCAAGCCGGGCGCCGCGGCGAGGCACTGGTGTCGCACTACTGCGCCAGCAAGGCCGCGGTGATCAGCTACACACAGAGCGCAGCGCTCGCCATGGCACCGCACCAGATCCGTGTCAACGCCATCTCGCCCGGCGTGATCGACACGCCGATGTGGCAAGGCGTCGACGCCCTCTTCGCCCGCTACGAAGACCTGCAGCCCGGCGAGAAGAAGATCGCCGTCGGCAAGGCCGTGCCGCTCGGCTACATGGGCGCGCCGGCCGACGTGGCCGGCGCCGCCGTTTTCCTGGCCAGCAACGAGGCCTCGTACATCACCGCACAGACATTGAACGTGGATGGCGGTAATGTCATGAGCTGATGCATTCGAGGCCCGCCATGCCCACTCCCCGCGACCGCAGCCTGCCCCGCCAGCGCCAGCCCGAGCTGGAGCACAACCACGGCCGCCCGGCCTCCCTGGGCTACGAAGCCACCGAAGACGTGGGCCTCGTGCGCTGCCTGGCGCACGGCTTCCCCACGCCGCTGGCGCGCTGGCACTTTCACGACGAGTACGAGCTGCACCTCATCACCGCCACCTCGGGCAAGGCCTTCGTCGGCGACTGGATCGGCCCCTTCCACCCCGGCCACCTGGTGCTGTGCGGCCCGCGCCTGCCGCACAACTGGGTCTCGATCGACCTGCCCGAAGGCGGCGTGCCCGAGCGCGACCTCGCCATCCAGTTCAGCCACGAGCCCATCGCGCATGCGGCCGAAATGATCCCCGAGCTGGCCGAGGTGCTCCCGCTGCTGGAGCGCGCGCGCCACGGCATCGAGTTCTTCGGCATGTCGGAGCAGGCGCATGCGCACTGGCTCACCGTAAAAAACGCGCGCGGCATGCGCCGCTTCGCTGCCTTCTGCGACTTTCTGGCCGACCTGGCGCGCAGCACCGACTACCGACTGCTCTCGAACGTGCAGATGCAGCGCGATGACAACGACACCGAACTCGAGCAGATCAACGCCATCGTCGACCGCATCGCCGGTGACGCCGGCGCATCGCTCACGGCCAGCCAGGCCGCCGCCGAGCTGGGCATGAGCGAGAGCCGCTTCTCGCGCTTCTTTCGCCGCGCCACCGGCAACACCTTCACCGACTTCGTCAACCGCGTGCGCGTGAACCGCGCCTGCCACCTGCTGATGGAAACCGACCGCCTGG
>Ga0307515_10018311_pt1 | contig 12690 bp, 6 predicted proteins | sample 17_EM_MG_FD_194513 | JGI IMG/M metagenome (GOLD analysis project Ga0307515, IMG submission 194513) | Populus trichocarpa ectomycorrhiza microbial communities from riparian zone in the Pacific Northwest, United States - 17_EM | ecosystem: Host-associated > Plants > Roots > Unclassified | place... | reverse complement strand
GTTAGCTGATCTATGAAGCAACTTGAACATTAGTACTATGTGATGTGATCAGCTGCAAGAAAACTGAAATCCTTGTCCAGAGAAAGAAAAACATGAAACTAAATTAATTAAGCTAACAAATTAGCTAGCAATGCCATAACAATATTGTCCCCTTGGATGATCGTCTCCTCTATGCTTGGCTAATTCTGGCTCCTTCCTCACTGGCTTGACTCCCGTGAAAAGCCTGTCCGGCTACAGTACCATGATCCCCATTGTTATTCTCTTGAGCAGTACTTCTCTCGGATGCGGCAGTACCCCTGGCAACATCATCTGCATCCATAATCTTGATGAGGACACACCAGAGCTTCCCATCACGCCTAAAGGAATAAACTTGCACAATGTCATTCTCCTTTAGTGCACCCTCGTTTCTTCTCAGAAAATCACTCCAGTTGGAGGCTAACACGTAGGAGATATTGGAGTTTATGTGGCACTTCCTCAATCTCATTGTACTTTGATGAACATCATCATCTTTGAGACCCATTTCCACAAGTTTAACTTCTGTGCCCTCGATCTCGTTTTCCTTCAGAAAATCTTTGATATCCTTTATTTGATTCACAGGCATTGAGAAACGGTCGTGGTGCATATTCATATCAGTTTTGAATACTTGCTTCATGATCCTTAACTTGATCTCACTGTCACGGCCTTCTTGATGATCTATCCGGTCTTTAATTTGGGAAGAGAAATTGGGTGCAGGATCCAAACCTAGCTTCTTGAAATCTACCCTTCCCATCTTCTTTCTTTTCTCAGATGGTCTCTCTCCTTGACCATCCTCATTATCGATCCTTTGGAGTTTAAAGATTGGTTTTTTTCCAGCTGCAGTTTTTTTCTCTTCTTGCCTCTCAATCGTTAATTTCAGACCATCTACATGAGAGCAAACGTAGTGATGATAATGGCTTTTCTTGACATGGCTCTTTCGATTTCCCCTCTTTTCCATGGGTACGAGAATGCCAAGTGTGTTCACAACTTCATCAACACTGCTAGTAGTACTCATGGCATCTTCTTGATCAGGACAACTTTGGGTTTTCTTGGAAGGAAGCCTTAATTCATCGACAGTGGAAGTAACAGTACTTTTGGCTTCTTCAACAGCATTACTTAGGGGGCCTTTCATGGAAAGAAACCCATCTCCACATCCTCTCCTTTTCTTGGGTACAAAACACCCAGGTGGGCTCACAGATTGATGGGCACTGCAACTGGCCGTGCTGATCTTAGCCTTCAAAGACTCTTTTGTAGTAAAATTTCTCTTCTTGAACCACACCAAAGCCTCCACGAGTTCTTCTTGCACCGGAGTTAACTCTTTTTCTTCAACTCCCGTTTCTTTCTCTCTATACTCAAGAAACCCTTTCTTGGAATCCCCATCAACATGATGGTGGCCATCACTTAGGCTACACCCACGCACCATCTTTGATTCTCCCTTATTTCTTCAACTTCTTCTTCCTTAACTCAAGAAATATTTAGTAGGCAAAAAATGCAAAGAAACTAACTCAGTAGGCAAAAAAACGGAAACGATATAGAGATTTGGAGGCAAGAAACTCACTTGTGAGTATAATTATGGGGTTTGTGTGAAAAACCGGATGGAAATATTTATAGAGAGGGCGGGCAATAGTAAATCCTTGTAGAAACAGGACGTCTGCTCTCTTAGGTTTCCGAAAGTAATCCGACTACGATGAGAATTAATTTATTTTTATTTCTTTTACGGTTTCTTGTTTCTAAGATGCATAAAATTGCAATAATAATAATAATAATAATTTTGAGAGAATTTCATTACATATTTAGAGCTCAAAGCCTCCTACAGAAAAAGAAGTACCGTTAGATAGACTCAACGTTGTCAAACATCAGTTGGCTCAATTTGGAAATAGATAAAAATAGAGGATTAAAAATTGTTTTAGATCAAAATTAAAATCGATGTAGAGTTAAAAGGCCTTCGTGGAGGTGGAGGTGGAGGTGGAGGTGGAGGTGGGGAGGGGTACTATGGTTATTACATATTCCAAAATCCTTCGAATCTTCTACTAAACTAAAAAAAAAAAAAAATTTATCGCAAGAAAATGCTTCTCGTGACTTTGAGGTTGCTTTGTAGAAATGGTAGTTTCATCATTAAAATTTATTATAATTTATTATGAAAAGAAAATTGTTGATATCATATTAAATAGTCTAATAACACAAAATTTTAATTTTTTAGAGTATCAAACTAGATTTTTGTCCTCTTGAGCTACATTGCATATCGTTTCCTTTTTTTAGTGGTGAATAAACTATATATATTGTCCTCTTGAGCTGAAAAAAAATTACAGAGCAAGAACCCGCACAATCAACCCCACAAAATCGAGTAAATTATAAATTAATCTCTTTATTTTTGAAAAAAAATGGAAAATAACATTAAATGGAAAAAAAAATAATTAATTATTTTTTAAAATTAGAGAGATTATTTAATTTATTATGCAAAACTAGAGGGACTACTTTTATAGTTTACCACAAAACCTTTAATAAGCTCAAGACCTATACCTCCAAACCTTGCAAATTTCACCCTCTAATGGCAAGAGTTGGACTTGGAGGATGATTTCCTCTCTATCAAAACCCAGCTCGAGGAACTCGAAAAAACATACAAAACCAAGTGTTTTCTGCCCAAAAACGAAAACCCACATAGCCGAAGCCGCAGCAAGAGCATTGGCAACACTATTGGCATCTCTCCTAGATCCTAATGTGGCTAAAAGAAGAGGATCGACAGCTCGAAAATATCATCAACAATCACAGCTATATATGGTACTTGGAGAAATAGGTCGACTCTTGAGAGCTCTAATCCCTACAAGGCAAATGTCTGAGAGCCAATGTTTCAGCAATTTCGACGGTAAATATCACATCCAGATATAGTATGAAGCAGGCAGCATTGCTTGTCCATCTGGATCAGGACCAGGTCCTGCTGCTAAAAATAGAGATTCTGACAGATTAATTTCCAGCTTGAATCAAAACCAAGAGCAATACAATAGATCATTCTCAAGATTAGAAAAGAAAAAAAGGGCAATACATTACATAAAACCAACAAAAAGAATATAATTATAATGGCAACACAACAAAAGTTCAATTTAAGCTCTCAGTATCACAAAACTACAACGTCAATAAGAAAAATGATCAGGCACACCTGATCTGACAGCTAACATACATCGCAAAGCTAATTACAAAATATGATACACTGCTTTCCAAACAGGAATGCCAAAATCCTGTCAAAATCTTCAGCAGTAGGTTCAAAGATGTAGCAGGGCTTCATTATTCTCACAATACTTACAACTAATAAATATTTTGTACATCTTGCTTGGCTTTCTTTTCAATGCCATTGATTCTGAGGAGGATTCCGCTCTGTCGGTGAGCCAGGAACATAGGGAACAAAACCCCGGCCACCAAACATAGGGCGCATGAAGGCGTTATCAAATTTGCGCCAGTAGTAATGAACAGTGTGTGTTGGAGTGGTCAAGAGTGCACGTAAGCTGCTTGGACGGGGAATGTCATGGCCACCTAGATCATCTAAGGAGTCCTGCCCCTCTCCAAGAAGTGGCACTGTAACTGATTTTGGAGTAGCTGCATCTGACGAAAATGATAAGCTTCTTGATTGGTATTTTGGATGAGGCAGCAAAATACTTATAAGAGGTTTAGTCATCAAACCAAACACCTGAGCACAGAGAAGAATTGTTACCAAAATGAACAGCATCTCATACAATTTGCCAAACAAGCAAACAATTGCAAATAAAAATAATAATATTGCCAGTAGTTGATACCCAAAAACTGTTTGCTAGTAAGAAAAAGAAATATCAGAGATGATAGACAGTCATTGATGCAGCTATTGTTAAACACCCGATTAGACCACAACAGTCCGTTGACTCAGAGCTAAACTGAAAATAGTATTGCATTACAACTCATATTTCTTGTTTTTCTTTGCACTGTAGTCAAAGAACCAGTATAACTAGTTCCTATTCTAATCCTATGGGAGATCAAATTGGCAAAAGAAGCTATCTGGGATAGAAGATGTTAAGAGGGTGAAAGAAATTTTGAAGTTTTCTGCAGATCAGTAAACCAAGCCAACACAATTTTCTGTTATTCACAACTAGGGAAATCACTTACCACTGTGCTGAAAAGAACAACAGTAATGGTGCTGGTGATCATTATAGCATTTGCTCTTAGGTTGGTGTGCCCAGCACTTGTGAACTGCAATTATTTAACATAGAAAAGTTTGTAAATACATTAACATATAAGATCAATCTGCATAGAACTATTGATATCAGCATCTGTCCACTCAGTACCTTATTGTATGCAAGTGCCATTGACACAGCGCCTCTCATCAGACCAGCCCACCATATTATAAACTGAAAAGGAATCGAAGTTTTATGTATCAGATAGATCAATCAAGAGAAAAGGAAATGATACTAATACAGAACAAAAACAATAACAATTAGAACAACTAAGTACTTGCTGCCTGAAGCCAATCTTCTCATTAGGTGATTTCTTAGATAAATTGGACACAAAGGATAACGGGAAAACAAATGCTGCTCTTCCAACCATAACGAGACCTAGTAGTATCGAGCTCACAGCAACAGAAGTCCCGGGGCTGTAAAAAGTGAAATTAAAGTCAAATGCCAGATGTCAGGATCAACAAAGAGACAATGTTTCAACGCAGCATTTATATCACACAATTTTAGTAAAATACTGTGAGAATAAATTCCAAAAGGGATGAGGTTGAATGAATTGATGAAGCACAAATATAAATGAAAACATACCTATCACTAACGAATCTCCACTTCTCAATGTCCAAGGCATCCATACCAACATAAAGGAAGATAAAAATCTCGGCAACAAATGACAAGGTTGCGAAAGCATGCCTGTAATAATTAGGGTAAGATTTAGAGAATTAAAAAATGAACACTTCCTAATGCATCATAAGACAACTTTGGATAAGACATACTTGGTAGTGACTCTTGAACTCTCAGTCACATTATGCCAGGTGTAATGAGACATCACAATCCCACAGAAAAATACAGTGAGAATGCCACTCAAATAGAACAGCTGCAGGGCACCAAAAGTCAGTTACATGATCAACAAAATTAGCTAAGGAAGACATGGAGCTGCAGAATAGAACAAAAGAAGAGCTGCCAAGAAAGTAAGGGATCTTACTTCAGCTAGCATATATGAAAGGTATGCCATGAGTATCATAAGAGCAACCTCACGATCTGTTGAGTGCCTGAATCATATAAATATTCAGTCTACCATCCAGAACTTCATTCTGCATATTCTAGCCTTTTTTCAATAGTTAAGTATCAATGTGATAACAATTGTGTTTAATTGAATCGGCACAGAAACAAATTTTTTATGTTTATGTTGAATATCTGTGCTCAAGAGCATGAAGTTTGATTCAAGAAATCACCCCCCAAAAAAAAGGAAAAGAAAAGTAATAGGAATAACCAGTTAGATCACCTGTACAGCACTACAAACAACCATGAAAAGAAATGTTCAAGAAATGAACCAAAAACATTTCTGGAGGACTCATAACTAGTTAGATCGTAGGTATAAGAACCAGAAACAATGATGAAACGAAATGTATATCATACTTAGACTGCAATGTCTACGTCTTTAAGACCTAACAAGCATATCTTCACTAATAAGAGGTTCAATCCAAAACAACACATAACACACACAAACACACATGCACGTGAATTTAGGTATACTGACACATTGACACATCCATGATAGACCTCAAATTTGCAAAATTCATATACACGGAGTGTCCCTATCTTCTTCAGTTACTTGGTTTCGCTAACTCAATCCCATCTACCTGGTACATAGCCATAACAAGGCAACTTTACAGTCTGAGAATTCATCTGGTCTTGATGGAAATTTTTGGACTGGTGTAATGATATATTACAGTTATGCCAGAACTAAACACAACTTAGAAACTTGAATTTGAACCACGTTATACCTGCCAAAATATAGCTTTTTGATGATGTAGGCACTAACTAGCCCAGTCTGCAAGAAATGAACCACACAAATTTCATGATATTGCTCGCAAGAAAACAGATTTGTGCTGTGTGTGGGTGTGAGAGAGGTGGGGAAAGGGAGAGAGGAGACTTACTAGCACGCCCAGCATAGTGCTTGTAAGAAATAAATAAAGGAAGTTGCGAACAAACTCCCAGGCAATTACAGCATTGATATTAGTAAGATCAAAGCTCTGGATTGCATTGAAAAGCACCACTGATGTAGCATCATTTACGACACCCTCCCCGAAAACCAGACTATAGAGTAAAGGTGTATCGTCCTGACCAAGCACCTGTATCATCAAATAAACAAGTTAAAAATATAAGTACATGTGCTATATTTGTTTGAAATTTGAGACATGCTATAACTTTGATATGTATCAGACCTGCAATGTGCAAACAGAATCCGTTGCAGCAAATATGGCACCAATTGCTGAAATCGGTAAAACAAGAAAGTAAGATCCCCAAAATAAATGCAAGAGAGGAGAAGCATTGAAACAAAAGGGATCCATAGAGTCTAACCTAGATAATCCCCTATATCTAGTGGACCGATATCCATTTTCTCAAATATTTGCATAGCTCCTGCCAGAACAAAAAAAATAAAAAAAATCAGTACCAAATTTATTTGTGTTTATCAGATGCAACTCAAACATAGTTATTTCAATTTCAACAAGGAGCATGGTGACTAGGCATAGATTGCAATTTCCTTTTCTTCTGTGATTTCTGCTGTTCTCATTCAAAAGCAACACAATGGTATTTATCTTTTAGTTCTACATTTAGATTCAAACTCATAGACGATCTTCGTATGGATATCCTGCAGCTTGTGTGTCAATAGCATTCCATAATACAAGGACTTGCAATATATTTTACAATTTGAAAGAACATGAGTTAATGGCAAAGGTGAAAACTGAATGATGGGACAAAGGAATGATATAGCACCATCAATCAGCAAAAAAGCAAACATGGGGAAACAAATCTTGCGCATTCATCCATGCATTTCCCATAATCAAAGGAGCACTGGGGCAACTTTCAAACAAAAAACTTCCTCTAAATTTCAGTCCTGATGTTTTGACTCCATAAAATGTGAGAAGCATTACAAAGAATTAAATCAACTGCAGGTCTGGAGTTCGTGGGTGTACCTATTGATATGATCGCACAGCATATTAATGTACCAACAGCACCAAATAGCATAATTGTCATGAAATTACGGAAGAATTGCTTCTTTTTCACCTGAAACCTGGTAATCAGAAAGAGATGACGAAAAAAATAAATCAAACATTATATCTAGGCTAGAGGAAGACAATTGTAGAAATCCTCCTATTATATCAACAGTATCATCATTAAACAAAGTCAAATACAGAACAGATTTTCAAATAATAAATAAGATGGGAAACGTCTTGCTCTTAACCAGAAAAGCATGATATAAAACTAACCAGAGTAAGGTTCAAGACCAAACAAAGTGCATTAATCTTGGTTAGCTAAAACTAACTAATCACAAAGAGCAATGATCTTGAAATGTAACTGCATTAAGATTTAATGGAGCATAAACATACCCGGCATTAAATATGATAGGCGGTAGAAGATATATAAAGAAAAGATCCTCGCTAAAGACTAAAAGTCGTGAGCTTTTTCCTCCACTGATCAGCAAGATAACAATTCCTGTACCTACACCCTGCCACCAATCCACAAAACATCAAACACGGTATCAGGCATAATTCAAGTAGATAAAAAGACATACAAAAAAAGTAACTTTCACTAAAACTTCTTTTCAATCTTCCTTTTCTATTTTAAACAACCTGGCACAACCTCACGACAAATCAAATATAATTCATATACCGAATCACAGAGCATATAACCATACATAAAAAGGAAAAAAATGAAAACATCTACTAAGTCTCATTTCAAGTACAATCAACAATACAACAATGGATTTAAAGATTTAATAGAAAGAGGCTCACAATTGTAAGAGCAGTGATTGACTCGTTCATCCACCGAGTCTCCTCTAGAAGATGACCAATTACAATACAAGCGCAAAGAAGCGCGACAAACAAGTTCATAGAGACCACAGAGGCATGATCAGATGTGTACAACATTTGCAGTTTCGAGCCAATTGAACTCATATAAGCTTCCATCGTGAACAAACACTGGTAATCCTTTTTTCACCCACTTAAACAAATCAATATGATAATTTATATATTCCCTTCCGAAAACACTGAATCCCACAGAAAAGGAAGCTAGTTTTTACGTCTCTGTACTGTCCATCTAAGGAAAGGGCGATTTCAATAAACGATGTGATCCCTGCATTCGAAGAAGCAAAAAACAAAGATCAGATTTTGATCAAGAACGTGTTAAATTAAACTCATTTGATTACAAAAACAATGACACAACAACAATGGTATCTGAGAAAATGATTTAAAAGGGAACCCCAGTTAAATATAAACCAAATTTATGCTTCTAACAATTTAAATGAAGTAAAAAAAGATCAAGTTCCGAACGATAAAAGCATTAAATTAAGCTCATTTCATTACCAATTAAACCCTCAAACCTAATCTTCTTAAGACCAATTTCTGACCCATTAAAAGATGAAATTAAGCTCATTCCACCACCATTCACCACAAAAAAAAACTCTCAAAACTCTCAATTTTGAAAATAAAATAAAATGAAGCAAGATTAAACAGCAACAAAAAGGTAAGAAATTTTCAGTAAAAAATAATTCATAAAAGCAAAAAAGAACAAAAAAAAACTAATTTAAGACTCACCTACCTTCAAATTTAAAGCAGAAAGAGAATTCGAAGAGAGAAATGAAAAGAAATCAATCTCTCCTTTGAAATTCTCAAAACTGAACCCGAGAAAGCTCGCTTGACTAAAAATAAACCTGGTCACGGTAGATTATCAAAAACCAAAAACCAAAAACCTAAATAAAGAGAAACGAGAGAAACAGAGAATTGAAAAGCTCTAGAAAGAAGAGAGAATATTGACGCTTAAGACAGGGAGACGTGCGGTGCGGGGTAAACAGTGGAAAACTGATTTTTCTTTTTTTTTCTTCGTACTATTTATATTATTAAGGTACGGCAATTTTTTTTAACCGTATTTCTTGCAAAATTATTGTCGTTTTGGGTTTTTACCGTATTTGTTCGCTCTTTATTTTTCAATAATCCTAAATTAGTGCTACTGTGCAAGTCCTCCTGCAGCTAGCCTTGAAGTAGATAACGTGACAATTATAATTTAAAATACTTAATTATCATATAAAATATTTAATTGTTGTTGTGATTTTTGGTTAATGATATTATATTATAAAAGATTACGGTTGCTTAATTGACCAGACCTCTCGTTTATTTTTACATTTTAAAAATATTTTTTAAAAAAATTAAAATATTTTTATTTTTTTCTTTGTTTTAAATAATAACAAATATTATTTTAATATATTTTTAAAAAACAAAACTTAAAAATCAATGGCATCACTATATTAAATTTGCTTAATGTGAAAGGGGATTTTTTTTATCTGTTTTTTTTTTTTTTGTTTTTGTTAGTGGAACGTGGGAAAGGGAAAGTTGGTGAAGGTCACGTCTCTTTAAAAATAGAAATTTAAATATTTTAGTTGGTTATTTTATCTTTATTCTTCTTGTTTATATATATATATATTTTTAGCTGATGATGATGGTAAGAGGCTTTGTAAATTAGGCAGATAGGTGAAGAAAACTGTCGCGTAATTTCTTCTTGTATGGAGTGATCACTGCCATGCATGCATATCAAGGTTCGTTAATGAAATCACTGCTTAATACTCTCTCAAAAACGTATGATTAGGGTAGAGAATGACAGTTTCTATTACGGTGTATTTGGAAACGCGGTTAAAACTATATTTTTAAAAATTTCTTTGTTTTTTTTATTTAAATTTAATATTTTTTTATACTTTTATATTATTTTGATACGTTCATGTTAAAAATAATTTTTAAAAAATAAAAAATATTATTTTAATATATCTTTAAATAAAAAATACTTTAAACTGCAACTACTATTTCTTTTCTCCCGCTCGTTGATACAAAAGGAAAAAATAAATACATTGTGTAGATTACTTTCTTCTTGATTGGATATTTGTATTTTTTTAAATGTTTTTTTTAATTTTTTTTAAAAAATATTAAATTAATATTTTTTATTGTTTTGATATGATAATATAAAAAATAAAAAATATTATTTTTACGTTATTGAGAAATAAAAGAAGGAAAAGGGGTGGTCCTTCCTCCTTCTCGGATCCCAAAAGCAAAATCCTTCCATAATAGAAATAATTAGAATGGACAAAAGAGCATTTATTGCAAACTTTGAATTTTGTCTAACACAATAAAACATAAGACTCCTTGGTGTTCAGATATTTTCTTTTGTTACAAGAGCACACGTACATGTGTTATCATGTTTTATTTTATATATATATATATATATATATAAAATATCCACAGTGTAAAATATTTTAAAAATAATACAGTCAAATTTTTTTTATTTCTAATAGCTAAATAATATTATAGGAACGCTAGCTATAATTAAGTCCTTTATTTGAAATTACAGAGTGATTATCAAGTAACATTGTGGTCTTGTTTTTATTATTTATTTAATTGACTATAAAAATTGAAAGTCATAATTGTATGTGAATATGAATTTTTGGAGAATAATAGGCAGGTCTATTATTGGAGAATCTGATCAAATTTGGATCACTGGATGTTTCCTCGAACTTCAAGATCCGCAATTAATTGAACTTTGAACTTATTTATTTGTTGAAATGTCTCGATCATGGACCATGCGTATATGTTCTCATACTTATCATATATCAAATCCAGGGACATTATTGAGCTTTTTTGGAAAGAAAAAAAAAACATGGAAAAACATCTATGTATAAAGCATAATTTTAAAATCCGGCTCGGTCCGGTGGGTTCATCCGGGACCCGGCCGACTAGGAACTGAAACCGGGCCAGGTTGAAGAAAAAACTTGGTGTGACCAGGCGGGTTGACCTAGCGACCCGGTCAAAACCTTAACCTTCCAACTAGACGAAGGTTGTTTTTGCTTATTAACACTTTTTAAAATATCTGTGAAATAACAATATTAAAAAAAATTAATAAAATAATACAATTTGTAAGTATTATGATTAAAAAATATAATATGTATAGTTTGTTGTTATTAAGGTGCCATTGGGAACGTGACTTGAACGATGTTTCAAAAAAAAAAATATTTAGCTTAAATTATTTTTTATATATTTTTAGATTATTTTAATATATTGGTGTCAAAAATAAATTTTTAAAAATTAAAAATATATATTATTTTGATGCATTTAAAAAAAAATACTTTGAAAAATAATTATTATCACAATATTAAACACTATCTAAGAATATCGACATTTATAGAAAAAAAATTATTGAATGGGCAGGAGAGAAAAGAATAAAGAAAGAAAAGAAATGGATACTTGAGACACATCGAAGCACTAATTATGATATTATTAGTATTATCAAAAAGATCTTGACAAAATAAATTCAACAACATCAAAGAAAGTTACTAATAATGACCCGAGTGGGTCATATTATCGTTCAAAGGTGACAGGTGACTCACTTGTCTTTGAAGGCAAGTGTGGCCCATTCAGGTCACCGTTGATAATCTTCCTTGATATTGTTGGATTTATGTCGTTGAGATCTTTTCGATAATATCAAGGATGTTACAATCAGAGTTTCGGTGTGTCGTCGCTTTTTTTTCTTTTGTTTCCTCTCTACTTTCTCCTCTCGCTTGCTTGTTAAATAATTTCTTAATATATAAATGTCTTTATTCTGAACAGCAAGAATTTATTCCTCGGTTATTTTTAATTTACTATGCTAATTAAAAAAAAAATAGACAAAGGAGCCTAACATGCAAATGTGTATTTAAATACAAATATGATAATTAAAAAAAAAAAACTAGACAAAGGAGCCTAACATGCAAATGTGTATTTAAATACAAATATGAGTAAGCATCTCCTTTTTTTATATGTATATATAATATTTTTCCCATTGAGCAAGTGAGAGTCGGCAAAGATATTTGTCAAGCGTGAGACGTCCACGTCACGACAGCAGGTGCTTTTGGAACCTTGCTATCATGGTAACCACGGCACCCTGTTAAGTCACATGTTCGTGATTGCAGACTTTGCAGTACAGTTATATTTAAAAAACAAAATTGAATTTTTTATTTTTTATTTTTTTTTATTTTTTATTTCAGTTTATTTTGATTTATTGATATAAAATAAATAAATTTGATGTATAAATATGGGATAAGTTTTGATACTTACTTATTCCTTCCCTTATATAGAAGTGCTCGAATCATATTTTTTAAAAAGTTTTAGTTTTAAATTATTAATTTTTATTTTAAATTTTTTTGATATACTTATATAAAAAATAAATTAAAATAAAATATTTTGATTTATAAATATGTGATAAGTCTTGAAACTTATTCCAGAGAAGTGGTCGCAATTACAAAATTGCCCTTCTCTTCTCATGCCAAGAAAACTACACAACAAGAAGTCAAGAACATTGACAAAGATTGATGCAACATTTCTTGCAATTTCATTAATTTCCCTTTGAGAAGTTGATTGATAAATGGTACTGATCTATCACTATGATTCATAAATAATGTTAC
>Ga0307515_10018310_pt1 | contig 12691 bp, 3 predicted proteins | sample 17_EM_MG_FD_194513 | JGI IMG/M metagenome (GOLD analysis project Ga0307515, IMG submission 194513) | Populus trichocarpa ectomycorrhiza microbial communities from riparian zone in the Pacific Northwest, United States - 17_EM | ecosystem: Host-associated > Plants > Roots > Unclassified | place... | reverse complement strand
TTCTAATTTCCGTTGGTGGATGTGTGCTTGCGACCAAGGTTTGTTTTCTTGATAAGTTTCGGTTTTAATTGATTTTGTTTGCTAGTTTAATTGCTGCCATAGTTTAGATAATCACAAACCAAATCCCTCCAATTACATAACGTACAACATAAAAATCTGACTTGAAACTTCCTCGTGGGATCGACCCCTTACTTGCTCTATACTATCTTGTGTGTTTTAAGCTAGGGTAATTAATTTGTGCGACCGCGATATCGCAACAAAAATACAATAACCTATCAACGGAGTACGCACAACTCAAAACGTCTCATGCACAACAAAGAGCGGAACAAAGAGCGGAGTCTGAGCAAATCAAAGCGTCTCAAGCACAACAAAAAACGGAGTATGAAGCGGCTTGTGAACAACAAAAAGCGGCTTATGAACAGCTTCGCGAAATGATTATGAACTTGACAAATAGCGGAACATGTGCGCCTAATCGTTTTTGGCCGTATAACCACTAGCCTCCTCTAGGATCTCCTCCTCCTCCTCCAGCTCCACCTTTATATTAATTTGTAATCAACATTATTTGCCTTTAAAACTTAATTTAATATTTTTCTTGAAACATATTCAGTTTGTAATGAATATTATTTAACTTTGTTTTTTTTTTTTTTTTATGTTTAATATAAATTTTATTTGCATAATTGGTTTGTATTACAATTAATTTATATAGTTTTATATTATATATCCTAAATAATTTTTTTTAAAAAATATTACCGACGGATGAATTTGGTCGGTATTTTAAACCTCACCGACAGACTTACCGACGGAATTAATCCGTCGGCATTTAAGAGTAGCTGCCAACAGTACCGATGAATTTACAGACGGATATATTCGGTCGTTATTTCATACACTCACCGATGGATTTACTGACGTATATTTTCCGTCGGTCAATCACAATATCACCGACGGAATGAAAATTCGTCGGTATATTTCAAGCGGGAATCTTTTTTTTGGCGCGCAAATTCCGTCTGTAAAACCATCGGCAAATGATTTTTTTGTTTTTCCGACGGATATAGCGACGGAAGGGGGAATCACCGACAAAGGAAAAGCCGACGGACGTAATCCATCGGTGATGACGTCGGTAAAAAAATCACCGACGAACTTCCTATCACATACCGACAGAATTGGTCCGTCGGTAAAACTGTGAAATCTTGTAGCGTGTGACTTTTTTTTAATGAAATCAAAGCATATTTGGATTGTGGGTTGATTTTTTAAATTTATGTTAGCATCTTATTTATTTATTATGAAACAAAAACTAATTTTTTAAACTTTCTATGATTAAAAAATAAAAATAAAAAAGAGCATTGAAATTATTCAAAATCTGCTACAATTAGTCATGTCCACCAAGTCAAATAAATGTATTTAATATTTTGATTTTTGTTAACCAACCTGAAGAGAAAAATATACTAGGAAACATGATCAAATAGGAAGAAACCCAAAAGCAACAATTTAATGATCGTGTTTAGTATTGTAGTAGTGATTGTTTTTCAAAGTGTTTTTCTACTCATAAATAAATCTAAATAATATATATTTTTTATTTTTAAAATTTATTTTTGATATTAATAAATCAAAATGATTTAAAAATAAAAATTCAAAATTTTTAAAAACACGCGGACATCCGCGTTCCCAAACAAGTTCAAAGAATATAAAATAATACCTAAAAACATGATAACAAATTAAGGCTATGGAATACAAGATTCTAGTTCCAAATAGCTGTTAGAAGTTTGGAAAGAAATGCGAGGATGGATATTGAAGGGAAGTTGTTCGAAGAAATGAATTGATAATAGCATTGATGTTGCGAACTTGTTAGAAAATTAATGTAATTATCATTTTATTTTGGTTCTACTGTTCTTATAATAATAAATAATGAGAAGATGGTTTGAGAATTCTAGTGTTTCAAAGTATAGATACTTTAAATAGTATATATACTTCTTGATTGAAAAAAATATTCCTTTATTTCCATACTTTCATTTGAAGAACACGCATCTAGGGTATCTTCTAGCTTACAATCAATCATATCTACTTCATGCAACAAATCTAACACATATTTCCTCTAAGAAAGAAATATACCTTGCTTTGATATAGATACTAAAACTCTTTGAAAGTATATCAGCCCTCCTAGATTCTTCATTTTGAATTTCGTTGCTAAGTACTGTTCTTGAAGCCTGAGATTTCCTCATAGCCATGATAAATTGTTCTAACCATGCTTGAGGTGATTGTTGTAGCCTATACAATACTCGTTACAACTTGCACACAATTTCAATGCTTGAGGGAATAATATAACCCAGTGATATCTCCATATAAACTTCTTCTTTGATATTGCCATGAAGAAACATGTTCTTCATATCAAACTCATGTAGTGGCCCATCTAGATTTGCTGCTAGAGATAGCAAAACTCTCATAGTATTCAGCTTTGTCACTAGGGAGAAGGTTATCTGACAGTCTATGCCATGCATTTATGTATATCCCTTCACCAAAAGTCTTGCCTTATATCTCTCAATAGACCCACCTTCCTAATGGAAATAACCCACTGCGCAGTGCTTTCATTTCTTCTTGAATTGCTCGAGTCCATTTTGGATCTTTCTAACCCTCTTGCTCTGCATTTGGAACATGACATGAGGAAAACTTGTATACAAATGCTTTAAGACGATCGGATAGTCTCTAAGTGGTTACATGGACGTCGGAAATGTGATACTTTGATCCTTTTTCCCTCATAATCTGGTGAGTATCGAACTAAAAGTCTGCCTCTATTATGCTCAGAAGATCGTGAAATCAACTTGAGTATTTGCAGCACTAATAGAGGTTAGAAGCAACAAAACTTACCTCAAGATTATTCTTATAGGAGGAGAAGGGTCATCATGTACTAGGAAGAGGGGTTTGTTGAAGATTCAGTTCCATCAATAACATTAGCATTATCTTTACTTAACATGCCTCTAAAAGTCATTTTTTTGATAAAAAGAAATGAACTATTTAGCTGACAAGTTTTAGCCTCAAGAAAAGAAATATTTTCAAATTAAAAACTTCACTTTTTTTTTTCATGACATGTCATTATTTATATCATTAAATCCCAAGTTTTTATAATAAAAAAAAAATGAAAAACGAAGGCAAGAGTATCTTTCTAAGCCAAAAACCGTATTTTGAGCTTAGTTCATTCATTGAATAACCTTTATTCTCGTAAAATCTATTCTTGTTCTCCGTTCTCAAAAACAAAAAAAAAAAACAAAAACAAAAACCCAACATCTTAGTCATTTTTAAAAGAAACCAAGAGGACATCCATTTCGAAACCCTTTTTATGACTTAAACTTGATTGCAACTTGCATTTCAGTGAATGTTTTGGCTTGTGACCTGGTAATTAAATACTTTAATTAGAATATTTTTGAATTTACATCTCAATCTCAATATCGAGAAGAAAATCATTAAAGACGTTTTCCTCGAATGCTTCTTAATTTTGCCCAAATTTGCAAAGTACATGCTATAAGTGAAAAAAAAAAAAAAAACTAGAAAGATTAACTCAATCATATCCAAGTATGCAGGACAAGATAAGAGCTCAACATGTATGATTTTGTCAACATATGCTAAACAAGGGGACATGTCAATGACACAAGGGGTAGTCTTCGATGGTGAATTGACTAAAATATAAGACCAAGGGGAAGGTGTTTTCTCCAAGAAAGCTAGACACAACCTGAAAACAAGCAACAACTTGAAGAAATCTTAACTTATGTTGGAGAGTAAGACTAAGTTGAGCTTTGAAAAAGGACTAACCTATTGTTTTTACTAAGGTATTACCCTTAGTGGGAAGGACTATGGTTGGGTTATGGTGGTTCAAGCCCATTTGTCAATATATATATATATATAAAAGAAAGGGAGACCTTAAAACAACAGACACTGTGACTATATAAATTCATCTTTCCCACACGTGCACATAGTCTAGGAAAAACTAGCTATTTTGTTTAATATAACAGTAGCCAATTCGAATGTAATATCATTATATTCATAAATATATATTTATTATTAATAAAATTTAATTTATTTTTAATATTCCTATAATATTAGATTAATAAATCTAATATTCGATTTATAAATCTAGAGTAAAGATAAGTTCATGATACAAAAATACTTTGTAAAGAAAATTATAAAGTTGCTATAATTATGAGATTTTTATTGCATCAAAATATTATTTTAAAAATATTTCTGGTCGATGCTCTCTTAAATATTAAACATTTATTAAAGTTATAAAGACTGATATATATTATGTTCTTTTATTTATGAAAGGAAGTAGTTGTTTTCATAAGCTGAGATATAAGAGATACGTAGAACTAATATGTAGGTGGTTGTCATATGACATGTACATTGAATTGACCCGTATGAGAATTCCATATGTAGAGATCATCTATGTCTATGAAAAGGCTCACGTGACAGTTATATAAGTAATCCTTAAACTTGAGACCACCAAGTTATTTTATATAAAGAATATTATACTTTGATTATGTTACATGTTATCTTACTCGAGGTAACAAAAAGGTAGGCATTGAGTATAATATGAACTATATAAAAGTACTTTAGTGATCAAAAGAGGATTCATCACCTTACATGAATTAGGAAAAATGTTTTATATGTTCTCAATCTCAAATAGTATTGACTGAGAAATCTTTGACTAAGATAAAATGAGATTTGATAAGAATTTCAAATCTTATTCACATGATCAATAATTATTATATAGAGAACAAACATGATTTAACATGATAAACATACTTCATGCTTTAATGTTAAATCAAAACATTATTGATGAAATGATATTAATTACACCGAGAAACCTATCATTGAAAGGTTAAGTCAAACCACCAATGACTTTTCAAATATTTGAAGATCATGAAATATTACCAGACAATGCACCTTGTCATAACCTAAATTTTGAATTTTTTTAAAAATAATAAATAATAAATAAAAAAATAAATGAATAAAAAATAATTTAAGAATTAAGTCAAGACAATACGAGTTGAAAGTTTAAGGACTAATAAGGATGAAATTATAAATTTAGGAGTCAATTTGATAAAAAAATTAGAAGAATTGATAAGTTTATGGACTTAATTAAACTTTGATTTATTTAATTAATGCAATCAAGGGCTTAATTGAAGAAATATCAAAGTTTGGGGCTGATCTGTATCAAAATTGCAAGAAATTAAAGTTCAAGGACCTAAGTGAATAGGTGATGATACCATAGGGGAGTTAATTGATTTTTTCCAGAGGTAATTTTGAAAGAATTAAAAGTTGAAGAGCCTATTAAGAACTGCATTGATTAAATTGGAACCAAGGATTGTTTTGTAAATGACACCAAAATTTAGGGGTTCAATTGCAATTAATCCAGGGGTAAAATTAGAAAAAACACAAAGATTTCCATAAGGATCCAATTGCTAAATGTCAAAAATTCAAGGGGTAAATTGGAAATATCCATTTTAGGTTTAAACGGCGCCGTTTCAAAGTAAACTGTTCATCACCTTCTTCATTCATGAACCACTTCCCTGCCAGCTGCCCACGATGCGTCTCCTGCAACAACGGTCGGTCGCCTCATTATCTAGAGGCAACTGCATGGCATTCGCTGGCTTTATAAAAGCCAGTGAAAGGCCACAAAGAACGGGGGAGGAACGAACAGACAAAGCCCCGCAGAACCCAGGGGGGAAAACCAGAGAACACGGACGAAAAAAAACAGGGGGACGAACGAACAGAAGAGAGAAACAAAAGGTGAGACCGTTGTAATCCTGCAGCACGCCCTCGACTTCGTCTTCAGCAGCAGCTCCAGAGCTCCATCTTCAGCAGCAGCTCCAGAGCTCCATCTTCAGCAACAACTGCACCAGAAACAGTGACAGAACCCAGGAGAAAAACGTAGGGAGAACGAGCAAACACAGGGAGAGAAACAACAGAACAAAGACAGAAAGAAAACCAGAGAAAGAACAGAGGAGAGGACAAGGGCGGAGCCAAGAATTTTTCCTGCCCTGGCTATTAAATAAATATATAAATTTTTTTAAAGATAAATTATTAACTCATGTATATGAATTTTTAAAGTTAACAGTAAAGTTTTAATTCAAATACATTATCTAAAATATTAAAAAATAAATTTTAAAGTATATAAAATTAAAGTGAAAGTAAAAATAAACTCACTATTAAAGTTACATCCTTCGATATTTTGTGGAATATAATTCATCTATAATCGAATCTGAATCGATATTGTAATAACCCCTCAACCGGGATAAAATAACAATCTCATGTCAACTGAAAAACAAAGTAATTAAATTTTTTCCCTCTCTCAATTCTTCCTTCCTTCACTTGATTCTTCCTTAGATTAGTATTTATTGGACTTTGTAAGTTTACAAGGTTATTCTCTCACTTTTCTTATTTTGTTTTCCTTGGATTTTTTTTAATATTTTTCCCTTACTTTTCTCTCTTTCTCTCTCTCCTTTTCTTTTCTTTCTTTTTCTATTCTGCTTCTACCCCGGCAACATATAAAAGGAAGAAAGAACTTATTTGTTTTATTTTTTAATAGCAAATAATCATTTTACCTTTAATGAGTCGTTTTGCTTTTATTTGACTCTTTTTTTGTTAGCACTACCAAACTCTGTTCATCCTAAAATTTTAACCAGATTTTATTCAATATATTTTAAGATCCCTCGTAAAATTTCAGCTCAATCTGATGATCAGATTGAAAATTACACCCAATAACGTAAAATTGATCAAATTGTGATTTTTTTATCAAATTTATGAATTTCTTCAAAAATTCTGAAATTTTAACCCAAGCTAAAACATTATATTAGAAGGCTCCACGTAAATTTTTAAAATTTTTTGATACCTCAATTGAGAATTACAAATTTTCTTTATATAAAACTAGTAAAAAAATATTGATAAAATCTTGACCTAGGCTATAGCACACCCTAGCCCATGCATGCCTCCGCCCTTGGGAGAGGAGGTAGCATCGGTCATCCATCACACAATCATTGGCTTCTTCTCCAGCGAACCAGAAAATCAGAGAAAGATCAGAGGAGAGGAGGTAGCATCGGTCAGCCATCACACCATCATCGGCCTCTTCTCCAGTGAACCAAGTAAGTTCTTCTCTTCCAATTATAATTCACTTCTTACTGTGCATGCAATTATAATTCACTTCTTACTGCACATGAAACTTAATTCATCCGTGACTGTGCATGCCCCTACTGGCCAGCCGAGTCACTGGTTTCGGTGGCTAGTAACCTGGCTGGACCGGCTCGGTCCAGCCCAGACTAGAAAACAGCTGAGATCAGGCTGTGCTTGGTTATCAGGCCAGCTGATCCAATTTGTTTTCGGCTAATGATGTGTTTGATAAAATACATTTTTATATTAATCCCTTTTATTTTATTTTATTTTTGTTTTGTTTTGATATTTGGCTAAACGAGCTCTTTTGTGATATTAGAAAATTTCAAAAAAATTTGTGAACCCTTTTTAATTTATTTTACAGTATATTTAATTTATAGATTTTTATTGTGAAATGCAAATCTGGTATGCAATACATACCTGTCTTATATATATATATGCTTTGCTTTCAATTCAAATTTTACTAGTTTATTCACTAGCGCTAGAGTTAGGAATACTATACTTTTTTTTATGTTACGTAATATTTACCAATGCTAGAGTTGAAAGTATTCGCATCCGAATATTCACTGGCCCCAGATTCAGGAATATTACAAGCAGACTATCGATAACATAAGTCAACAATTTAAGACAAAACTAGTAATACAACTTACCTTACGTAGGACGCTTAAGGGGTAATAATATCTTCTCTTTTGTATAAGCAGTACCATACCATAAAATCTCTGTTGACTAGTTAGGGTTTAAAGTGACTATAATAGTAGGTAGCGACTCCTTAAATAAGATCTTTCCCCCCAAGAACAAGATGCCATAAAGTTATTCTTTCGCGATTGAATTTTTAAAGGTTGCCGCGATGTCGGGTAAAACACACCTGATCTTCAAATATAAATTAATCAAATGTTGAATTGATGATAAATTAAATTATTTACTTTTAAAAAAAATTCTATTTAATTAGAATTATAATTTATATTTGGGCCACCATATTAGAAACCTAATGGGTCATACACATTAAGAATCATTAGTAAGAAATTAAACTGATATGATTTAATTAAGTATGACTTGATTAAAATATATTTTAGAAATTAAGAACTAGAATATAATTAATATATGGATTATATTTCTAGACAAGAAAAATCAAATAAGGACTTAATTTCTAAAATTGTTCTGAATTAATATATGGATATTATTTAGGGGAAAAATAAAAGTTTGCTAATTTGTAGGGTTTTTTTTTCTTTAGATTTTTCTATAAATAGTAAGTTATACATCTTATTGTGAAGTTGTTGTTTGTTATACATAAAAACTATGTAAGTTACATAATAGAGAGCTAACACTTTAGTCATAGTAATCCCTTTCTTCTAAATAGAGATTTAGGAGATTTCTCACTAGTGGTTTGTGTGGATCACTGTTGAAGGCCGGACAATTGAATGACTTGTGGTTTGTTACAACCCAGCCTTTAAAGAATTATTCAAAATAAAAGAAGATTAAATTTCCAAGTAAAAAAATCCCTAAACAATTTTAGATATAGGATCATAGGGACACTCAAATTATTTTTGTTTTATTGTTTCCGCTGCGTGTATGATATTAAAAAACCTAACAAGTTTACCCACACTTTGCCGCGTGCCAAATATGTTTTTTCAACAAAGAAAATGAACATATAAGCATTGGCAACATGTTTTTTCACATAAATAATATCAAGTGTAAATCAGAAAGCTTATGCATGCATCTAATTAAATAAATTGAGAATCATCTATGTCAATAAATAGAAAATAAATTTATTAACCATAACTAAATACATATCTGGAAAAATTAAGAGGCGGATGTAGATCAATATATTTGATCTCGCAACACATTCTATTCACCCGATTATGTTCAATAACTATTTATATTAAAATTACTTTTTTATTTAATCAAATGATAGTAAAAATAGATACACACACGAGATTGATTGAATAAAATCAAAGGAAAAATTATAACGCAAGGTTGCATTTATTAGAAATACTATCCAAAAATAAATATTCTTTATCTTTAAAAATAGAGTTCAATTATATAATTTTTTTTAAAAAAATTATAGATGAATTAGAATAATCTATTCAAAAATTAAATACATACAAAATAATTAAAAAATAACCAGTATTTTCTTTAAAAAGCTAAATAAAAAACAAAAAAAAAAAACTCAAAGAGAAGGGACATTAATTTCAATATAAATTAAAAAATTATTTTAAAAAACACATTTTAAAAAAGCATGATTTTATTAAAAGAAAAAAATTTAAAAAAGAAAGAAAGAGGCCAAGTTATCGTCTGACTCTTTTAGAGAAGGCATGCACGCAGGTTTTCAAAGGCAGACCCACACAAGGACCCTATTTTTTGTTAAATTAAATTAGGTTGGAAGATATGTCATCTGCCTTAATATTTTTGAAAATGATATTAAAGTTTTTTTTATATCCAGAAACCCAAATTTCAATCCAATTTTGACCAAAAACACCTAAAAAATAGTCTAAATGTTGATTTTTTTTCTTTATCTTTGAAATTCAGCGTCCTTTTTCTCTCATATCTCAAACTAGAGACTAAGATACAATAAAAATAAACTTTCGTATTAAAATTGAATTGAAAAACTATTAAGGGATCAAACAAGTATAATTATAAAGTTTAAGAACTAAAGCAAACTTTTTTTTTTTTATGATAACTCTAAAAGCATCTCCTATTTGTGGTGTTTTTTTTACTTTGGTCCTCCCATATTTCAATTTCTCCTTAATTAACAAATTTGATTCAATTGTTCTTTAATTGTGCCCAAAAGGGATGTAATCATGTAAAATAAAAGTCTGAGGATTAAAGTGAAAAAAAATTGAACAATAAACCTATAGTAAGATGTGAGAAGATAAACAATGCAAGTGTGCATACTGTTACCATAATGTTTAGAGTGTTTGTAATAAAATTTTCTTTGATTAGATAACCAAGTCATTTATATCACCATTGGTTTATACCTAAACCAACATCAAAAAATTCCACACATGCTATTAGAATCTCCACCTCACTTTGTTCCAAGCACTTCACATAGGCCTATCAATGAATCAGATCTTGACCCAAATTCAATCTATCTCTAATGTAATTAAATGAATCTAGTATAGAATTTTTATGATTTGATTGATAATGATCCGAATTTATTGACCTATTTATTGAATAGATCAAATATGTATCTACCTCAATCCTATAATAAGTCGATCCAAAATTAATATTAATATTATATTTCATAAATATATTATTCTTAAAACTTAAACAAACTCAAATTTAAAAATATGACACTAGGTTTGAATTTAGGATTTACAAGATATGTGGTCTATGCTTCGCCGTGAGTCGGGCAAATTTTTTTCAATGTAAACGAAGAATGCTAAAAACAAATTTTGAGACCCGAGTCATTGGTTCAATTGATAATTTAAATAATATAATAAAAAAATGCAATAACAATAAATAAACAAATAAAAAAAGACAATGAAAAAATGGTAAGAAGAACCTGACCTGGGCTTACCCAAATTATCAAACAATTCAATGTTAAAAGGAAAAATAAAAACATAAAAAAAACAAAAAACCTCAGTTAAACCAGGTTAACTCGTAAACTTTGTGACTATGAACATAAAATTAAGATAATATCATAAAAAAGAAACGTAGAAAAAATTCCGAAGATTAATTTTTAATAAATCAAATGAGAACATAATAACTCCACAAAAACTAAAAAGGGAAAAAAACCCAAAGCTCGATTCTAGAAAATAAGATGTTGAAGGATGAAATTTAAGAAAAAATATAGTTAGAAAATGGTTGAAAAAACTCGATCCGAGCCCACCCAGGTTAAGATGAAAAATATTTGACCCAATCATGATACCATGGTGATTTCGTTCAAAAGAAAATTGAATAAAATCATGAAGTTTGATTATCGAACACCTTAACATTGAAGGAAGGAAACCAAAAAGAAATTTCATTTAAGAAAACAATGAAAACAAATATGAGTCAACTTGAGTTAACTCGTAAATCCTACAATCATGGGCATAAGCTTGGGATAACCTAATAGAAAGAAAAGAAAAAAAAACAATAAGAAGATCAATTTTCAATAAATCAAATGTTAAAGAAAAAAAAATTAATTAAGTAAATTTAAAAAAAGAACAAAAAAAAGTCAGTCTGCCTTAACTTCTAAAACCGGTGGCTCTGGTTATAAACCCAAGACTAATTCTGTAACAAAAAAAATTCATAGTTAATCTGGGTTAACCTGCAAACCTCGCAACCAGGGGCTTAGGATCAGGATAATCAAATAAAAATAAAAGGGAAAAAAAGGTAGGAAGAACAATTTCAAATAAATTAAATGTTGAAAGATGAAATTGAAATAAATTAATTTAAAAATAGGTAAAAAAAAAAGTCAATCAATGTTAACTTGTGAAACTGATGATTTTGGTCATGAACATGAGACTAATCCTATAGAAGACAAGCTTTAAAAAATAATAAAAGAAAACTCTAAAAAAATAGGTAAAATTAAAATATTAACTTCAAAAAGGAAAAAAAATAGCGCTAACCTAGAAAAAACTCTTAAATCTACTCTAATTTCTAAAACTCACAATCCTTGAAACTGTTTACTAGGGTTTAATCAAGAAACTTAATTCCCGATTAATTTAATTTTGTAGGATGAAATTGTGGAAAAAATATCAATTTAAAAATTTTTCAAAGAAAAAAAGATAGCAATAAAAACAACGGGGATCAAATTTGATGGGAAAAAAAAAACTCATGAAGGATTAAATTGTAAAACAAAATCTAAAAATGATCACAAATAAAATAAAGAGCAATAAAAAAAATATGGATCAAATTTAAAAGATTAGAAAATGAAAGGGGTGAAATTGAATTTTTTTTATATAATTTATAGAATATTAAAAATAAAAAATACTAGTTGAAGAATTGTGATCAAATTTGAAATATTAAAAAAATAAAAAAGGATGAAATTAAAAACATTTATAATTTTATAGCTTATTAAAAATAAAAAAATAATAATCAAAAGGACAGGGACCAAATGTGAAGGAAAAAAAATTGAAGGGGCTAATCTGAAATTTTGAAGGGGCTGTTATGAATTCGGGAAAAAGAAGAAGAAAAAGAAAAAGAAATGGCCACCGATGCTAAAGTAGAGGTGCGTTTGGTCCCTGCATCACATCATTGTATAAGGGGCACTGAAACCTTTCAAATGTTGACATGGAAGACAATGTTTGGTGGTTAGATGACACGATCAAAAGATTGATGTCTTCTCCCAAGTGCAGGAGTGTCGAAGTAATAAATAACCCGGCAAGACCGGGGTCGAACCACAGGGAGGTTAATTGTATAAATTATAGTTAACAGCAACACAATAACAACAACAATAATAGTAATAATAATAATAATAATAATAATGAAGAAGAAGAAGAAGAAGAAGTTGATGAGAACTTTGAGATGCAAGATTAACGTAAGGATTAAACAATGATAACAACAAATGTCAAGGTTAGAGGATCCACTAATGGTATTTCAAACAAGTATAGTATAA
>Ga0307515_10018309_pt1 | contig 12692 bp, 9 predicted proteins | sample 17_EM_MG_FD_194513 | JGI IMG/M metagenome (GOLD analysis project Ga0307515, IMG submission 194513) | Populus trichocarpa ectomycorrhiza microbial communities from riparian zone in the Pacific Northwest, United States - 17_EM | ecosystem: Host-associated > Plants > Roots > Unclassified | place... | reverse complement strand
ATCCAAACTTGCACAGTGGCTGATCCGCAATCCATAGCAAACTGACAAAAGAGTTCCCGAGCCACCCTTTGGTAAAGGATGTTTCGGAGAAAGCTGACATCTTTGACGAGGCTGCGGCCAAATTCACCATCCCCTCGCTACCTACAGTCGCCGTATGATATCTGTACTTGGAAGACAATCAAAATCATCCTCACCTTTAAGGACTTCAGAACCATTAGACCGTCGGGAGAGTTCCCCTGTACGCGTACGAGTGGAACGAAAGTTCCATGCCGCTCATACCACCGCCCTACCTGCCTGCTCCTGCACCGCTGACACTGAATTGCGCTCCATTACCAATCAAACTTTCCGTAAGATCAGCTCATGTGCAGGGCCAACCTGTCGGTCAAGGGATACAGAAGGCGAAATCAAGGCGGGCGGGTCACACGCGCATGCACTGTGGTCAAGCTCATCAAAAAGGATTGACCGTTCGCGAAGCGACGGGTGCACTCCGTTCTCCATTCTTTAACTTCGGGCTGAGAAATGTATTACAACATTACACAAAACACGATATGAGTTGGTGAATCCACATCGTCCTAATGTTACATTCGATCGTCGACGTGCTGGTCACGAGCGATCTGGGTGCTTGAATTTGCGGAGAAGCTCGAATTACAGATCGCTACCGGGGAAAGTCCCGGCAGGTGGTGGCATATAGATCCCAGGAAGAGGTCGATTGAACCACCCACCCCTACGTCCCCGCATTCCACGATTAAACGTCGGTTCGCGAGGCATCGCCGTTTCGAGGTGCTGTTCGAGATCTTCCTGCGGAACCTCATCCCCTGCGAGGTCAATGACGAGAGCACCCGTATGCCACCCACCAGCAGCCGCCGCAAAACAGTACCTCTCGGCTCTTCCTTCAGCCTTCAACCCATGGTCGAACCTCACTTCGGAGGGAACCGCGACATTTTGTGGGGATCCGTGACCCAAGGTTTCGGCTCGAATTCGTCGTTCTTCCTCTGCAAACCCCCCTGGAGACCCAGCAGGAAGCTTTCCGGGGTCTCCAAGTCCCAGGGCCCCCTTAGAATACTGGCCCCACGTCAGGAGTTTTCCGGAGGAAGTGAGAGCGCCGTAGTGGTAATCCCCAAGGATGACGGAGATGACGGATCTGTTCTGAAGTTCTGGGATGATGGTTGGGAGCGCCTCCGGGGTAGTCTCGATCTCTCCCTTGAGCACCATGGAAGGTGAGTAGGCGAAGAAGGAGTTAAAGTGTGCAGATATCTGAGGGTCAACAGATACTTAGACACGGAATCCAGAACTCGTCCGAGCGATGTAACGTACATGGGTGATAAGCATTGTATCCGGTGAGGTTTCCACTTGCGGGGGTCTTTCCTGGCCGTCGTCGCCTGTGATCGTACGGAAGGCTGAGTGCTCCTTGACCTTGTCTATCTCAGAGTAGTTTGGCAGCTGCATATGACGATTCAGGAAGGAATACAGAACCATCCATGCACCACTCACGTAACGCCAGATCTGAATGGAGTCCTCGTCGGTCAACCCGTCTATCTTAAGGACATGACCTTTGTTCGTCAACCCGACGAGGCAATTATCCAACGCTGCTATCTTGATCAACTTGGTCTCTTTCCTGCGCTCTTCTTCTGAGAGTCCGGTTGCCGGCAAGTCAGGTAGATCAGGGAGGATGGGAAGCTTGACGGGGTCCTTGTTGATCTCCCAGGTGTGGCAAGGTATAACCGTCTCGTTGTCGGGGACGATGGCTTTCGTAGATCCATCCTTGTCCAGTTCGACCATAGCTTCCTGATACCGATCCTCGAAGGTACCCCCGAATGGCCACCATGCATACACATCTCCGGATCTCGTAAGGGCGGTAGAGAATGCCCAGCCGCATTCGATCTGAACGGGCGTGGTCTCCGGGGACGAACAGTCAAGCGAAGGGGAGGTGAGTCGAAACGGTCTGCCCCAACTTCTGAAGTTCCAGATCGTAGAATCGGCATCCAAAGTCATGGCATGTAGCCGACCGCAGCTGAATTCGGAGGAAAGGATCGAAGGAGATATGTGCATAAATTTTGATTTGTGCGTTAACGAATGAATTTACCTGATGCTACGCGTTGGAGCCGGCAACCGGAGCTTCAGAGGTGTTGAGGCCATTTTGTAGGGCTCTGAGAAGCCGTCACTCCTCAATGCGGCAGAAGTTCCATTCAGCGTGCCTGTGGAGTTACGGAGAGTTTTTTGTGATGTATTTTCAATATCCGGATATTTTGGCAGGGAATAGACACAGGATTGAAGGAACCCTTACCCCAGACGTATACACCACCGTCGGCATCAAGCGTGTGGAAAGACCTGCAGGCATACGGGACTGAGTAAGATATGAGGGTGTTTGTTAAACGGAATTCATACGGACATTCCACTGGCTACCAGGCTGACCGCGCGAACACCTGGGAGGTGAAGTTCGACCGGAAAAGGAACATCCGAGAGGGTTGTGCTTGGAAACTTCGGCAATCCAAGTCGGCCGTTGTTCTTCTCTCTGAATGGTTACAATGGGATGAGTAAGCAGGGGCGCGTTGTCGGACGAATGAAAACCCTCGTAACATAAAAGAACGGAGAAAATCACGCACCCCCAAACGAAAACTCGCGGATTTCTTAATCTCTGGTAGATAAATTTCCACCCACTCGTCCTGGCCGTCTCCGATCCCGTGAAATTGTAATCGACCGCCAGCTTTCGTTTCCATAACATATCGTCAGTCGTGACGAGAGAGAAGAGCTTGTTGGTGCAACCGAGGGAAAGTACGTCCTTGGCTTCACAGAAGGGTAGAATGTTGTCAAGTAAGAGCTCGACTGGGATATCTGCGATTCCAGTCCTCTGGGTGGCCATCGTGTTGCGTGCCTTGTACAGTGCTTGAAAGTTATCGTTATCTGTGTTCGGGTATCCGCAGCCCTGCGTGTGCCCAGTTGTGTCATTCCCGGCGTGACCGTGACTGCAGAATACGCCGCACGGGAGAAGCCGGTACACCCTTCCAAGTTCCAAGGTACACAGACCTCGGGTGCCGCCCCGGCTGCTTTGCTGACCGCCGGCCGCCCTTTCAAAACCCACAACTCAAGAGAGCGCAACGACGCTCGATAGCCGGATCAGTCTGACTCAGCGGCAAATTTTGATCAATCCTCACCCGCATTCTCTCGCCGAACGTCATCGCCGACCTTGAGTACCTATTCACAGCTAAAACTACCCAGGGAACCGGGCTCACAGAGGCAATTCATTGGCATTAGACAAGACAACGTAATGATGCCTTTGGGTTGTCAGCCCTCCGTGGGTGTACGGATCCTTTACAGTTGCCTTGAATCACGCCTTAAGCCTTTGTCCGTGGCTAATCGTCTGCCCTTGGTATCTTCCATCTTAACTATCTTGACATCCGCCTCCGGCTTCTACGGTGTGCACTTGTAAGTACCGGTATTTTAAAATACGGCTTTCTCTAATTTCGGGTAAATGGGGAAAGCCGCCCACCCGGAAGCACTGACAAGTGTTCTCAACTCGCCAACAGTAGTAATCGGTCCTGCCTTTCGCCTACGAACCAAGCACAGGTTACCCCTCGCTTCCTGACATGAGGACAGTTACGGTTACTTATTACCGCCGGCAGGCGCGACTGCAGCCGCACACGAGTTACGCGGAATCACCCCTGATTCTTGGATAACCGGTTGATACGCACAGACAAGACCGGACCCTTCGTGCATTCTCCTCGTTTGGTGGAGTTACGAGGCTCGGGGGGCCATTTACCCGAATATGTTCTTTCAATGCGTTGCGGTTCGGAGCCGAAAATAGCACGCTGTTATTACGCGTTCAAAACGCGCGATTGTGTTGCTGGTTCCCTCTCGATGTTGTTGTTTTTTCTTCACAAACCATTCCGAGACCGCGATTCGACATAGTGAAGATGGCAACCAGACACGTCGATCCTCTTTATCCTTCACGCTCCGGGCCATCTGCTCTATTTCTTCATATCGGGGATCGAGATGGAAAGGAATACATTCGTTCGTTCACATCGCCCCGACTTCCACGTCGGAACCAACCTCCCACAGTGTCGCGGTCTACCAATCCTCTCCTAGCCTGGTGACGGATACCTCTCTATATCGGATAACACTACCCGAGCTTTCCTGACCTTAGCTAACCGGCGGTAGTACCCAAAACTGAATAACATTTCACCTAAGCGGCCGGATAATGCTCTGTAGGTGGGCCGCTTTATTGATGATCAATGAAAGCTTTCTGATTTTGTCAAAGGTCTTTAGTAGAACGGTTAAAAATGGATCAGCATTCCTCATGGAACGGGTAATTCTGTGCGAGAACTGTTGCAGGACCTTTGTGTTCTGATCTACCCCGAGCCCGTGGCGAGTAATCACGGGCCCTAACCGACCACAACAGGACAGATCTTCCGCGCATAATTGGAAGCAAGTGAAGGAGCGAGATTCGCACTTCATGAAATAATGCGGGCGATCGAGGGACAACACCGGGCCTCGCTTGGAGTTGACGCATGTGATTTCCTGTGCAAAAACGGATCCAATCATTCAATTCGACTTGGGACGGTCGAATCGGCTTTCGTGTACTTCTCGTGGGGAAAAATAGATCATGAGGAATACAAGAGCGGGAAATCGCATCAACGGAGGCCGCTTTGACGAGGGGTTCACGAGGTCTCGTGGGGTCTTGTGTCGGTTCAGATGGGACCAGATGGAATTCTGCCACGCGAAACCACCTCCCCACATGCCTGCAAGGGGGTTGCCGGTCAGTTCCCTCTCATTGCCAAACTTATGAACCCCCGGAAGCAATCTTCATGTGGGAAAGTTTACGACGATCGATTGACCCACACCTACGCACGGCAGGGAGGATAACAAAGGCCTGGCCTTTCAAGGCGCAGCGGGGGGCGGCCGGCGGATGAGATGTAGAAAAGTAAGGATGCCGAGTGCCGTGCCCGCTTGTTGTTGGCGAGATCTGCCTCCAGGGGGTAGGACGCGTGTTCCTGCTGACCACCGTAGGCTATAGGTGGTATTTGCAATCTTACGAGACAGAAAAAATGGAAGGGATTTTCGAATCAATCTCAATTGAGTGGGCTTGCAAAGGGGTTTGGATCATCGGTCCGACTAATCTTGACTTGATGACGACACCTAGCGGACCGTGCAATATCGCAGGCAATCCTGGGAACCAGATTGGCCCACGAATCACACCCAACAATCAGGCCAGCTCGAACCTCTTCTACATGGCGTTTGAATGACCAAAGGAAGAAGAGATATACACAGCACATCTCGGCGATTTGCGAATGCGGAAAGAGACGAGGGGAGGTATTCCCGCCATCATCACGGGAACCAAAAAACAACTATTGTGACCAGGGTACCATGTATCGCGCAGGAGAACCTGGATGGATCAATCGATCAAGATAGACGCGGCAGCAAGGGGGATTGAAAGAATTAGAATTGGAAATCGGCTTCTCCCCATCACTGCCATCACGTTTTTTTGACAGCGAAACAAAAGCAAAAATAGACAAGAAAAATGCGGTGGCGCACGGAAACACACGGGAGGGAAAAACAGTGTGATCGCACCAAATTGTTGGTACCGCGAAATGTCGAGCAAAACCGAGATCAGTATACTCACTTGGAAGGACATGATGGAGTTTGAGGTACAGTGATGCTTTTCGGTCGACAACGCATCAGTACGATGTTACTCCGATGAGCGTGATATGCCTCTGATTGGACGGTCCGGCGGCAGACCCCCAATCCAGCCAAGTGGAAAAACGGCGCCCGTCTGACCACAGAAAAGAAAAGGTTCCCAACATACATACATCGGGCGTTGAGATTATCTATCAAGGCAGGGATAAGGTAAAGTGGTTGGCAACTGTATAAGCCGCAGCACCACCCACCGCCGTATATATTTCAGCGTGCTAGCAAAGGAACCTCCAGCGGAACCTCGTGATCCCAGCGCGTACCAACCGTGGGCGTTCCGCAAAACAAGGACACCCCTCCACGCTCCCCGGTGCCAAAAACGAGGCGATTAATCACTCCTTCTCTCGACTTCTGATTTGCATGCATGAGGGTCGGGAGAGGGGGTGGTGATCACTAGGGGAGGGCGGCTCCGGATAGCGTTACCGTTCCCGCGTTGCCGAAGAAGAACCGTGAACACTGTATATGTGTGTCCATGTTCTCCGATCCCAACAATCTGAGATTTCGACACGTCCTCTCCCACGTACCCCCCCAACGCCGAAGCCCCCCTGCGTTCCCCCGCGTCCCGACAGGGCAGAAGATTTTCTATTCACTTCAATGCTCTCCGACGGGGTTTCAGCCGTGTACCTGAGGCCACATCGGAGGTTCGGTATCAATGATTTACATCCGACACTCTCCGTACCGCAACCATCACTCGGATATGCATACACCCACAGTTCTTCCCCAGAGGCCAAATAATGCCGGCTATAGGAGCCCCATGGGCGATAAACTGGAGCGATCTCCGCGGCGCCTGGGATTCGAGAGAGACGCTTGTGCATTCAACAGAACCCACTCAAACACCATCCCCGTTGGTCCCATGAAACGTTCTATGTCACAACTTTTCGGTCTCCAAGCACTAACAGCATGCTGAAATTGAAGACCGTACCACGGACCACTTTCGCACCAAAATCCTACGCATCGCTTTCGATACGAAACCGCCCAGTCTGTTCTGGTGGCCCATCAATCCGTGATTACGCGGTGCTCATTCCACTCCTTGGCACACCAAAAGAGTCTGCAGGGTAAGGTTGCATACTGTTCCCGCTGGGTTCAATGTTGGGAAGCCCTCACGAACTCGTGAACCTTCACCAATAGTACCAGTAACCAGATCTCCGGCTAATTCCCCAGATCTACACACGCCAAGCCAAACGAGGACGATGAGCTGGATGGTGATGGATGCCGTTGAGTCGAAGCTCGGAAAGCCGCCGTTGCACAGCGGACGTGATCTGGCCATCTCGTAATTTCGTAACATACCAGGACGGATAGGTAGTTGTGGCAGATGATAGGGGCGAATTGTTGGGTCAGGTGATCGAATGTGGCTGGACTCTCTGTGTCGCGCAGATTGATAGCAGTCACCTATCTAGGTCATTCTCCAGATGTAGCAGGGGAGACCGGTGCCTATCAACCCCATGGTCAATGGAACCTTTGCGGTCATCGCGCTCGGCGTACGCAATTCAATCCTGTACTTCATAGCTATAGGTGGGTCCCAACTCTAGAATAAACAGCTGAGACGAGACATTCAGAGATGACTGCATTCTTGATGGAGAGATGCGAGAGAGGGGTGAGAACCACTGGTATGAAGTTCTGGAAGGACGAGAATTCAATCGGCTTTACGAGGATCATGATGGGTTTGGTACTACTCACCCTGTGCGCCTTCATCTCATGTCTTGGAATGCTGTGAGAGTTAACGGGCTTCCTGATGGAGGAAACAGACCCATGTCTAGCCCTGCATCAAACGGGCGAGTGCCGTATGGCCAGCCACTGATTACCGCAACGCAGGGCTGGTAACCAAGCTGATAGACTGACAGAAGGTCAGTCAGCCGGAGGAGAGGTCCCACGAAAGAGATGCATATCGAGCGATCATCCGCCCTGAGGCGAGTAATGGAAACCGCCCCCGCAATGGCACCGAAGGTACCCCAAAAGGCTGCGCTTCCGGGCGCCAATTGCCATGATCTTGGATCTGGAAATCCGAATCCAATCATCAGCTGACCACCCAAACAGATAAAGAAGGACCGGGTGGAGGGTCCCTAAATTCTGCTTCTCGAGAATCGCCTTTCCCACAACATCGCATTTCGAAATCTTGAAAATATACCTACTGAAATGGGGGAGGTCAAAAACTCAGAACTTGGAAACCTCCAAGTCGCAGTGACGATCAACCTCAAACCATCAATCCAATCCTGTTTCTGCAATGGCGCCCGAGTTGATCAGCCAAGCGGCGCTCGGCGTGACAATACAGTACGGCATGTCCAAGGTCGGGAGCGATGAGACAAGGTTTATCGGCCAGGGACGCGGAAGGAGACGGAGGGGGATATCGTATCCAGTAAGATAACAACTGGGAAATAGAATGCGGACGCGCACGATATACGAAATCCGCTTCATAAGCAGTGCGATAACTTCACCGCTGCCTTAATTTGCATCTGTTCAAAGTTGAAACGGCCTCGTGTACCTGAGGGAACGCCGTCTACACGTCGGAAAAGGAATGTCAGAGTTATACCCAATACAATCTGAGACCAGGGCAGTGCTGAGTAGGCGGAGCTTTCTTGACTTCTCGACTTCTTGGAAAAATCTCTATTCGGATAACGGACACGAAGGTGCCGCGTCAACTCTATGGAGGGGGTAGAATCTCATCAGAGGGACAGCTGTCCAGGAACCCTTTTGAGTACCGTCTCAAAGGGTACGAGGTCTCTTTCCCAGGGAGCAGACGAAAGAGATCGGCTTCTCAAGATCTCCGTACCGAACCCTCCGATAAATCCAAAGAACGAGGGCGTGAATGGACGCACGAGAAATACCAGAGCGTGACTCTCGTGAGATTGGAGTCAACGTAAGCTGCGCGTTCGGTGAAAAGTATCGGAGCGGAATATGCGTGTGGCGCGCGTATCTACACATGGTGTTGAATCTGTCAGATCATAAGCGCATTCCGGAATCCACCAAATGCCCCGATCGGCCGTCGACTTGTTTAACAGAAAAAGAGGGAGATGGTGGGAGGATGGGCGTACACGCGTAGACATCAGCTGGGCGTGGGCGCGACTGGGAAGACATTCCCGTCTAAAACCCCCACAAATCACGGCAACCGGTGTCTGACAAAACCGGTGGACAGATCTCAACGCAGTGGGTGACGGATACACAAACGAACTCCCCTCGATCTTTGACGCGAAATTCAGCGAGGGGGTGGGGGTTCAGTCGACCACGAGCTTAACGTGCAGCTCACGCTTCTAAAAGACGCCGGGGGGACACGCACGCGCTCATCACCCGCGAATGAATTCATCCCCGTTCCAAGGAGGTCGAGAACGAACGACGCCGTCTTTCGATATCACATCCCCCGGTGGCTTGAATGCGCCGTTGCCCGTACACGTACATGCGGGCGGCAGCTGAAGAGAAGCCGAAAACCCAACATGGAAAAGAAACAAAAAACAACAAAACAGAAAACCCACCGAAGGCGAGACCACCGCGTTCAGGGTGCAATGAACAGACACGATCTGATCGGTACATTGGGTTGCGGGCATGGTATTCGGGGGTGGAGAGACACCACTGCTTCGAAATAGAGCCACGAATTGGAAACTTTCCCATGGAGCAAGAACGGACGCCAGGTGTCCCGGGGAGTCAATGTGGTCCCGGGGTTGCGCAGAGAACGCTGAAATGCGTGGCGTTTGCAGCGGAATAAACGAGGGGAGATAGACCGTGGGCCCTGTCGGCTCAGGGCTGAAGAGAGGATCCCCCAGAATGGCATGGTAGGTTGTCGCCCGGCGGTGCGTATACTTACCGCAATCCAGTCGAAACCTGGATGCACAGTGATCCCCTCTTACCCGATTCTGGTAGGAGAAAGATGTAGCGAAGCTGCGCAAGATCTACCGAGGAGGTGCGCAGGCGATCTGGTGTTGTCGATGGGCGGCGGAACCAGTAGTACGAGGGCCTGGTGTGGATTGAATGGGAATGCATTGCCGTTACGGATTGGATGAGGAGTATGGGCGTCGTGGGTCGAACATTTGAATAGGTTGATCATGAATAGTTGTAAACCTATACGTGTACGAGGCCACGAGGCAAGATACTAGCAGCTGGAGCCGTAAGAACGGCGAGAGAAAGAAGCGGGGGAAAGAGGTTATCCTCTCCTTCTCTCCTATGTCGATGTCACAGTCGCGTGTGGGGGTGGCTGACTTCTAGGCTAAACGCCGAGGGCAAAATCTAAGCGTCGGGGGCATCGACCGGGATCGCAAACCCGCAGGATCTGAACCCCGTTACCACTCGATCTCCTCTCAATCTCACCCCCGGCGGCGAACAATATGAAATACCTCAAAATCCCAAATTCGAGGGTCACCGAGTGGATCGGATGTATCGATGCGGGGGGTGGGAAATGTTCTCGAGCCTCGATCGACCGCCGGTGCCATGCCAGTCCACCGGGGAGGTCTGGGCAAGCCGACTATTCCTGAGAACCTCAGCCTGAAACCTAACAGAAAGCTCACCTCCACCGAACAAGCCGTGAGTTGAGCTTGGGAAAGTATGACCTTGATACCGCGTCACTCCAAAGTGTTCGATTCGGTACGCATGGCATGGACATTGACAGATCGTGGCGTCTCGGCGGCTTCCTTTCCCTCTCCCATACCCACCCACCCAGAGGTTCTTCATGAGGGACCTTGTGTCCTGTCCCACACGAATGTGGAGATTCTGCCCGATCCAAATCCAATCACGATCAATCCGATCCCGGCGAGTGTCTTATCCAAGAGCCCAGCCGACACCGCCTCTCCTCACCGGGCACCCGATTCTAGAAGCCTCCCCTTTCCAGCCGATCCATTCGCATGACCCAGACCTCCGAATTTGCGATTGACGACGCACGATTGTGTGATTCGTGATGCATGATCATCATTTAGCGAACGCCTATCTCGAGCAACTCCCTCGGCGCGTCAACATAGATATGCGTACATCAACTCATGGGTACTAGAACGGAAGATCTCCGCTCAATCGGACAAGGAAAAAAACCCTCGCGTTTTCCCCGAGCCCCGGCCGAACACGAAAACAAAAGAAAAAAAAGTGTGACATTTGACAATGACATGACTTTCCGCCGCCGCGTCCTCGTGTCTCGTGCTCTCGTGGGTGTTTCCTCATTTAGACAGGGGCAAACATACACAGGCTTTCATCACCGGCGGGAAAATAAGATAGCGAACAGGAGCTGCCAGCCGCTGACACAAGGCCGCGCGCCCATGACGTTCGTCGAGCACTTGTTCGCCACAGTGACATAACAAGTGCATGACGCCGCAATGACTCAAAACAGGTGCGGCTCGCCAAACGAGCACACCAGGAACTCGGGAGTGCGAAATAATCCTCAACATTAGTAAATTCAAATTCTCCCCTGCTGCATGCGTCGGGTACCTCCTACACTCGAAATTTTAATTTCATCGAGACAGACGAAGCGATCGTATGTCCAGCTCGCTACCGTGGGCCGCCGGAAGGTGGCTACACCAGCCGTATGGTACCTTGATACCGATACCGATACCGATACCGCCGGCGGGCGGAAAAAGTGGGGTCGGAGAGGAGGCGTGGAGGTCGAGGGGGAAAGAATGTTCCAGAATCCAGCCTGATCAGGGAGTTCCGAATCACAGGACTTGGAGCCCGGGACAATCTAGGCTCCAACCCAGCCTCGAATTCAGAGGCGGGGAGGACACGGTTTAGAATGGGAGGGCACAGGGGGGAGGACGCTTCTGAATCAAAAACAATCCATCTTGCTGACTTTGCGACACCCTCGGTGGATCTCCTCTTGGCCAAAAGACCAAAACCAGCAAGGGAAGATGTCGACTGATCAGCTGGCAAGGGATTACAACCCGGCTAGGTGCAACGGACTGATAGTACAGGTGTCCTGGAACCCTGCGGGATATGAAGGTAACAAAGCCAATTGATAAAAATCTCAGCCTTGGGTGTACACGCCACCGTACAGACGATCAGAAGCATCTTCCATGAATCCCCAACCAAGGCCAGCGACGGAGAGAGAGAGATAACGGGCGACCAAGCCGACGACCAAGCCACAGGCAGACCGATATCCCGGGGTGGCGGTGGGATACGATTGTACCGGTCACTGGTCTGACGGCAGAGATGGATGGATCTTGGATCCTGGGTGGATGTAGCATCCTAGGTACCCGACAACTGACCCGTATCCCAACGTGAGAAGAAAGCCGAGCATAGAAGTTTGCTTGATCTGTTATCCTGAGGCCCGATGCTCGACGGTCCGACACATGCTTTTGGGCCGCCGACATCCGGGGACCATCCAATGCGCCATTCTTAGGGGTGAGAGTCATGATACAGGGAACCCGGTGGATTCAAACCAAAACCGTTCGATGGGGCCCACGCCACGCCAGCAGAGACTCTATCGCTCGGGTGCGTAGAGTTCTGTTGTCGCTGGGCAGAGATTATTGACCATCGAACCTTCTCTGTGGACCTTATCCGAGATTACGCGTCCCACCGTTAAATCCAGCGAGAGAACCACAGAGAGAATGTCGGGTAAACGACAAACGTAGGGCGGGGGGACGGCGCACCGTCAGAGCGAGGGAAACCCTTCAAGAAAGAAAGAAAGAGTGGGTGTCGGGCCCCGTGGTGGGGGGTATCATCTTGGAGGTGACCGGCGAGTTCTACCGGACAGCCCAGGTCAAAAACATCAACCCGCGCTCACGCAACAAGTGACGAAATCTCTGGTTTTTCGTTTCCCATCCCCCCGTTACTCACCATTCTCCTACTTACCAACTCTCAGGCTTACGATACCCATCCGGTATTCCCGCGTCGCGAGGAATCCAAGAACACTCACCTCACTTATTGAAAGAGTGCGTGCAGCTCTCGTCAACAATATCAAAAGGCTGCGATCACTGGCATCATCATCGATTGTTCGATTGCGCAATGGGATAAGTCAGAATCATGATAAGATCCCTGTAGGATCCTCAAGTCCCAGTGGTCAACTAGACATCGGCACTGCGATGCGACGAAGAGCTCAGAGAACG
>Ga0307515_10018308_pt1 | contig 12692 bp, 17 predicted proteins | sample 17_EM_MG_FD_194513 | JGI IMG/M metagenome (GOLD analysis project Ga0307515, IMG submission 194513) | Populus trichocarpa ectomycorrhiza microbial communities from riparian zone in the Pacific Northwest, United States - 17_EM | ecosystem: Host-associated > Plants > Roots > Unclassified | place... | reverse complement strand
ATGGTTTTGACTACCGAGACCACAGGATGAGTACGTGAAGCAACTCCGAACATCATGCGGGGATACTTTACCTAGTTACGTACACCCGCCCCGCCTTGATGCTCCCAGACGATGCGAGCGCGAGCACAGGTTGGTTGTGCCCGCGGTTTCCGAAAGTCATACGGTACGCGTCGATTCCGGCAGCCATACCGATGACTTGGTGTCCCATGCAGATACCGAATATTGGTTTGTCCCACTCCTCGATTGTCTTCCGCAACATCAACGCAGCTTCCATGCAGTAGGCGGGGTCACCGGGACCATTGCTCAAGAACAACCCGTCGTACTGATCGCGGATGGAGTTGAAGTCGTGGTTCCAGGGAAGGACGGTGCACGCAGCGCCACGGCGGATGAGCGATCGAAGGATATTTGCTTTTGCACCAAAGTCGAGGACGGCGATGCGAACATCGCCGAGAGGATTAAGAGTGTAGGGTTCCTTGATAGAGACTTGGGCGACGAGGTTCTCGCCAGTGGGGTCCCAGTATTCGGTTGGTTCTGGCGCTGGCGCATCGGATTCCGCACCAACCGCGAGTCGGCCGAGAGTGGTACCCTGGTCGCGTAGGATGCGGGTAATAGCACGAGTGTCCACATCGGTAATACCGGGAACGTCGTGGCGGAGGCACCAATCGTGTAGGGACTCGACGGCCGAATGATGAGAGAACTTTTCGGCAAGGTCGGAGATGACGATGGCGGTGGGTTGTACGCGGAGGGACTCGAGCACGACTCCAACATCGGTGGAGGTGACCTGTGTAGTGTTGACGGGTACCCCGTAGTTGCCGATCATTGGCGTCGTAAAAACGAGGATTTGTCCTCGATATGACGGGTCGGTCATCGACTCCGTGTCTGTGGTCAAGCGTCAGTAGGTATTCTGTGATGATCTCAGAACGGGCCCGCGTGCCTGCTCAAATTGGAGCTGTCTTGGACAGCATAGCGGCGGCAATCATGAGACCAACATTGGCTAGGAGGGAATACCAAACGGTGGGGGGTGGGCATATCCGTATAACCCTTCCGGGGCTAATCGCCGCCTTGCGTCTCCAATGACGCAACAAAAAAAGAGGGTGCTTACAGGAAGTGATGGAAGTGGAAAATACTGTTTCACCAAAGACACTCTTTGGTGCACCAAATGACCTCCCAGCGAACGATTGACCGGTTTTTAAGTGGAGAACTGCAGCAGCACCTCGAGGGCCGATGTGCGTCGCGTAGCTGCGCGCGTTTCGGAGAGCGAGCCGGGCAAGAGAGAGTGTAAAGAACATGTTGGTAGTGCTTAAAGGTGGTTTTCTGAGGCTGCGTTTCTAAAAACCGAGGAGAGAAAAGACGAGGTCGCAGAGATAGCTTGAAAATCAGAAAAAGTCAGACGAAACAAGGCCGAGAACGTTGGGGGGAGTGACGAGGGATGATGCTCACTCGTTGCGTGTGTTTGCAGTGAAGGGCATAGACCTCGCCGACCAAGTCCGGTGAGCGTCGATTCTAACTCGGACACCAGCCTCGGCCTTGTGTGGCTCCAAGGTTCCACACTTCTTGGCCTCCCTGCCTCCCTCGTCTTCCTCTCCCCCTCTTGTCGGTCGCGCACAGCAGCAAGGACGATCTGTTTTCATACTGGTAGTACTAGACGTGCTGGGTGGCTGCCATCCCAGCCATTCCCAATCGACATTCCTTCGTCTTCCAGTTTTTACGCATATTTCATCTTAATCAATCCGCAAATCCACTCCCATTAGAGTGACGCCGTCCTTCCAGAACCCATCATACGACCACAAAATGCGAGCGAGGCAGATGAGAGCGTACCTTCGCCACCACCCAAGAGTCATTAACGCCCTCCGTCTCCTCTGGGTAGCCGCCCTTTTCTGGTTCGAAGTTGGGACCTTTGTATATAGCCTCTCACGTTGTCGATGGCCAGATAACATCTTTCGACAAGTGAGTTGACAGTTGACGGGCGGAAGTGATTCTGGCCGGCTCTTCAGGCCTTCAGGGAAGGTTCTTTGACTGTTGACTGACGGGCTTCCTCCAGGCCGACCCATCCGCAGAACCGGCTCACGTACTAGTAGTCGCCGACCCACAAGTCCTTGACAGCAACTCCCTTCCAGCCGTCAGTTCTCTAATTCGCCCTTTCACCCGTTGGGTGGTAGACTTCAATTTGAGGAAGAACTGGCATGCTGCCATGAAGTTGTATCCTCAAGAGGTAATCTTCCTCGGTGATATGCTCAATGGTGGTCGATATGCGCAAGATGCAGACGAGTGCGTGCCATAACAACTAACTTGATGGTCATACTGACTCCTGTCCTCACTAGATATGCGCTTTTCACCGCACGCTTCCAAGACATATTTAAGCCACCCACAGGAACTAAAGTTCATTTCGTGGTAGGCAACCACGATGTGGGGTGAGTCGGTAACAGTCCTACCGTATAGCAATGGAACCACTGATGTACGTAATATTATCTATCAGACTGGGAAAGTCTCGTACCTTCTCCTCTAAGGCTCGACAGCGCTACCAAGCAAATTTTGGCCCGGTTAACGACCGAATATCGATTGGGAATCATACAGTGTTTCTGATCGACTCTCCTTCTCTTGTAGAGGAGGATTATACCCGTAACGCCGCGGATGTCGATTTTGACCAGTGGCCCGGACTCACAGGCGGTACTATACAATTTGTCAAGGAAATGACAAAAGGTGTTGTATATATCCACTTGTCTATAGGGTCTGCTAACCGTGGCCTTCAGACATCCAGAACAGCACTCAGCCCACACTCCTTTTCACTCATATTCCGCTTATGCGACCCGAAAGAGCATCATGTGGCCCATTTCGGGAATCTAAGCACGGCGCTAAGGTCTCCATCCGTAAAGGAGCGGGCAATGGTTACCAGAACCTCCTTGGTCGACTCACGTCGGCCTTCTTGCTTGAAGCTCTTCGGCCAGTAGGGATCTTCAGTGCGGATGACCACGACTACTGCGAATACGTCCATCATTACGGTCAAGGTCAGAGTTCACGTGGAGTTCGGGAGGTCACTGTGAAGAGTATTTCCACCATCACGGGCCTTGATTTCCCTGGTGTACAGCTCCTATCCCTCTGGGCTCCCAATGGGAGGCCGTCAGAATCGACAACATACTCTGACCGACTCTGTCTCCTCCCGAATCAATCCTTTATTTATTGGCGGGGTTATTTTCCCCTCACAATTATCAGTCTTTTCTTCTTGGTATACCTGAACAGTCAAGTCTCATTTCTCTCCCCACCACTCCGTCGCTCCCGAGGGTCTTCTCTCCTCTCTGGGGCTTTAGCGCCCCCGACTGGATATGGGAGGAACACCCTCGGCCTGGGCATTTCACCCAAACTGGCCCCCGCGCGACCCACCTCCCCGGCGCTTTGGTTGCGTAGCCCAACGCAGCGATCAAATTCGCTCGGTCTACCTGGCGTCTCGCCGATCCACAGCCCCTTACTCAGTCCGGTGTTGGTCCCGCCCACACTGGATCAAGACGGGGAAGACGAGTACCTTCGAGTGATCACCGTAAACTCGTACCGCCGCCCTTCGTTTGCTGTACCACCCAGTCCGATGAGCAGCACATGGGCCGAGACGCCGCTTGCCCAAGAAAAGTTTGCGGACGCGGACGAAGAGAACGTGAAGGCGAGGGACGTGGAAGCTGGTTCCTTCGTCGGGTCAAATATGAGGAATATAGGGTTTGGGGCTCCCCCGCCCTCGCCCTCTGTTGGTACTTCGAGTCGCAGGATTGGACTTGCTGCGACTGGGAACAAGCAGCAGGCGCGGAGCGCGACGTGGGGATTCCTCTCTGAGAGCGAGCGGGAGAAGGATAAGCGGATGGAGAGGAGCAGTTGGGGGACGACCCCGACTATAGCTGAAGCGCGCCCACCGAGCCTTGGTGAAGGGATTGCCTCGCTTGTTTCTGGGACTTGCACGGCTATCGGCGTGCTCGGAAAGTTCGTTATTGGCAGGCAGATCACGGGGAGTTTCTGGAAGAGACTTGCTTGGGACGTGTTGGTCGTTGCTTGGCCGCCTTTGCTCGTGTTTGTCGGAATTGTCATGCGATTAACGCAATGATCGCGGTTACTATCATGATTCTACCTCGACTTTATCTTACCATACGAGATATTCAGATGAATGTAGCGCTGGAAACCATAAACCGACCAGCGAAAAAACAAATAATTTTCAAGTACCCTATGAACTACAGCTGTGCGCGTGAGAAGGTACAAGGTGTTGCTTGAGAAGGGACGATGTGTGGTTGACAAATGAGGGACATAGCAGTAACAAAAGCTTTGTAGACGGAATGAGAGTGTCAAGTGTAAATGAATGTGGAGCCGTAAGGTCATCAGCTGAGAGAGAGTGGAAAGTGACGAGGAGCGTCCATCGTTTAATTCAGGAGCGAGCGGAGCGGGAGTGATCCTGGAACATGATTCAGGTGGACGGACATGGGATGGGAGGGATGTCCGGCCTTACAGCGAGAATATTTGCCACCATTTCCTCCGCCCAGAAATCGTCTTCGGAAAGGGTGTATGGATACAGTTGGAGTGCGTTATTGCAATAAGATGGTCGTCGCGACGAATTGCCATCATCGCCTTCATGTGACAGAGGCGGGAGAGAGTTCCGATGACTAATTCGAGGAGACTCCGGAACGGAAGCTTGCATACCCTTAAGAGTATGTGTTACGTCGTCGTCATTAACTTGTGTTCTGTGAGAGGGTGAGGCGTGAGGACGCTTAGAGGGGCAGAAAAATTAAAGGTCATACTTGACGGGTGAAGGGGCTAAACCAGGGGCACTGGCAGCACTGGCAGCACTGACACTGCTAACTGTGGAGTCCAGTCTCGAAAGAGAGGGAATAGAAGAGACGTCGGATGCGGTGTTGCTGGACCGCCTGTGCATGATGAGTGTGGAAGACCACATGGTCCACCGACTGTACCCAGCCTTGGAAGCGCGTGGTTTACACTCATGTGTAATCGTCGTTGCAACACGTTCGGTTCCGTCGTTTACTTGCTTCCTTTCCCTCGGAATAGAGAAGTCGAAACCGGCTCGGATGACCCGGCCAAGCCATGAATGGGAAGTCGGCGTCGATGCGACTGGGAACGAAGAACCCTTCGGCACATCCTCCGTGGTGCAAGGCGTGCCAGACCCGCACGAAAACGCACGGGAAAAGAGGGAGGGCATTGGTGGAGGGGAGGGAGGGGAGAGGAAAAGGAAGGGCTGTGGTTGGGTCCAAGGGGATGTGGGATAGGCGGGTGGAGGGGAGCCTAGAGCCTGCGGTTCGCTCTGCCTCCAGCTGCAGGTGGTCGTCGTCGAGTTTTCTCGTGGGTCTGGGTCGGGCCAACGTTTTATGGTTTATGGCCAATGTCCACACCAAATTGTCTGCGCATATGAGAAGCTTAACGAGCGGCCGAACCATCAATCCATTTTCAATTTCCTTCCGCTCCGTCTACAATTTGCAAAAGTTGGAATATTGTACGTCCACATGGTTAACGTACTTATGATATACGACTAGTCCCACAAAGGCCATATTTGGCTCGCGTCCCGGTCCAGCGTCCATCGATGCTCTAGCTGACGCTTCCGCATTTATTCTGTCGGATCTCGTTTTGAAAAAGGTATTGTTATGGTTGCCTCGACCGCCGACAAGACAGTATTAATGTCGACCTTGAATGCAAAACGAAGCCAGGCGGAGGCAAGTCATCGACAAAGAAAGGTACCCCTTTATTTGTTGTCACTCTCATCTCGGGTCTACGGGTCTTATCTGCCTGACACCCCGGGCAGGCTGTCAGGCTGTCAGCACCCAATATTCGAGCTTCGGGATAGAATTCTTCGCCAAGCCGCCGCATATCGATGGCGAATTTGATTTCGAGCCCTTTCGGCGAGCGGAGGCTATCGCAAATGTCGAAGTGCTCAACTTTAAAGGTAGCTTGGCAGGCACGCACCACTATGTAGACACGATCCCCTGCGAATGGATTCGTACGCTCCGGCGTCTTGGCCCCGTAAAGCGTAAAAGAGGTATCTGTAACCACGTACGGGGGAGTATAGATCTCTACTCATCTATTGGCGATAGGTTCCTGTACTAGACGTTCTGTCCCGCACTCAATGGAATTCGTGGAATCTCTCCAGGCCAATCCTGCGCTCGTAATCCTTGGATTATTCTCCGATATAACCAATATTTGACGGATAATGCACCTGAATTCTTGGGATTCTCGTAGTCGCTCAGGACTCCATCACATGGCTTCCGAAAACTACAATATATCTACCCAACGTTCGTAACACCTAATGTACGATCGCTATTGTATGACTACTGTTGACTACCACTAACATTTTCTATTCGCTGTGCTCCTTCTATTTGTTGGAAATAGGGAGTTTTCGTTAACGGTCCATGCGCCTGCCATGCCAGTGCCTCATTATTATGCCAGATCGTTGGAGGCGAGGTGGTACAGCTTCTGCGTATCATGCGCACTGCTCTACCACGGACAATCATTGTTGCGAGTGTTACCATGACACCGACTATAGTCATTCCATTGTCACGCACCAATGTATATAAACACGAGCTTTAGTTAAGAATATGATAAAGACTTTGTGGGCCATTATTCTTTCTCTCTGATAATTGAAGACTAATGATCATGTGTCCTCTCGTGAGTGTGGTGCTATTGTGTCTGCTTTGGAGCTTAAATATTAACAGTCGGGATGTTACATCCACAGTGCAAAGGTGTGGGAAAGGTCACAACAGAATACTGTTTTAATCAAATACTAATTGGCAAATCTAATTCTTGTCTCTTCGCAATTGTAGGAAGCACGCAGTTAAAAGTGTTCTCAAAGCACAATTCAGAATGTCACTTGTGTACAAACTTACAATATTGGAAACCAAAGCTAATTCCAGACAATTGCAGCAGTCAGAACTATCAAAGCAGATTGCTTTACAGGTATACCACCACGAGAAGCGCCAGAAGGTCCATAATGTTGAAATGGAACCAGCCAGTTACAGGTTTATTTCTTCAGCATTTTGACCATTGCTATCAACTGACTTCCAGAGATCAGGAGATCTGGACAGTGAAAAGAAAAGATTGTCAAGTGGGTGAGGAACCTGAAAAGTTTTAGTAATGTACTATCTCCACTTGCAATAAATAGGAATGAAGCAAACACACCCAGCTGAGAGGGGCCTTAAAAGCGTTCAGTAATGTACTTCCTCCATTTGCAATAAATAGGAATGGAGTAAACACACCCAGCGTTGTCTCAGAGCGTCAGCCATATCGTGGCCAAAAAATGGACGACGACCTAGCCTAGCCTGACAGGAAAACAGGGCTCGGAGGACAGCCGCCTTGATGGGGTCTTTACTCCAAGTATCCCAAATCAGGGTTGGAGGGTTGGGTGGTTGTTTCAGAGCCAATGCGATATCATCATCTGACAATACTGGCTTTGGAAGGGCCCAAAGGTATTCCTGTAGGGTCTTTTAGCTTCCTGTATTGATGTATTGGAGCAGGCAAACCAGAATGAGGTGCCTGAGCTTGGTTTGGACAAGTGATGAAATGAGAGCACGATCGCTTTTCTCCACACCTGTCCACGCTTGTTCAATCTCATCCACCAACTGCCAGCGTTCCCCTGACTTAGAATAAAGTGAGTTAGTTGTCCAATTTCTGTACTTTTTTGACCTACTTTATAGCCGCCAATGTATAATGTAGGCCAATCATAAACAGAATCCAAAAGATATTCCAAAACAGGGGGGATTTTCTTCAGTTTTCCGATGGTGCGAAGCTTTAGTGACCGTCCAAATAGGATTGTTTGGCCATTGGGAGAGCCTGACATAAACCCAGGATTTTGATAGTAAATTGGTGAAAATCGGATTGGTGATTGGTGATATGCAGACTCAATGACCTCCGTGTGGAAGTTTGCATCAACAAGAGGCTTGATATTCTTGGCCGATGTCCAGAGTGCTGATCCAGAAGAATTACAAGTGCTTGATACATTCCTGCGAACCGAATTGGTCTCAGGACTTCCAGTCCCATTACCGCTGCTCGGCATACCGAAGGTAGTTTGAAAATGACTCCATCATCATGCCTACATCACACATAGCAGTCCAATATCTAGTACCATATTCCTGTGCCTGCAAGTCAATTAACATCCGAACGGCCGACACCAGTTTCACCTGAACTCGGTCTGGAATTGAATTGAGGAATTGTTCTTGGCTTTCTCGCTGCTGAATTAATATACGGCGATATCTCAAACCTGGCAAATTTGGATCAGGTCAGTCTGGTGATCGATCGCCCTTTCTCAGTTCACCTTGATTGGAATACTCCCTGAATGCCTCATTTACTCTCAGTGTTTTCTCACTTTCCAGCTTCTCCTTTAGAGCTCTGCCGGAAGAAAACCAATTGGACAGGTTTTTTGGGACATTGACATCGATCGATTTGATGTCAAACCACTCTTTGTGTGAAGTCACTGTGGCAGCTAGAGCCGACTTGACTCTCTCTGTTGATCTGAGTTTTTCAAACTCAATATTTAGGTCACAAATACACATTTCCTGACGGAAGGACTCGGTTTCGTGATAACAATCGAGGTCTCGTTGCTCACAGCCTTGGCAATGGATGTTTCCATAGCTTGCATTTGATCTTTCAGGCTTTCCAACTCTTCCACTCGAGCGTGCAGTTCTGCCTTTGATTTTAGTCCACAATTTCAATCACACACCATTGGATTCGAACCTTCTCGAGTACCATCCAGAAGCCTCTCGAGCGCAGAATGCCACAACCATTTACGCTCAGGTAAGGGTGGTTCACCTTCAAGCAGCGCCTGAAGGCCTGAAATCCTTTCTGGAGAATCAGTCCCAAGCTCGTCGCGAACCATGTTACCGTCGCGTCAGCATACATTTGTTGCTCCAATTCCACTCTGATGACTGATTTAGTAGGAATTACGAGGTAGCAAGAGAACTGGGTACCTTCCGCGCATGAATGCTTCAAACCACTTGAGGCGCACAGTCTCTTCACTGACGAGGGGTAAAACGGGTTTTGGTTCGGCCATCATTGCGAAGGATAGGCCTCAGAGTGCTAGTTGAGTGTGGTGGGCGGGATCAATGTGGGACGTGGGCAGGTTCAACGTGGGCGCCAATACCGGCCCTGTTCGTAACTTGAAGCCCTTTGAGAAGTGTTGAATCGTTGTCCGTCTGATATACCGCGATTGCATTCCAGGTGCGTTACCTGGTTGGCTTAGTCTCGAGAAGATCGTGGCTGTTGTGTGTCGCAGTGAACACCTCGGCTCTGTCATACATCTACAGTGGAACAGATGACTGAAATCGTGGTTTATAAAGGCACCATCTCAGGATGTGTATTGGATCCATTAATCCTGACATGTTCGCTGTTTCAAACAACTTATAACGTCAACCGTGTATAGCGTCATATCTAACGTAATGCTGTTGTGTAATGCTGCTTGTCTTCCAAGTCGATGATAAGACGGTGGCCTCCGCAATATCGCAATATAATACTACCTCGCTGGAGTTCGATGGGGGAACCGTCTACTCTGTTTCGTGTATTGTGGATATTTTGTCGCATTTTTTGGGTCCCAAAGATGTTCTCCACAGCTCTATCACTCCTTCCTAGCTCACTAACTCTGCCTTGCACACACGACATCGAACATGAGACAGACTGCAGGTACTTATGAATGCTTCGTATCATTCGGTGAATGAACGCTATACGGAAGTTGAACGAGTTATGGGATATATATGTTCGTAGCGATAAAGGCCATCGAGTTGGAGGGGTACTGCTTTCGTGCGAATTCTGATAGGATTTATTTACCCCATGTATTCTGCTGCAATACTCGTGTTAGTTGCCTGTTTGCATCGCCTGCCGGCGTGTTTGATATATATACACGCCATTTTGGGCCTGACCGTACCACCTGGTGCCCAGCAATCAACGTTATGACCAACCCCTGTGCATGCGTGTGTCTCCATTTTCGTGGAATACCGTTTGTAACAGATTCTGTCTCGCGTAGACCGTCCAACGGCAAGTATTTACTTGCCAGAAAAACTGCGTGTCACCGAATCGATATACCCAAGCTGACTTCTTCCGCGCAGAGACGTAATACGTATCTCCTCGCCTTTACGGTAAGCTTGTTAACAACTTACATCTCGACACGACTCACAATATTCTTGTAGTAAGTGTAGATGGATTGAATATATGAACTGATTTATATCAAACACACGCTATTTCTCTCCATTGATATATGGTTAAACCAATCGTTGTACGTTTCTCCTTATTCTCTTCGAGCGCGACGCCCTGTATTGAAACAACGGTAGCGACGAGTCACCCTCCTCCACTTCTGTGAGCGACAAGTCCTCCGACACCATCGTCGAGTACTGGTACACCTATTGGCTTTGTTACTGGTGGCTGTCACTACCACGTGTGGTCCTCATCCATCGATGGCAGGGCTAGAGGCGTGCGGAGAGACTCGAGGCACAAAAAGGACGGAGGTGACTTATTTTAGTCGATACTGGGATGTTGGTAGTTTCCACGAGCAACAAGTCCAGCCCTTGTTCTTCTTGAAATGCGGCTCTGGAATTTGCAGTGAGACAGCCGAGCCGGAGGGTGAGCGCCCCGGGAACGCACGATACCTGCGGACGTCATGTGGATTGAGGTTCTGTATGATGGAAGAGAAAAGGTGGCCTAACGTGGACTCATAAGAGCAGGGCTGCAACCACTCCGCCACTGGACCGACAACGGGTAAGGAACCATCACTCAGAATCACTACACAACACTGATTTTCCATGTCCATTTGCTTCCTTCTATCTGTCAGCGTGGAGCTCTTAGGCACCTTGCGAGGGATCGGGCAGCCACTCGAGCTGAATTCCACTGGGGGGTAATTGAAGTGGACGATTCTTCATGCGTTGACACGACTCATAGTTACGTTGGGGTTTGCTGCCGTTAGGTTCCTCAGCCTCAGACCTTGGTCCCTGAACAAGTCTGAGTTTCGCCTTTTCATGGAAGGGTCGTTGATAACACGATAGGAGGATAGTGAGCATTGTATACAACGGGAACTGCGCTACCCGCACCCCTCACTGCGTTCGAGGCCGGATTCGACAGATTGCTCGGATTCTTGCTCAATGGCCCCCCACCACGGTGCCGGAAGGCGGAACGGTTCGTATCACGCCCAGAAGGACGTATAGTAATACGCGGATGGGGAATTTTCTTCGAGCGCAGTGTTCGTTGTTCGGTTCAAGCTCATGGTGACCGACTCGAGTGCGGGTGCGCATTCGGGACGGCGCTAATGACTCGACAAGGGCAGTGGGCAGTGGCTGAACGACGGGGGTCGTTACGCTAGCATCCAGCGGGGTAGCTTCGCCAAGACTAGTGGGCGGTGGCGGCAAGGCACCCACAAAGAAATAATTTCTTGACTCGACCATGACCTGCCGTTTTTCGTTGATACTAAAATAAACTCAATGTCACCTGGTCGTCGAGTATTCCCTCAGTTATAGCTTATAGCACCTCCACGCGATCCTAAACGTCCCTGCAGCAAGTGCAGAGGAACTGGATATATAGATCGGTCTACATCAAACGCACGCTCTTCTACCCCATGAACACAAACGTTATATTCTTCTCCCCGTTCTCCTCGGGCGCAATGCGCTGGATTGAAACAACGTTAGCAACGAGTCACTCCTCTACGTTCTGTGAGCTACATGTCCTCCGACGCCATCGTTGAGTACTAGTGTGCTTCCTGGCCCTTCTGTTGGTGACTGCCACCGCCACACGTCGTCTTCATCCATCGATGACAGGGCTAGAAGCGTGCGGAGAGACTTGAGGTACATAAAAGACGAAAATGACTCATTGTAGTCGATCCCTGGATGCTAATGGTTTCCACGAGCAACAGGTCCAACCTTGGTCTTCTTGAAAATATTGTTCTCAACTTTGCAGTGGAGTTGGAGAGTTTACGTCTGTACACGCGTAATGTTAGCCTGTAGACGTCATGTAGCTTGAGACTCTGCATGACGGAAGAGAAAAGGTTGCCTATTGGAAAGGAGCAAGAGCATGGCTGTAACCACTGCACTAAGCCACTGGGCCGAAAATGGACGAGGAATCATCACTCAGAAGTACTATACAACACTGAACTTCCCTGTCTATTACTTGCTTCCATCCGTCAGCATCGGACGCTCGCACACGTTGCAAGGATCGGAGAGCCGCACAAGCTAAATTCCACTGGGAAGGCCTGTTGAGAACGCGATAGGAGGATAAATAACATTCTCTACAACAGGTACTGCACTACCTGTACCCTCCCCTCATTGTGTTGAAGGCTGGACTCGACGGATTCCTCATACTCTTGCTAGAGGGTTCCCGCTGGGGTGACGGGAGTCGGAGCGGGTCATGTCACTTCAAGAAACCCGTATAATAACAAATGGATGGGGGTTCTCCCCTTGCGCAGTGTTCGTCGTCGGTTCAGACTGAAGTATAAGCATGGTGACGGGCTCGAGCGCGAGTACGCATTCAGTACAGTATTGGGCGGCACTACTGGATCGAAAAGGGCACTGAGCAGTGGCTGAGCCGCGGAGTCGCTACACGAGCATCCGGCGGGATGGCTTTGCCACACCTATCCGAGGCATAGTTTGCCTGTAATAACAGACCATTCTCTAAGATATCAAGCCTGTTATTACAGGCGTTCCCTATTAAAAGCAGGCACCGTCGGTACACCGTCAGTAGCTCGTACCACCGCC
>Ga0307515_10018307_pt1 | contig 12692 bp, 7 predicted proteins | sample 17_EM_MG_FD_194513 | JGI IMG/M metagenome (GOLD analysis project Ga0307515, IMG submission 194513) | Populus trichocarpa ectomycorrhiza microbial communities from riparian zone in the Pacific Northwest, United States - 17_EM | ecosystem: Host-associated > Plants > Roots > Unclassified | place... | reverse complement strand
GATACTCTTGCACTGTTGGAGGGGCTTGAGAGTAAGGCGAGGGCGGAGAAGCCTGCAAGGACGAGTCGAAAACGAAGTCGAAGCCCTGATGAGGATTATGATAGAGGTCGGAGTCGAAAAGAGAAATACAGGTCACGGTCACGGTCAGTGGAGGATAGGAGGCGAAGGAAAAACGGCTACGAGGACGAGGATGATTATGGGCGCTCCAGAAATGGTTACAAAAGCGGCAGACGGAGACGAGACGAAGACGACCAATTTAGACGGCCTCCAACGCCCGAGATTGATGATGAGCCTATTCTTTTCAAGGTGTATGACGGTCATATTACGGGAGTGAAAGATTTTGGAGCATTCGTGAATATACATGGGGTCAAAGGGAAGGTGGATGGCCTTGTCCATGTATCAGCCTTGGTGGAGGGTCAACGGGTAAACCACCCTTCAGATCTGGTATCGAGAGGACAGCCAGTGAAGATTAAGGTCGTCAAGATTGAAGGCTCTAGGATCGGGCTTTCCATGAAAGATGTTGATCAGGAAACCGGCAGAGATATGGCTCCACAAGCCAGGATCCAATCAGGCGCCAATATGGAGAGGCTAGGAGGAACGAAGAACGAGTACGGCCTGATAGACGATAAAGTGTTGGTCTTTGAAGGGGACATGACCAACAACTCTCGGAAGGTGAAGAAGAGAATGACGTCTCCAGAGCGATGGGAGATTCGGCAGCTTATTGCTTCTGGGGTTGTGAAGGCTTCAGACTACCCAGATCTAGATGAAGAATACAACGCCACATTGAATGGCGAGGGAGAAATGGAGTTGGAAGAAGATGTTGATATTGAGCTGCGAGAAGAGGAGCCACCTTTCCTTGCTGGACAGACGAAACAGTCTCTCGAGCTTTCCCCTATCCGAGTGGTCAAGGCTCCGGATGGTTCTATGAATCGAGCTGCTATGGCTGGGACTACACTTGCGAAAGACCGAAGAGAATTAAGACAACAGGAGGCACAGGACAAAGCTGCTGAAGAAAGTTCAAAGGTTGATCTATCGGCGCAGTGGAATGATCCTATGGCAGCGCCGGATGAGAGAAAATTTGCTAGTGACCTCCGAAGTGCCAAACCCCTCCCAGCACTGGAAGATGTGCCCGAGTGGAAGAAAGCAACACAGAATAAGGAACAATCTTTTGGACGAAGAACAGATATGACGATCAAGCAACAGCGAGAATCGTTGCCTGTCTACAGATTCAGATCAGAACTGATCAAGGCCGTGCACGCCAATCAATTGTTGATCGTAGTTGGAGATACTGGCTCAGGAAAGACGACGCAGCTGACTCAATACCTGGCTGAAGCAGGTTTTGCCAACAATGGCATAATTGGGTGTACCCAACCTCGTCGTGTTGCTGCTATGTCGGTAGCAAAACGTGTTGCAGAGGAGGTGGGTTGTCAGCTCGGCCAAGAGGTTGGATATGCCATTCGATTTGAAGACTGCACCAGTTCAGCGACCAAGATCAAATACATGACTGATGGCATGTTGGAACGAGAGGTTCTCATGGATCCTGAATTGAAGAGATATTCAGTCATTATGTTGGACGAGGCTCACGAACGTACGATTTCGACCGATGTCCTCTTCGCACTGCTGAAGAAGACCTTGAAGCGTCGACCGGACTTGAAAGTCATCGTTACATCCGCTACTCTTGATGCCGACAAATTCTCTGCGTACTTCAACGAATGTCCCATCTTCTCAATTCCTGGAAGAACTTTCCCGGTCGAGATCATGTACTCTCGTGAACCCGAGTCCGATTATCTGGATGCAGCTCTCGTTACCGTGATGCAGATTCATCTTACGGAACCCCCTGGAGATATTCTTCTCTTCTTGACTGGCCAGGAAGAAATCGATACCAGCTGTGAGATCTTGTTCGAGCGTATGAAAGCGCTCGGACCAAGCGTCCCCGAGCTCATCATTCTCCCTGTGTATTCAGCATTACCTAGTGAGATGCAGAGTAAGATCTTCGACCCAGCGCCTCCTGGAAGCAGAAAAGTCGTTATTGCCACCAACATTGCAGAAACATCCATCACGATCGACCACATCTACTATGTCATCGACCCTGGCTTCGTCAAGCAGAACGCATACGATCCGAAGCTTGGAATGGACTCTCTTGTTGTGACACCTATTTCCCAAGCTCAAGCAAAGCAAAGAGCTGGCCGTGCTGGGAGAACTGGTCCAGGAAAGTGTTTCCGTCTTTACACCGAAGCTGCATTCCAATCCGAAATGCTGCCTACCTCAATTCCAGAAATCCAGAGGCAAAATCTCTCTCACACGATTCTCATGCTCAAAGCCATGGGAATCAACGACTTATTACACTTCGACTTTATGGACCCTCCACCTACAAACACGATGTTGACAGCCCTCGAAGAACTCTACGCCCTATCAGCTCTTGACGACGAAGGACTCCTCACCCGCCTCGGCCGCAAAATGGCTGATTTCCCTATGGACCCCTCCCTAGCCAAAGTCCTCATTGCAGCCGTCGACCTCGGCTGCTCGGAGGAAATCCTCAGCATCGTCGCCATGCTCTCCCTGCCCCCCCCCTTCTACCGCCCAAAAGAAAAGCAGACGCAAGCCGACCAGAAGAAAGCCAAGTTCCACGACCCGCATGGTGACCACTTGACTCTCTTGAATGTCTACAACTCCTGGAAGCAGAATAAATATGCGAACCCTTGGTGCTTTGAGAATTTCATCCAAGCTCGAAGCATGCGCAGAGCAAAGGATGTCCGTGATCAGTTGGTGAAGATTATGGAGCGGTACAAACACACCATCGTCTCCTGTGGTCGCAACACGCAAAAAGTCCGACAAGCATTATGCAGCGGCTTCTTCCGCAACTCCGCGCGCAAGGACCCACAAGAAGGGTACAAAACTCTCATCGAGGGCACACCCGTGTACCTGCACCCCTCTTCCGCGCTGTTTGGCAAGCAGGCGGAATGGGTGATTTACCATACACTGGTGTTGACAAGTAAAGAGTATATGCATCAAACGACGGCGATCGAGCCGAAGTGGCTTGTGGAGGCAGCGCCGAGCTTCTTTAAGGTTGCCCCGACGGATAAGTTGAGTAAGAGGAAGAAGGCGGAGAGGATACAGCCGCTTTATAACAAGTTCGCTGCGGAGGATGATTGGAGGTTGAGTGCGCAGAAGAGGCAGGGACGGGGAGGGGGTGGGGGAACTTGGGGTTAGATGTTTGTATTTGTGTATAGAATGGACATGATATTGCATAGATCAGTCTTCTTCTTCTGCATGTTCTACGTCTGTATTATTGTGTTTTGCTCTTCGCAACTGGCTAACCTTCAGCAATGCTTTAGTGGTGGTTCTGCTCGACACAAATAACTGACAATAACACGTGATGTCTGATAAAAAAGTCATATGGAGCGTGATCGCGAACAAACGGCGGCCGCACCGTCGTCATTCCAAATTTCTTGGCGGCGTTCTTCCCTGTCATCTCAAGGATCGGCCCCTGTGTTTACGGCACTGGCGCCGGTGTGGCTTTGGCAGTGCCCCATATTTCGAGCCTCACTTTTCACGACCTCACTCCATCCTGACTTCACTTGCACTTCGCTCCCACGCCATCGTCCCGAACACACCCACAACGCGGTCCGCTATCAAATAATTGGCTCTAAATGAGATCTAAAGATGGAGTTGAGTCAGTTAGGAGCTAGGTTTGAGGAGGCTCGTGGGTTTAGTAAGGCTGAGATGGGTATTTTACGACGTCGTGAAAAATTGGGAGGAGCGGTCAATCGCCTTTCAAGGCTTCTCTTATCTTTTCTCAAGACGCCGGAGCATATCAATCTCTTGATATATTTCGAGAAATCGATGAGTTTGTTAGCTTAGCTCATCTACCAACGAACCAGGGACCCAACATATGTCGGTGTTACCACGGAGGCGTTTTCCTGGGACCCGGTTCTCACTGACAGCTCGACATGGCGGCATCGCCAGACTTCACAATTTGGGCCCACGGCACAACCAGGAAAAATGCAAAATTCTGTGTGCCGAATTGCGGACCGTCTCCTTTCTGATCATGTGCAGGTTGGGGAGAGTGGGTGTGGGAGTGGGAGCGCAGAAAGTTCTGCGGCCCTAGAAATCCCAAAATGGATAGAACGACCTCGCTCCTTCCTGTTTCAAGACTGGCCCATCTAGCCATCGTCAAGTGGCCTTCGCGGTGAATGCTTGTATAAGTGTCCGCGCTCGCACCGCCCTTTTCTCTCCCTTCTTCCCTTTCATTTCTCCATTCATCAAACGCTTCCTCTCGACTCCAACACCGCAACACCACAACACCACTCTTTAATAGATAGATAGCCGCAAGTTCAAGAACGCAACTCCACCATGGGTTTCTTGTCCAAGACGGAAGTCGCTCCTGCTGCCGTCGCGAAAGGCAGCGCAGCAAGCACGCCCTTTGACCAAACCCCCCTCTCTAACACGCCCGCGACGCAGTCCATCGCATCTGGTATCAACGGGCACGCTGCTCCCGTCCCCCTTACTGCTGATAATGAGCCAATGCTCACCTTCCTCGCTGTCCTCCTCGGCGCGATCGCGTCCATGGGCGGATTCATCTTTGGCTACGAGTCTGGTCAAATCTCCGGTACGTCTCTCTCCACCGTCACCCGCTTAAGATTCTTGCAGGTGCTGACAGGCGAATAGGTTTCCTCGCCATGGCCGACTTCCTCGCGCGCTTCGGCGAGAACGGCCAGTTCAGCGCTGCACGCCAAGGTACCATCGTCGGCTTGCTCTGCATCGGCACGCTCGTTGGCTGTCTCGCCTCTGGATGGATCTGCGATCGCCTGGGTCGCAAATGGACCATCTCTTCCGCGGCGTTCTTCTATATCATTGGTGTTGTCATTGAGGTTTCGTCCGAGAAGCAATGGGTGCAGTTTGCGATGGGTCGATTCACCGCTGGGATGGGTATTGGTGCGCTGAGCACGAGTGTGCCGATGTATCAGAGTGAGAGCGTACCGAAGAATATTCGAGGTGCGACGGTTGCTTCGTATCAGCTGATGATAACACTTGGTATTTGGACTGCTTATATGGTGAGTTACTATATAATAACTTCCCTGATACAGCTGGGTGCTAACAACTTGCAGATCAACTGGCACACTGAAGCTGCTTTCGACAACTCTGCCCAATGGAGAATCCCCAATGCTCTTTCCATGCTGTGGGCTCTCATCCTAGGCGGTTCCATCCTGTTCATGCCGGAATCTCCACGATTCGCCTACCGCATGGGCCGGGTGGAGGAAGCACGGAACACATTGGCCAAATTGAACGGTGTCGATCCCTACTCCAAGCTGATTGACGACGAGGTCAAGGAAATCGATGATAAGTTGAAGGCAGACAACGCTCAAGGTGTTGCCCCATGGTATGAGATCTTCACCGGCCCAAGCATGCTCTACCGTACCCTTCTCGGCATGGTCCTCCAAGCTGGTCAGCAGCTCACTGGCGCCAACTTCTTCTTTTACTACGGCACAACCATCTTCAAGTCCACCGGTATCGAGAACTCCTACATCACCTCCATCATCCTCGGTTCCGTCAACGTCGGAGCTACCGTCGGTGGTCTCTGGATCGTCAAGAACTGTGGTCGCCGCAAGGCTTTGATGGCTGGCGCTGCATGGATGTTCATGTGCTTCATGGTCTACGCGTTCGTCGGCTCATTCGTTCTCGATGCCAACAACCCCATGGCTACCCCCACCGCTGGTAAAGTCCTGATTGTCTTCACTTGTCTCTTCATCGTCGCATTCGCCACAACCTGGGGCCCTCTCGTCTGGGCTGTTGTCGGAGAAATGTACCCGTCCCGCTACCGTGCCCCTGCCATGGCTGTTGCCACTGCCTCGAATTGGCTCTTCAACTTCCTGATCTCCTTCTTCACAACCTTCATCACGAACGCGATCCACTACTTCTACGGTCTCGTCTTTGGCGGCTGCTGCTTGGCGCTGTTCTTCATTGTCTATTTCTTCATGATGGAGACCAAGGACCGCAGCTTGGAGGAGATCGATACTATGTATACTTCTGGCGTTAACCCGCGGAAGAGTGCTGGCTGGAAGCCCAGTGTCTTGCCTGCTGATGTTAAGGTGGCTGAGAATAAGGAGACTGTCCCGGCTCGTTTGATGGCCCACGATGAGCGAGTCTTCCCTGAGAATCCGGACTCGAAGCCGGCGATGTCTCAGAACCCGACTCAGGCCGTTTAATTATGGTTGGGGAAGTAAGTTGTGTAGCCATGTATTGGGAGGTGTGCCAAGAAGATAAAAGTTGCTTGCAAATGGATGGTGTATAGAATCTGGGGGAGTTTGTTGTTGCACGCAGGTGGCTGCATGGCTGATTGGCGTTGTGGTACTTAAAAGGCGATGGTTGCGTGGGTGGAGTTTATTGTCCATCGCTGGTGTAAAGCAGCTGTTACGAGGATTGGCAAACTCTTGCCTTTTTCTACGTTGTACAATACAATACGGCGCTGCGGTTCTGTTCGTAGAGAATGGTGCCACAAGTGCTCAATACCCTTGCCCAAAAGTGCCTTCGAAGTCGACGGGAGGATGTAGTTCTCAATCACGTGACTCTTGATTTACCTCCTTGTGGAAGGCGCCAATGAAGCTCCTCTTCTCATTCTCCTTTCTCCCATTCTTCCACTTCATTTACCTTCACTCCTCGTCGCGCGAACAGACGTCCAAGAGACTCGTCTACCTCTCCACGCAACAATATTCGCGAGGAATGATCAGGTACCAGCTTGCAGAGAGGACGTCGGGGAGGTCTTGTACGACTCAAAGCCGCACCCGTTCCGCGACTCGTGTCTGGCACCCGCTCCTCGATCGATCGATCGGCCTTCCATCACTTTATCCGATGTTCGAGGTCGCCCGGAATGGAATGAGCTGCGATTTTCTGGGTTGTGGTTCGAGATTCATTCACGCAGACTTCGGTCTTCTCGAACTGCAATCGCGTCTTGCGAGGACATCAGCGCTTCGACTTGATGCTCTAGGCTTTGGCCTGAACAACATGGAGCAGCATTTTGCTGGCTCTCCGGCGGCGTCGCAGTACGATCCAATCATCGGAACAGAGTGACGGAATGCGAGTGTTTTGGTCGAGCCTTGCCAGGCAGCACATCAGCCCGTCAACTTGCATGATGGCGTCCCTGTCGCTTCTGCCAACCAATGCGGAGCCTCCACACCAGAGCCTTGCGGCTTTCCAGATCTATCCAGTGAAGCAGCAATGCAGCCATTTGGACAACTGACTAATATGGCTGCCTGCCAGCATCGTGTCGATCCAGCCGCGTTGCCTTTCAACATCCGTCAACACGCCCTGAACTCTGGAAGCCTACGATACACGTCGCATCTCCCGAAATGCTCTGCGATGTTTGTAAGTCCATTGACGTCTTTGCCAGGGACGTTCGAAATCCCCATCATGCGAACCTCCACGCTGTCTTCCAAGCTGCTGAACAAGGCTGTGAACTGTGTCGAGAACTCCGTGTCGAGGCAGAACGTGAACTCCTTTTACCCCCTTCATTAAACATGGAATACATGGACTCTCGGATTAACTATGATATTTATTTTGCGTACCCGTCTGTTGCTATTGAATCCGTTAGTTTCACCACCGAAAATGAAAGGCAAAGACGCGAATTTGCAAAATTCGAAATATATGTTGAGCATGACTGCGCTCCAGAGCTGGCAGGGTTGGTCGAAGGCAGGCCGAGCTTCGCAACGCCATACTCGGATGGTTGTTTTTCTCTGATAAACACATGGATGAGAGAATGTGCCGAAAGTCATGGGAGTTACTGCTCTTCTGAAAGCGAGGCACCTTTACCCACTAGGGTTCTGGATATCGGGATAGGAGGAGGCGATGATTCAATTTTCTTGAAAGTCGCAAATCAAAGGGAGGTTGGTGCCTATGTTACACTCAGCCATTGCGTAAGTCTACTTCTTTCAATCTCACTAGTATTGTTCGTTGTTTGCCGCCTGAGGAATATGGACCTAATTCGAATGTCTACGGCACAGTGGGGACCGAAGCCGCACTTTTGCACGACACTCTCCAATATCGTAGATTTCGAGCAGTCGATTTCGCTAGAAGAGCTTCCAAGAACTTTTCAAGACGCTATCCTTGTCGCTAGGAGACTCGGATTTCGGTTTCTTTGGATAGACTCCTTGTGTATTATCCAAGATAGCCGTAAAGATTGGGTCCAGGAAGCAGCTTCAATGCACCTCTATTATAAGAGATCAGCTTTGACCATTGCTGTCGATTGTGCTAGCGGAGACCATGAAGGATTTCTTCATTTAGCAAGGAAAAATGATCCCCCACTCGCGATTTTACCCTCGATAGGCTTGCCTCTTGAACAGGTCTCTGGCACCCGTCCTGGTTCAACACAGAGTGTATCGGTGGTACAAAGTCCAATCGGTGATATCCTATTGAGGCGTCTTAGGCAGCGGGACGAAGACCATTTGTCAGAACACGGGTGGACACTACAGGAGACTCTTCTGTCTCCACGCACAATCCATTATTCGGCAACAGAACTGAAATGGACATGTAAAAGAAAAAATTTCTCCGAAAGAGACCTCTGTGGCCTTTTTGACGATCCGAAGCAAGGGTTCCTCGGCCTATCCAAGTATCTATCGATTTGGAAGGAAAACGTGGAAAACTCGGAAATGGTTTATAATGAGGTCTTCCACCGGTGGTACAATATCCTAGATAATTACGCCTTTCGTGCTCTTTCGGTCTCATCGGACAAACTCCCAGCAATATCGGGCTTGGCTCGTGAGTTCTCCAGCCAGATACATTCCACTTATAAAGCAGGCATCTGGCTTGAGAATATGCATTTTGGGCTTACTTGGAGCTACTCCGAACATGGCATCAAACCAGATTCATATCGAGCACCTTCCTGGAGCTGGGCTGCTATGGATTGCTTTCGGACTGGGGACTCCCTCGGACTGTACAGTTATTCTTTTGCGTCCGATGCTGGTCCCAAAACCATCTGTAAGGCTGAAGTGCTGAATTGCGTGGTAACATTGAAAGATAACGACCCCTACGGTGCTGTTATTGGTGGCGAGCTCACTCTCAGGACTTTCTGGATCACCTGGCCGCGGAACCAAATACCGGGATCGGGTAAGATGTGGAATTTACCACCTTTTTTTCCAATTCCAAAAGGGGCCTGACTTGCCGCTTCGATGAGATCGCAAAGGAGGGGTCCACCTATTCCAATCCTGACTATTATCTCGATGTCAGCCTTGTTCGGATTAGGCGGGACGGTTATAGCCACCTCGCGCTTTTACTGAAGCCTGCGAAAGGGGAAGGAAACGAGGGGAAGTTTGTCAGGGTTGGAATTGCTCAATTGCCATTGAAACTAGACGACACTCAGCTTGAGCGAGGGGGTTGGGTGAAACGAGATGTGACAATTCTCTAGACCATCTTGTAATAACCGGGAACAGCTGCGCTGGGGTTTCAACTGCAATTTTCCAAGTGAAGTAGATCATTTCAGACATCCTTCCTTATAAATGCTCCTCCAGCTACAGTATACTAAACATGCCTCTTCCGTTTCCTATGAGATGCTGATTCTCAAAAATTAAACCCTGTCTGTGCTCTAGTCCAGATATACATGAGATCTCGAATCGAGACATTGATAAATCCCGTCCACCACGAGGCAACCGGAATTGGATCCTCGACTTCCATACTTTTCTTTTTTACTTCAAGACACTTGGTCGTCACTTCAATAGAAAGGACTACCAAATGACCCGCTCACAATTGGTACAGTACAATCGTTGGTCTCGCTCTGTAGAGAGACGCAGCCCAAAGATTCTCTTCATGCTGGTTCCTAGACCATGATTCCACGAACTTTGCTCTCGACCTTGAGTGCAGCCTGACGAACTTCTCAACCCAGCTCAAGTAGCTGCTGGTCTGGGCATCTCGCTGGAAGATCTAGTACTGTGAGGATTGCCATTGGGCATCGCTGAAGGTGGATAAAGAAGAGGAGCTGCGGAGCACAGAAGAGGTTGACATCGCCTTACCACAGCTCGACAGATATCTCCCTTACACGTAGAAGACTGACGCCTCCGCCTAACTCCACCAGAGAGTCTCGTGGTATGAACTTCCTTGCTACCATTAAATATCGGTAACTGAAGTAGCACGGCTAAGCTTCGTTCTCAGAACACTTAGACTGTATGCTCTCATACTCTCAAAATCTTTTCAAACTTCTCAAACTAGCCTATGTCTTTTGACCATCATCCTCTAAGACCTCAACCCGAATCTCCCTCCATCTCCACCGGCAACACCGCCGAGAGACCGCACGCGCAGTTCCAGACGCAACAGCTATCGTAGCACGCTTCATCAGCATCGCGCAATCGCTTACCACATACACGCCCTTCACATTCGTCTCGTAGAATGAGGATGTGGTCGCTATATTGCCTCTTGCTGTGATCTCAAGCACAAGCTGCTCTGCCTACTCTCCGCTTACTTTATATTTCGGATTGTGGATCAGGGAAGAGGTCTTGTTGCATATCTCGACACTGCGACAGAGCGTGACAGAAGCCAAAAATGGGCCGCCTGTCTTTCTGGGAGTCAACCATATTTGGGAATTGAGCTCCGAGATTAAGGGCTCGCCACACATAAACTAGAATGCTTGACTACTCGTGACTAAGTGAAGTGAAATGTACTCGAGTAGGGACACCGAAAGGCTCAGTAATCCAGCTGACTGTGTATCTTGACTGATAGAGTACTGCCGACCCTTTGACATGGACACACCGAACAGCTGAATATAACTTGAATTCGCAACTGTAGAAACTGGCATTTACCGAGTTGCAATCTTTGTTGGGTGAGACTCTTTCTCAACCCGGGATGCTCGTAACGTCCAAGCAGCGGGGAGAGAGAACGTACTCGGGGTTGAGAAGTTTGTCTATGCAATCACACTTGTTTTGCAGGAGAGAGGAAATCCTCAGAAGACCATCGACTCAGGTGACTGACTTTGTACACGTCTGCAGACAATCTTCCCTTCTTCGCCACACCCGGGGTGCAAGCCCTCGCAGAAAGGTTCTATTGCACATAGATTGAAGGTTCGAAAAGTTCTGGTACATTGAAACACATTCCAAGCCTTATCTCGAGGTGAATTTTTGTTGCGCATTGCTCCAAAGTTTCGAAAGATTTCGGACATTGAGGTTCCCCTTAATGACAGGGCACATAATCCACGCACCACAAAGTCACACACTCATGCCACGATTGCATGATCCACGGAAGGGAGTCTCTGCAAGTCGTCGATGCTTGGATGTAATAGGGCTGGAGGCGAGAATATGGAGGGTCAAGCAAGTCAATAAGGGTAACTTCTGCGCCTGTCGACTCAGTTTGAACGATGATCGAAGAAAAACCGACAAACAAGTTCAACGGGGACACGAGAAGATCACCTTGATGCCACTTAGCTCGCGAAATTGCGTATGTGGAAGAACGAGAGCTCTGTCATCAACGCAACGAACCGAACTTTGGAGGCGATGTGGAGAAGATGAGGGGAGAGACGTGAAGAAGTTGGATATACGGCAGAAACCATCTTAGGAAGGCGGTGTAGGTCAGAACCCATCTCACATCCGGGAAAAAGCGGGCCGAGCCACTTTCGGCGTAGCCCAAGGAATGCTTTTGTCCTCAAACCTCCTTCTTCACCATCGTAACAAATATTTTCGGCAACATGACGAAATGGATTCAATGCGCGCAGATTGCACCGCCCCAACTCCGTTTCTCTTTTCACTCCTTTAATCTAATGTTTTCCACGTTTTCGTCGCTTGTTTTCAGTGTTCTGTTTCGTGGGTTGACTTCTGAGGCTTCGGAGGTTTGATCGGAGCGATCATTCAAGCACCCAAACTTGCAAGTCGGCATCTCACGCGCTCGAATCCTCCTCTGATTCGCTGCAGAGACTGGACTTCCGTGATCTTTGAGAGTTATAAAGAAGATACTTTCTCTTGGCTTCGGTGCGAAGTATCGCGAATCCGGGATGATTGGAGTTCATCTGAATGCCGTCGTCAAGACCCCGTTCGCATCAATTCCTTGCTATTAAAGGTTGCGCCTTCTATCTGTTAAGTCATGTGCATGTTGGACTTATCAAAAGCTTGTTGCACAGCCTCCAATTCTTCCCGCCACTTAGGCACGTTTTCCGGAGTCTCGAGACGTGAAATGTCGCGAGATCAAGCTTATAGTTATTTTGAGCCCATCACTCAGCCGCCCTCCCCTTTTCAGATGACCCAACGAGGAATGAGCAAGGATCACAGTTTCTCCTGTATCATATCATATCTGATGAGACTGCGCCTCATTTGCCCATCCAATGCGTGAACATGCACGAGTGTTTTGGTGATCGAGTGTTCAATTAGGGGATCTTGTACCTGCTGTAACTTGCAGCGTTTGAGCTACCCGAAAAGAAAAGTTGACATATATTCAGCTCTTCGAAGCTCGTGCTTGGTTCTTCTCTTGACCGGTCCTTCAGGCTGTCGACCTTCATTCAAACTTAGATCATTGTCTAGTATCATTCGTTATTACTAGTCGATCTTCACTCTTTCTTCAATCTCTTGGATCTAATTTCTTGTCCTATACTTAATATCACTCCTCTCCAAACAAACTCCACCATCAGCCCCACCAACTCGACCATGCGTTCTGCACTTATTCTCGTCTTGGCAGCACTTGCCTCTTCAGTTGCAGCTCTCCCAGGAAGCTCGGACTACAGTTCATCT
>Ga0307515_10018306_pt1 | contig 12693 bp, 8 predicted proteins | sample 17_EM_MG_FD_194513 | JGI IMG/M metagenome (GOLD analysis project Ga0307515, IMG submission 194513) | Populus trichocarpa ectomycorrhiza microbial communities from riparian zone in the Pacific Northwest, United States - 17_EM | ecosystem: Host-associated > Plants > Roots > Unclassified | place... | reverse complement strand
AGCTCCTACTGAATTTCCATTAGGTAATTTAATACAAGGCTGGCAAATAGGTATTCCTTTAATACAAAAAGGAGGAAGAATAAGGTTAATCATTCCTTCAGCTTTGGCTTATAAAAATCAATCTCCCAGCTCTGCAATTCCAGCAAATTCTGTTTTGGATTTTACCATAGAATTAATCAATGCACAATAATATAAAAATGCGTAAACTAACTACATACACTTTAGCCTTGTTGGGCATACTAGTTCTTTTTAATTCTTGTAAAAAGGAATACGAATCTATAGAAAGTATAGATGATGCTAAAATCCAGGCCTATATTAAAAAGAATAATTTAACAATGACTAAGGATGCTACTGGATTTTACTATGAAGTTGTTAGTCCTGGAACTGGTGCTCCTCTGTTAAATAAGGATTCTGTTTTTTATAGTTTGTCAGTTAGCTCATTAGAAGGAGTGAATTATTATTCAACTGCGGCTTATAGTAATGAAGGCACTTATTTAGGTTACATTAACCCCACAGCCTATAGAACCGCATTAACAGGCCTAAATAGAGGTGCCAAGGTGAAGGTTATTTTGCCGTCTTATTTGGCTTATGGTAAAAATGGAAGTGGAAATATTCCTTCAAATGAAATTATCTTATCTGAAGTAACCACAAATACATTAGCTACACAAACAGAAATAGATGAGAAGCGCATTATAGATTTTTTAGCGGCTAAGGGAATTACTGCAATTAGACATTCTTCTGGTGTTTATTATCAAGTTTTAACGCCTAGTACCGGTGCTGATGTTATTGATGATCACTCTACTTTAGTGGTTGCTTATGCGGGTAGATTATTTAATGGAACTGTATTTGATTCAGGTGCTGCTTTTACTACTACGCCTCTACAAGTAATTCAGGGCTGGAGTAAAATACTGCCAATGTTTAGGGCTGGTGCTAAAATAAGAATTTTTATACCTTCTGACTTGGGTTATGGCGTTGCAGGTAGTACAAATTCTGTAACTGGAGCTGTAGTTATTCCCCCTAGTGCTTGTTTAGATTTTGATATCACTATCACAAGTGTAACTAACTAACATTAAAAATATTTTTTGAAAGCCATTAATCAAAAGTTAATGGCTTTTTTTATGCCAATGCTTTTTTAAATGCTGCCAAAATTCTATCCCTTGCAAAGGTATGTTCTACAATTGGAACTGGTAAGATGGCTTGTTTATATTCAGGAGCCCATTTGTAAACATATTCCATTTTTGGGTCGAATTTTTTAAGCTGTAATTCTGGATTAAAAACCCTGAAATAAGGAGCGGCATCATTTCCAGATCCACAAGCCCATTGCCAACCACCAACATTACTTGCCTGCTCATAATCTAAAAGTTTCTCTGCAAAATAAGCTTCTCCCCAGCGCCAATCTATTAAAAGATGTTTGCATAAAAAGCTGGCTACTACCATTCTTACACGGTTATGCATAAAGCCGGTTTCATTTAATTGTCGCATTCCAGCATCAACAATCGGATAACCGGTTTTACCTTCACACCAAGCTTTAAATTCTGTTTCATTATTTCTCCATTTGATATTATCATAAGCAGGTTTAAATGCGTGGGCAACTGTTTGAGGATAATGCCATAAAATCATCATGTAAAATTCTCTCCAAGCCAATTCAGAAAGCCATTTATCTACTTTTTGGTCTTGGGCTTCCCTTACTACTGCTCTAATACTTATGGTGCCAAAACGAAGATGCAAACCTAAACGAGTTGTGGCATCTTTAGCAGGGTAATCGCGTTCTTTATTGTAAGCGTTTAGTTTAAGCTCGAAATGCTTAGATGGAAATTCTTGATTTAATTTTTCAAAGCCTAGCTCTTTAAAAGTTATAAATGGAAGCGGCGTGGTTTGATATAAGTTTTTTAAATATTTGCCAGTAGGATATGGCTTAACATAAAAATCATTCAGTTTTTTTAACCATTGGCGATAATATGGTGTAAATACTGAATATGGTTTCCCATCATCCTTTACTATTTCATTCTTCTCAAAAATAACTTGGTCTTTGTAGGTTTGAAAAGGGATATCCTCACTCCTTAAAAACTCGGCTAAACTATCATCTCTTTTTGTAGCATAAGGTTCATAATCGTGATTTGCATAAACACCTTTAACATTATAATCATTTAAGATTGCTGGCCAAGCTTTCTCCGGAGTGTCAAATTTTACTAACAATGAAGAACCCTTTTTTTCTAGCTCTTCTTTAATTTCAGCTAATGTTTGATAAATAAAAGTTATTCGAGCATCGGCTTTGTTTTCTAACTTTTCAAGGATTTTCTTATCCAAAATAAACAAAACTAAAACTGGATGTTTCCCTTTTAAAGCGTGATATAATGCGGCATTATCTTTTAAACGTAAATCTCTTCTTAACCAGCAAATGCTAATCTCTCTTTTCATTATATATTGAATTTAAAGCATCGTCTAAATTTACATAAATGTACTTGTAGCCCGTTTCTAAAAGTTTATTTGCAATCGTGTTATTACTCATCAAGGGTAAAATACTCATTTCGCCCATTAAGGCTTTAAGTGCAAATTTAGGGATACGTATTGGCCAAACAGGACGATTTATTTTTCCTGCAATTGCTTTTGTTAAAAATTTATTCGAAACTGGAAAAGGTGCGCAAGCATTATAAGGACCATTCATTTTCTCATCCTCTGCGGCTTTAATAAAAATCTTAACTATGTCGTCTAAATGTATCCATGGCATCCACTGTTTACCCGAGGCTAGTGGTGCACCAACAAAAAATTTAATAGGAGTTTCCATTGCTTTTAAAGCTCCATCTTCTTTACTTAATATCAAGCCAATTCTAACCTTAACTACCCTAATTCCTAGCTCAATTCCTTGTTCTGCTGCGTTTTCCCACAGCATACAACATTCTGATAGAAAGCCATTTCCCGGTTCACTTGTTTCAGCTAGAATCTCGTTGCCCCTATCACCATAAAAACCAACGGCAGAAGCAGATATAAATGTTGTTACTGGGGCTTTTGTTTCTTGAATGGTTTTGTATAAAAGTTGAGCAGACAAAACCCTGCTATCAATTATCTCTTTTTTGCGTTCATCCGTCCACTTCTTATCAGCTATGCCTTCTCCAGCTAAGTGTATGATTGTGTCTATGTCCTTTAAAGCATTTGAATCTATAGTTTGCTTATAAACGTCCCATACAAATACATCAACATCCTTTAGAGTTGCTTGTTTTCTTGATAAAATAGAAATTTTATAACCTTTTGCTTGCAATGCTGGAATAAGCTGCTTGCCCACTAAACCAGTTGCACCGGTTATGAGAATGTTCTTTGCCATACTATATATACTATAAATGCTTGGTTTTGGTTTACGAAAGATAGTAAATTCTTTATAGTTCAATGGTTCATTAGTTCATTGTTATAACATTCCCATTTTATTTAATGAACGCCTTGAGGAAGCTCTATTCCATTTTCCGTCTTACATCTTCTCTTTCTATTAGAATGTGTTATCGCTATGTAAAAAATAAGATGTTCTGACTTGCAATTGTAAGATTTTGTGCAAATTGCAAGCCAATATAAATGGCTACGGATATGAGCAAAAAGATTTTAGTTTGGTTTAGGAATGATTTACGCCTGCATGATAACGAAATGCTAGTGGAAGCCATTGCAAAGGCCGACGAAATTTTACCTGTTTATGTATTCGATCCGCGTCATTTTGAGCATTCTCGCTATCACACCATTAAAACTGGCACTACCAGAGCTCAATTTCTATTAGAAAGTGTCGAGGCAATTCGTGAGTCATTTCAGAAATTTGGAGGTGATATCCTAATTGCACAAGGTAAACCTGAAGATTTATTACCAAAGCTTGTTGCTGAATATGAGATTACAGAAGTTTATCACCATAGAGAAGTAGCAAGTGAAGAAACTGCTGTATCTACCAATGTTGAAGATTTGCTTTGGAAACAAAAAGTGAACTTAAAGCATTTTATTGGACACACACTTTATAATAAAGAAGATTTGCCATTTCCAATTAAGGATATACCCGATATTTTTGCTCAATTTAAGAAGAAAACTGAGCGTGATGCTATTGTAAAGCCTTGTTTTTTAACGCCAGAAAAAATCAATTTTGTTAAGGTTGAAGATTGGGGAGATTTGCCTAAGCTAAGTGAGCTTATCCTAAATGAAGAATTGCGAGTTTTGACTGACAATTCTCAGTTTAAAGGAGGTGAGCAAGAAGCGTTTAAGCATTTACATGATTTTTTGCATACAGGTGAAGATATGGCTTTGTCTAATGCGTCTTTAAAAAAGAACGAAGTAGTTTCTAAGCTTTCTGCTTGGTTAGCTTTGGGTTGTTTGTCTCCAAGGGAAGTTTATTGGAAGATGAAGGAAGCAGAAGCTAATTATGGTTTAAAGCCTTATTTTAATCAGATTGTTTTAGGGCTTCTGTGGCGTGATTATTATCGCTTTATGTTTAAGAAATATAGAAATACATTTTTTAAACCAACCGGATTTGCGACCAACTTGAAGACTTTGCCTCAGGTAGATAATGATTTATTACAAGCTTGGAAAAGTGGAAATACTGGTCAGCCTTTGGTAGATACAATGATGTATGAGCTAAATACAACAGGTTATATAAATAATGCTGCTAGGCAATTGTTGGCAACTTACTTGGTTTATGAGTTAGGGTTAAACTGGGTAATGGGGGCAGCATATTTCGAAGAAAAACTAATTGATTACAATCCGGCAAGCAACTGGGGAAATTGGGCAAATATAGCTGGTGTAGGAAATGACCAACGTTTAACTAATAGTTACAATTTTGAGAAACTGCTAAAAATAGTTGATCCAAAAGGTCTTTATAATCAGCCGGTTAGAGCTTAGTTTACAACGTTTCAAAAAAACAGCTTTTTATTTAATTTAATTGTTAAGTTTATTGCCATTTTTTAAGGTAAAATCCTAATTTTGCAATACTTATCGAAAATAATACACACAATGGATAATTTATCTTATCTCAATGGCGCCAACGCCGAATATATAGAATCCTTATACCAGAGCTATCAAGAAGACCGAAATTCAGTTGAATTTGGTTGGCAGAAATTTTTTGAAGGTTTTGATTTTGGCAGAGCTTCTGATGCTACGGCAGTGAGTACCGAAGCTCCTGAACATTTTTTAAAAGAAATTAACGTATTAAATCTAATTAATGGATACCGCCAACGCGGTCACTTGTTTACTAAAACAAATCCGGTTAGAGAAAGACGTAAACACTTGCCTACATTAGATATTGAAAATTTTGGTTTGGCAAAGGCCGATTTAAATACTGTTTTTAATTCTGCTATTGAAACTGGCATTGGTGCACCTGCAAAATTGAGCGATATTGTTGCTTTCTTAGAGCAAACTTATTGTGTTTCTATTGGTGCCGAATATAAATACGTTCGTACACCAGAAATTTTAAAGTGGATTGAAACCAAGATGGAAACTGAGCGCAATACGCCTAAGTTTTCTATCGAAGAGAAAAAACGAATCCTTACTAAATTAAATGAAGCTGTAAGTTTCGAGAACTTTTTAGGCACTAAATTTTTGGGGCAAAAACGTTTCTCATTAGAAGGTGCAGAAGCAGTTATCCCAGCTTTAGATTCAGTAATTGAAAAAGGTGCCGAACTAGGCATTGAAGAGTTTGTGATTGGAATGGCACATCGTGGTCGTTTAAATGTATTGGCAAACATCATGCAAAAAACCTATAAGGATATTTTTGCAGAGTTTGAAGGTAAAGGTTACAGTGCAGATTCTCCATTTGGTGGCGATGTGAAATACCACTTAGGTTATTCTACAGACGTAACTACCAATGCTGGAAAAAGTGTTCACTTGAGCTTATGTCCAAATCCATCTCACTTAGAAACTGTAAATGGAGTAGTTGAGGGAATGTCTCGCTCAAAAATCGATTTCAAATATGGTGGAGATAACAGCCGTTTAGCACCAATATTAATTCATGGTGATGCATCTGTTGCTGGCCAAGGAATTGTTTATGAAGTAATACAAATGGCTAGTTTGGAAGGTTACAAAACCGGTGGGACCATCCACTTGGTAATTAACAACCAAATTGGTTTTACAACGAATTATAAAGATGCCCGTTCAAGTACTTATTGTACGGATATTGCTAAAGTTACTTTATCGCCAGTTTTCCATGTAAATGGAGATGATGTTGAGGCTTTGGTTTATGCTATTAATTTAGCGATGGAGTATCGTCAGAAATATAAAAATGATGTGTTTATTGATATTTTATGCTACCGCAGATTTGGACACAACGAAGCGGATGAGCCTAAATTTACTCAGCCATTGTTATACAAAGCGATAGAGAAACACGCTAATCCGAGAGATATTTATATCGAAAAATTGACTAAAACTGGTGAATTAGAAGCAGGTTTAGCCAAGGAAATGGAAAAACAATTTAAAGGCCTTTTACAAGAGCGTTTAAATGAAGCTAAAGAAATTACATCTACTTATAGCGATGTTAAATTTGGTGGTGCTTGGGCTGATATGCGTTTAGCAACAGCAAAAGATTTTGATGTTTCGCCTGATACTTCAGTTAAAAAAACAACCTTATTAGAGGTAGCTAAAAGGATTTCTACACTTCCATCTGATAAAAAGTTCTTCAAAAAGATTGAGAAATTATTTGATGAGCGTAATAAAATGGCAACCACCACTCATGTATTTGATTGGGCCATGGGCGAGCAATTAGCCTACGGAACTTTATTGGCAGAAGGCAAAAGAGTTCGTTTAAGTGGACAAGATGTAAAAAGAGGGACTTTCTCTCATCGCCATGCGGTTTTAACTTTAGAAGATAGCGAAGAAGAATACACTCCACTAGCAAACGTTTCTGACCAACAAGCACAATTTGATATTTATAACTCACATTTATCAGAATACGGTGTTTTAGGATTTGAATATGGTTATGCAATGGCAAATCCAAATGCTTTAACAATCTGGGAAGCTCAATTTGGTGATTTCTTTAACGGAGCACAAATTGTAGTAGACCAATATATTGCAAGTGCAGAAACTAAATGGCAAAGAGAAAACGGATTGGTAATGTTGTTACCTCACGGTTACGAAGGTCAGGGTCCGGAGCATTCATCGGCTCGTATTGAGCGTTTTATGGAGCTTTGTGCGGATTACAATATGCAAGTAACCAATTGTACTACACCTGCAAACTTCTTCCATGCTTTACGTCGTCAGTTTAAACGTGATTTTCGTAAACCTTTAGTAGTGTTTAGTCCTAAGAGTTTATTACGTCATCCGCTTTGCGTTAGCCCGCTTGCAGATTTTACAGAAGGTAAATTTAAAGAAGTGATTGATGATGCTAACGTAAAACCAGCAGATGTTAAACGTGTAGTTTTCTGTAGTGGAAAAATCTATTACGAATTATTAGAAACACAAAAAACAAATGCCAAAGGCGATGTTGCTTTGGTACGTGTAGAGCAACTGTATCCAACTCCGGTAGACCAAATGGAAGCAGTTTACAAACGTTATAAAAATGCTAAAGATGCAGTGTGGGTACAAGAAGAACCAGAAAATATGGGAGCTTGGCCTTATTTGTTGCGTAGATTAAGAAAAACTTCATTTAGCCAAATGGATGTGATTTCTAGAAAAGAAAGCAGCAGTACAGCAACAGGTTATGCAAAACAACATACCAATCAGCAAGCCTATATTATTGCAAGTGCTTTTGATGTTCCTGTAACTGAAAAAGTAAAAGAAACTGCAGCAAAAGCAACCAAGAAATTAGTAAATATAGATTAAAAGAGATTTGAGATGTGAGATTTGAGATGTGAGACATTTCAACTTTGCAACATTTCAACCTTAAAACTTTACAACATATATAAAGACATGGGTTTAGAAATAAAAGTTCCGCCAGTTGGCGAATCGATTACAGAAGTAGTTTTATCACGTTGGGTTAAAAACGATGGAGATTTTGTTGAAATGGACGAAATCATCGCAGAGTTAGAATCTGATAAGGCAACGTTCGAATTAACAGCAGAAAAAGCAGGAACTTTAAAAATTGTAGCTGCCGAAGGCGATACTTTAGCAATTGGAGCAGTAGTTTGTTCAATTGAAGAAGGTGGAGCAGCTGCAGCACCAGCAAAAACTGAAACTCTAGCAGCACCAGTTGCTGATAAGGTTAGTGCACCAGTTGCAGAAAAATCTGGCGAAAGCTACGCAACAGGAACTCCATCTCCATCAGCGGCTAAAATTTTGGCAGAAAAAGGTGTTGATGCAGGCGCTGTAAAAGGAACAGGCGTTGACGGTAGAATTACTAAAGAAGATGCTCAGAAAGCTGAAAAAGCAGCTAGCCCGAAAGCTGAAGCTCCAAAAACTACTCCAGCTCCAGCAGTTGCAGGTTCTAGAGGCGAGCGTAGAGAAAAAATGTCTCCATTGCGTAAAACCGTTGCTAAACGTTTGGTAACCGTTAAGAATGAAACAGCTATGTTGACCACTTTTAATGAGGTTAACATGAAGCCAATCATGGACTTGAGAGCTAAATATAAAGATCAATTTAAAGAGAAATATGGCGTTGGTTTAGGGTTCATGAGTTTCTTCACCAAAGCAGTTTGTGAGGCAGCAAAAGATTTTCCAGCGGTTAATGCTCGTATTGAAGGTGAGGAAGTAGTTTACAATGATTTTGTAGATGTTTCTATCGCAGTTTCTGCACCAAAAGGTTTGGTTGTGCCAATTATTAGAAATGCAGAAAGTATGACTTTAGCACAGATTGAAAAAACTGTGATTGAGCTAGCTACAAAAGCAAGAGACAGCAAATTAACAATTGATGAAATGACGGGTGGAACATTTACAATTACCAATGGTGGTGTATTTGGTTCTATGATGTCTACTCCAATTATCAATGCACCTCAATCTGCAATTTTAGGAATGCACAATATCATTGAGCGTCCAATTGCTGAGAATAAAGAAGTGGTTATTCGCCCAATGATGTATATTGCTTTATCTTATGACCACAGAATTATTGATGGACGTGAGTCTGTTGGTTTCTTGGTAAGAGTTAAACAATTATTAGAAGACCCAGCTAGGTTATTATTAGGCGTATAATTAAAATATAAATCTAAAGCCCTAATGTTTATGCATTAGGGCTTTTTTTTGAACATTATTCTAAAATATTTAATGAAAAAATTAGTAATAAGCCTGTTGCTTTTTATGGCAATTGGAAAAGTATCGGCACAAACTAACATTCAAAATTCAGGTTGGTTGTTTATTTTAAACAGTACAAAATTAAGCGAAAAATGGGGCTTGCATTTAGATGTTCAAGCTCGTTCTGCAGATAATTGGGGATATGTAAGGAACATTCTGGTTAGACCAGGTTTAACGTATTTTATTAACAATAAAAATAATGTAACAGTAGGCTATTTATTGGCTACCACTAAAACAGAATTAATTGGTGCTCCCGATATCAATACAAACGAACATAGAATTTGGGAGCAATATATTTTTACACATAAATTAAAATCAAGTTTTATAGCACACAGAGCAAGATTAGAACAACGTTTTATAGAACAAACCAATGGCGATGAAATCTTTGCTCAACGTTTTCGCTATTTTGTTAGGTTATTACAACCTTTGCAAGGTAAAGTAGAAGTTTTTAGCAAAGGACCATTTGTTGCCTTGCAGAACGAAGTGTTTTTGAATATTCAGAACAAGGAACTATTAAATAACAGTTTATTCGACCAAAATAGATTATACATTGCTGGGGGTTATCGTTTTTCTAAAAAGGTTGATTTGGAAGCAGGATATTTAAATCAATATACTAACGGAGTAGCAAGAAATACTTCAAATCGTGTAGTACAATTAGCCTTATACACTAGGTTTTAATGATTTAGCGTCATTTTACTCTTTTAAGTTGTATTAAGGATGTATTTGTCTGACCTTTGAGTTAATGAAGCGTTCGTCGGTACTCGTATTTGCATTACTCTTTGGTAAAAAAGTTAGTGCTCAAAATATTATTCCTCAATCTGTTAATCAACCTAAAATTGGACAGAGTGTTTTTAACAACCAGAATAGGAGAAATTTTTCTCGTAAGGGCGAGTGGTTTATTCATCATGGTTGGAATTTTTCATGGTATGATAAAAGCGACTTGAACTTTAAAGGTCCTGGATACGATTTTACACTAAAGAACATTACCGCTAAGGACAGACCTTCAAAACTTTCTACAGATTACATTAATCCTTTAGAACTAACCACACCACAGTTCAATTTTCGTTTCGGCTATTTTATTAAGGATAACTATAGCATTTCGTTAGGCTGGGACCACATGAAGTATGTGATGGATGTGCCACAAACAGTAAATGTAGATGGTTATATCAATGCAACGATTTCTAATCCAGCTATAGCTACTGGTGCTTATGCAGGAACTTATAACAATACACCGCTAACTGTAAAGGCTGATATGTTGAAGTTTGAGCATACAGATGGGTTTAATTATATCAGTACAGAACTAGAACGTTATGATGACATCTGGGTAGCTAAATCGCAAAAGAACATGTTAACGATGGAAACAGGCATTGGGGTCGGTTTAATGATACCAAGAACCGATGTGCGTTTATTCGGAGTTGGCGAAAATAATTTCTGGAATGTAGCTGGTTATGGTATTTCTTTAAAAACAGGATTAAAATTTAACATCACTAAAAAGTTCTATATCCAAAATACAACCAAGGTTGGCTATACAGATTTATCTGCCATTCATACTACTGGAAGAGATGATCTAGATGGCGCTAGCCAAACGATCAGGTATTTAGAGAATTTTACTGTACTCGGTTTTCAGTTTTAGAATGTTAGACACATAGTTTTTCTCGGTTTTTTCTGATAATTTAATTTTTATGGCATTCTTTTAAAGGTGTGGCAAACCCTGCTGTCCCTTATTTTTCATTCTGTAGCCTAAAGGAATATAATTTAACTTTTTAAATATGATTTCATAACCAAGATTATGCTTCTTTGATGCTAAATCTTATAAGCAAAGTTAACTTACAAAGGGTTGATTGAGGTAAGAATTAGCTATATCTATGGTTTTATTATGCCCTAAAATAGGTGATAATAAAGCTATTTTTACCCTTTTGATTCTTTTGTTTTATTTTGAGATTTGGGTTAACCCATCGGATTTTTATCTCAATGTCTTCTAGGTTAATAAATTATTGAAAATTTAAACCAAAACTCCTTATGAGTGCTTCTCAATCAAATCTGTCAGATCCTAAGTATGGATATGATATGGTAGTTGCAACTACCCAAACTGCTATAAACGCGACAATGAAAGAATGGCTTTCTAAATATGTTGGTAAGCCTTTTATCCAAGCCTATGTATTTAACCCAGAAACAGAATCACCAATCATTAGTGATTTTGACAAATTAAGGGAAAAGTTAGGATTTGATCCTTTCGAGATCCCAGAAGATACACCAACAACAGATCCCCGTTTTGCTAAACTTAAAGAGGAGATGTTTATGTTTGCTTTTATAGTTGAAATTGGATTGCCCAAATTTGATTTGGATAAAATCCCTGCTGTCATCGAGTTTAATAAAGAGGGTTCGTATGTAACCTACAACATGGTTTGCAAAACTTTTAAGATCATCGCAATTGAGCAGCCAACCTACGGTAAACCCAAATGGATTAACCTTGACCAAGCTAAATGTGATGCGCCTTGGGTATTCAGTTTTATGGTAGATCTTGATATGCGAACAGACAATATCCACAACCACATGCATGAACTGCCGGAAGAAACGCAAAAAGATATTAAAAATCTTGGCGAAGATATGTTCAGTATGCAACAGCTTTTTCTTGATTTGAATAGTGCTGGTATGAGTGATCAGCCCTTAATTTCAGGACTGGATAAACAAAGTGCTGCCTATTTTTACCTGACCACATTTTTTATACAAGGATACATCAATGATATCGGTAAAACTGGCGGAGTGATGTTGGGCTTTAGTGTAGTTTCAAAAGAACCATTTCCGAAAAATGTATCTGTGATCCCAACTGATATGAATTTCGAAATTTGCTCTTACAGAGATGAAGCAGGAAAGCCTACTAAAGATTACAATGCCTATACGCTTAATTACCTCATTATGGCTAAAAATAACTTGATGCCAGCACCGGTACAGTTTACATGGAATTGGGTTGAGAAAGAAAGGGTAAGGGAACATGCAGGTGTAATGGCTGTAAATCGAGGTACATTTATTGCATTTTTGAGCCACCTGTTATCACCCAACTTACATTATACTTCTAAACAACCAAAAGTAAGATTTCATTGTGATTGTATTAAATCTACATTTTATTGGGATTTTGTAAATGACGATACCGTAAAAACGTATAACATTGTTAACAATGGCAGTGCCCATATTTTAACTTATAACTATAGCAAACATGATTCAAGCAGTGATACTACCTATTGTGGGCTTTATGGTACGTGGGGTAATATGAGTGCTAGCTATTCTGTGCAATCAGATATTTTTTTAGAGGCGACAAAGATCCGTACCGAAACGACAATTACGGTTCACATGCACTTGAATTCAATGTCGGCCGTTGCTGATGGTAACTTTGCAAAGTACAAAGCAACAACAGTTTATGCAATAGGAGTTGATGAATATGGCTCATTAACCGTTGATCAGGCTGAACCACAAGTTGATGATCAATCTGAATCAATCAGTACAAGTTTCTGGTCTAAGTTTATC
>Ga0307515_10018305_pt1 | contig 12693 bp, 3 predicted proteins | sample 17_EM_MG_FD_194513 | JGI IMG/M metagenome (GOLD analysis project Ga0307515, IMG submission 194513) | Populus trichocarpa ectomycorrhiza microbial communities from riparian zone in the Pacific Northwest, United States - 17_EM | ecosystem: Host-associated > Plants > Roots > Unclassified | place... | reverse complement strand
ATTTGATAAAAATATTTGTTTTAGCATTTCATTAAAAAAAACAAATTTGCATGCATATTTGGACTTAATAACAAGTTTATTATTAAGTCTACTGGAACTTGGCCGAAATTAAAAGGCCCATTGAACTGACATACCTAAAATCTCAAAAGCCCAACCATGGTTTTCTTAATTCCTAATCATAAATGTTTTGTTATTTACTTTCAATGTTTAAAGTAAATGGACTCACAACAAGTCGTTGCCTCGAATGTTGAGAGAAGTAACACATTCCTTATATTTTAAAATAATAAAAGTTTTCACTTCAATATTTACTGATGCTAGAGTCAAAAGTAATTGAGGTATCATATGTTAGGCTAACCTTATCAAGGCTTTTTCTATGGACCTTCTCTAGGATTTGGTTTGGGTTTTATGGATTTAATATAAACTCACCGATACATTCATAGATATAACTTGGGTTGTGATCTAAGATGACCACCTTAAAGTCATCAACTCACCAAATAACTAGGAGTGGAAAAAACCATCCAGAATTTTAGAACAAATAGGTGTTGAACTTTTGACAAGGGTTTAACTCGTCATAGTAAACATGCATGCACCTAATAAATAGACCACCAATAATTTGAAAAAACAAACCTTAGCAATTTAAAACAAGACTAGCAATACAACTTACCTCAAGTAGGATGCTTTAAGGGTGATGGTATATTCCCTTAACATAAGTAGTCCTTTACCATAGATCTCTGAAGAATAATTAAGGTTTTCTAGTTATCAAAATACTTGGTAACGATTTCTTATCATAAATTGAGACCTTTTCCTAAAAGAACACCCACTAAAAGTGTTTCTTTTTTTCCTGGTCACTGCGATATTAGGTAGCGATAGATTGATGACTCCACTAAAGACTTTAGGACTAAGCTTTCCTTTTTTGTATTGCTTGTTGTGTAATGTTGTGTTTATATATTTGGTTGTGCTTATTTACTGCTTCAGCATGCAAGTTTTTCATATTATTCATGCATCACTTTTTTATGATCACGTGCTTTGAACCTCATGGTAGGTGAGAGAGTAACGGTACCCGAATGACTTTCAGCCTGAGTAAAATTTGTGAAACTATTCAACTCTTGACTGATTGCTTAACTTGGCAGTGGTTGGCACAAATGCTTTCACATTTCTGGTGAGCCTCATATCGACCTCTTGAGGATGATAATTGAGTAGCAAGAGACATTGTTTTTCACCAGGTAATAACCTACCTTATTCATTCAATGGCTAGAACCTACCTTTTAGGATGTACACTGTATAAATGCATCAATGCAAGCCTGACATATAACATCCTAAATTCAAACCTTATAGGTGACATGATGGTCGTTACTAGGGAAATAAGCACTATAGAGCTTGAGAAAGAATATGAGTTATAATGAAATCAAAATTCTTATTCATTATGCAAAAAATAATGATTGTGTGTCACCCTTAAAGGGAAAATCCATTTTTTTTTGCTAGCATCATTACTTTTGTATTTTATATTTGCTTTGTAAAATTATTTTGTTTTCATTTGAAGGTGAAATATAAGTCCCCTTAAAAGCCAACCTCACTTATGAAAAACAAGAAGAGAGCATAGTTAGAGGCTCAACACCAAAAAGAACTTGACAGTTTTAAAGAAGATATTGCTACGCTTGCTAATATGCTCAAGGGAACTAATATCCTAAATCATTGGGAGAGGGACCTTTAATATAGCCTGTAAGTATTACTCAATCTGCACCCATGTAAACAACTCCCTTTAGATTCATTCCACATAATTTGAGAACAATTGGCACCTTACTGAAGGCTCAGTTCACTACATATTTACCAATACCTCTTACAAAAGCACCACCAACTATAAGCCTGACTGCCGATGAAATCCAGAAGGAAAAGGTTGTAGAAGAGAATGGCTCTGATAAACTGGCTACTCTTGAGTAAAGGACGAGGGTGATTGAAGGAACTAATTTGTATGAGTCCATGAAAGTCACTGAGATGTGTTTAATACCTAATGTGGTCATTCCAAAGAAGTTTAGAGTATCGGAGTTTGTTAAGTATATTGGACCCCAATGCCTAATTACTAACCTCAAGGTGTACTGTAACAAGATGGTCGGGATGGTCCACAATGAGAATTTATTACTAATTCACTTCTTTCAAGATAACTTTAATAAAGTAACATTAAACATCGAGATTAAGAGATGGAAAAACCTAGTGGATGCTTTTATCAAATAGTATAAATTTAATATAGATATTGCACCTAGTAGAGTAAGCCTACAAGTTATGAAAATAGGTAACAAGGAGTTTATCCGGGAGTATGCCCAGAGGTGGCATGAAGTAGTTGCTCAGATAAATCCTCCACTACTAAAGAAGGAGATGGTTAACATGTTCATCAATACTTTTAAGACACCTTACTTCAAGTACCTTGTTGTAAGTGCAACCCAATGCTTTAATGACCTAATGATTGTGACTAAGAGAATTGAGCAAGCCAACAAAGTAGGAAAAATCAAAGGTCCAACCATGAATTCTAAATTCATGATGAAAGATAAATCACAAAATAACTCTTAGATTGAGAATCTTAATCTTGTCCTATCAGATCTCATTGCATCACCAATTATCTAAGTGCCATTGTTAAATATTGACATATCTTTACTATTCAAACATGTTTACCAGCATATATATTCTAAACACCAAACATATTTCCCCCACTCTATTAGATCAATTTAGCCACAATTCTCTAGGTGATACAATTCAAATGAGAAATGTGAATATCATAATGAGATCTTGGGCCATTTAATTAAAAATTACAAGAATTTCAAGTATCAAGTCTGAAAGCTAGTGAGTAAGGGATAAATTATGTTTGTGAAAAATAATGGTACCTATCACATTGTAGGATCTATCTAGGATGACTCCAAAATTTTATTATGATAACCTTCTATAATAGGTGGTGTGGTGCCTATATACCTAAGAATGGTATAACCACACATGTGTGGAGGAGCGTTGCCTTTATACTTAGTGTTGAGGTCATGAAAGAGAAACTTCACTGAAAATATGCTTTTTTTAGGCTAAAGTGGATTGCAAAACTTACCAATCCTATAAGATATATGCATGGCTAGATCCTATTTAAAGGGTATATAACCCTATTGTATTAAAGGATCCTTGCAGAAGGTCCTTGAAAGGGAATGCACGTCGATCTTATTAAAAAGATATACACGACCAATTCTATTAATTACAGATGTTTGACTGATCTTTACTAACCATATGGAGGGTAGGTGGAGGAGTTCGTGTGCTACTCGGAGGTTGTGCATCTAGATGTACTAGTTCGATTTAGGAGTATAGGTTTGCCTAGGGGTATAAGCTTTGTTCAAGGATGCAAAGTGAGTTTAAGAGAACATGTAACTAGTCCACCAAGGAGAAACACAAGGTCAGTCCATGGATACGTGGCTAGTCAATTGAAGAGGGATACAAGATAACCCTGAGGGGTGTAGCTCAACTGGTTAAGCCCTGGATTTGCTTCCCAGAGATCACCAGTTCGAGTGCCACAAACCTTAGGGCCACTGGAGGTTTACATGGTTGTTAACTTCAGGGTCTCGGGGGACTAGTCAAGGTGCGTATAAGCTGACCCGAACACCCATAATTACAAAAAAAAAAAGGGATGCAAGGTGAGTCTAGGAGGATGCGATGCTAGTCTTTTAAGAAATGAGGCAAGGTGAGTTTGGAAAGATCTGTGGCCAGTCTACTAACAAGGGACACAAGGTCAACTCGATTGTATTATTTTATTGTGCCATGTAGATATTCTGGTCCAATCTAGTAGGTTGTACAGAGGATTTCAATTTTCATCACCATTCACCACCCATGGAGGTAAAGTCCTGCTAGTTATTTATTATACTCGTGGACAAATACCAGAAAAAGTAAAGAGCTAGGCAGCATTGACGCACTCAAGATAGAAAATACTGCCAGAAATTGTTTACTAGAAAGGCATGCCACTTTTTGTTGGGAACTCCTTAATGCCTGGTGAAGTCGCGTATAGCATAAGGAGAGGCAAACATCAATTCTTAAATGGAAATCTTGTAATTCAGTCCTACGTATGATGAACATTTGCATGTGATTCATCAAACTTGTATTTATGATTCTCAAATTTTATTTCAATACAATTAATTTTAAGAAAGAAAACTAACAACCACCATACCATCAGCGCATCAATTTTTAATTTTCCTGAACTTCGTTTAGGGAGTTATCGAGGATATTCATCATATCATCTCAAATCCTTTTTTCATTTCTTTTTTATACTGATTATGTTTTCCCATATTTCTTCCCCCACATATATACAACTGTATCCTTTAATTACTCGTAGGTTTATTGTGAATATCTTGATTATTATATTTCGACATCACGAGTTGAAGTTAAGTTTATAAAAAATTACTTCAATATTATCAATAGATGTTAAAATAATACAAAAGACATTTTTATATAAAACAAAAATTAAAAACAATTGTACCATATTACATAAACATTTTCCCCGTCAATACAACTCCATCATTTGAATTTCTTATCATTTGGTGTAGTACTTGTTTATAGGCCGTGAGTGAAAAAAAAAATTAAGTGTAAAAAAATATATTTAGGTCGAAAGGAGCTATTTGATGTTATTAAAGTCAGCTTAACAAAAAAATTTTGAAATCTCCTAACTCGATTCATTGCCTAACTCATATATTTAAATTAAACTATATAAAAATTATCCCAACATAACCCAATCAGCTTTGCGGGTCCAAAAACAAGCCAAACGACATGTAAAAAAGCGTGGTTTGACTTCAAACAAATTCAAGATGAATTCTTCTTCTTCTTCTTTTATTATTGAGACGACGATACATTGGATCAACCCGAGTTTGCTACTTAACTTGTCAAACTCACGACCAAGGTCATGGACTCTATGAGGTTTGATAACTTTATTTTTTTAAAAAATATTTTTTTACTTTATTACACGATAAAAAAAAACACTCATAAAATTGAACACAAACCAAATGTCAAGATGTTATTGAGATTACGATAACCTCATAGAAAGTAAATTGAAACAAAATTTGAAGACCAATTCAAAATCAACTAAATATTGAAGGATAAAATTGAAAAAAAAAACTCATTACAAGTCCAATGTTGAAGGGTGGGATTAGAAAAAAAAAATCAAAGAAAAAAGGACGACAATGAAAGAAAAGGTGAGGGGAAAATGAAAAGGAGAAAGAAGAAGAAGAAGAAGAGGGGGGGTCTACTTCATTGCTCATATAAAAAGTTAAGTAGGCGAGTTATTTTAGTGTATAGTACTCGTTTACAGGTTCATGCTATATTGTGGTTCAAATAAAAAAAATAAACGTAAAAAATATCCAAGTCACATAGAACTATTTGACATTGTTATTAAACCCGACCTAGTAGGTCAACCTTGAAACTTCCTAACCCAACTCCTTGCTTAGCCGGGGTTTGAAATTAAACTATGTGGGAGTTGCTATGATGTAACTTTGTTTACTTAGCATGTCTAAAGGCAACTTAGTTGACATGTAAAAAATATGGTTTAGATTTATAAAATAAATAAATCAAGATAATATTTTTTTAATATTGACTTGGTAACATATTTGATTGACCTGGACTTTGCTGCTTAACCTGTCAAACTCGTGATCCAGGTCATAAATTCCACCGAGTTTGATAATTTTTTTTAAACTATATTTTACTTAATTATACAATAAAAAAATAGATCACAAAATCAAGCGCAAACCAAATATCAAGACACTTGTTTGAGACTATGATAACCTCATATAAAGTAGTTTAAAACAAATTATAAAGAGAAATTCAAAATTAACCAACAATTAAAGGATGAAATTAAAAAAAAAAACTCAATACAAACTCAATGTTGAAAGATGAAATTAGAAAAAAAAAAGTTCAAAGAAAAAAAACAAAAATGAAAGAAAAAAGAAGGCGACCAGTTGTGAAGTAGGTAAGTTAAAACCTAAACTTTTTTTTAGTATATACTACACTATATTGTGGGTCAAATCAAAAGAAATTAAACTTAAAAATTGTCTAGGTAACATATAACTATTTAGTATTGTTATTAAACTCGCCCCAACTGGTCCACCTTAAAACCTCTCAACCGCCTTCTTGCTTATCCCAACTTTAAAATTAAATCATGTGGGAGTTGCTCCGATGTGATCCAATTAACTCAGTGTGTCTAAAGATAACCCAATTGATTAGTAAAAAAGTGTGGTTTGGATTTAAAAAATTCAAGATGATCTTTTTTTTAATATTAAGACGATAATATATTTGATCGACCCAAACTTCATTGCTTAACTTTCCAAACTCGCAACCCGGGTCACAGACTCCACTTAATTTTATTTAAAACAATTTTTTACTTAAATATAAGATAACAAAAATAGATGCTCATAAAATCGAGTACAAACCAAATATCAGAAAATTTATTTAAGAATATGATAATTTCATAAAAAGCAAATCAAAACAAATTATGAAGACCGATTAAAAATTAACCAAATATTAAAGGATAAGATTGAAATAAAATACAAAAATTCAATACAAACCTAATATCAAAGGATAAAAATAGAAAAAAAATTCAAAGGAAAAGAGGATGAAAAAAATAAAAAAAGGGGGGACTAGCTTCACTATTCATCTAAAAAGTGAAACAACTCAATTATTTTAGTGTACAATATAATAATAATTGATCAACTTTAGTGTCAAATGGCTTATATTGCCACTCAACCCAATTCACAAGGAATTAATTCAGTTTGAACACCACCAAGTAAACATTTGCAATTTGTTTTTCCTTTTCTTTTTTTTTTTTAAAAAAACAAACCTTGACGAGGATTGTTGTATAGTATTAACTAGTCTTAGTGCCTACATTTCGCCACAAGGTTGATTTTTTGTTTTGTAAAAAATAATGTTTAGATGCCGAAATGGGTTGCTAACCACGGTAATCAAGACTAAGCCAATCCTAGATATCCTGTCAAAATTACGGCTTAGATTATGAGATTAGAATAACTCAATAAAAAATAAAGATAATTATAAAGAAATTTTTAATTTAAAAAAACATGTTAACTTTTCAAACACGTGACCGAGGTCATTAAACCTGAAGCACTTAATCTGGACAAATCATGAAGTTCAATTCCTAATCAATCAAATATTAAAGGATGAAATTGAGAAACAAAATTTAATTATACAAAAGGATTAAAAAAAATAGCAATTAAAAGAATGAGAATCAAAATACAAAATAAATTTTATATTTGATTGAAAGGTGAAATTGAAAAGAAATATTAATTTAGTAAAAGGACCAAAAAACGAGAGAAAAGAATGAGGGTTAAAATAACATAAACAAATATTTTGATTGAAGGGATAAATTGAAAAGAATAATAACTTTTACGAAAGAGCCAAGAAAAAATATTAGAAATCAAAACAATAAAGACCAAATTGAAAAACTTAATACCACCAATTTGAATTAAATGATGAAATTAATAATTAATAATTTTTTTTATAAAAGGGCCAAGACAAAAAGTTAGAAATCCAAAGAATGAGGACCAAATCGAAGAATATAATATTTGTTAAATTGAAATTGAAGGATGAAATTGAAAAATAATAATAAAACTTCTACAAAAAGAGCCAAGATCAAGAAATAAAAATTAAAAGCATAAGGACTGAAGTTGAAATATCAATAACTAAATGGGTCAAACTATAATTTTTAGGGGAGTAGAGAGAAAAAAAGAAGAAAAAAAAAGAAAAGCACACCAACAACAAACCGAACCACTATCGGATACACATGTCATACAAATAGAAAGAGAACACAACACGACTTCCAATGACATAGCGAACAAGCATTTTTGGATGTCATTATGCACCACATGCAACACACGAAGGGTGCAAGAACTTCCCATGCACCATTAGGTGCGCCACACAAACACATCATTTTTTGTTTTTTGTTTTCCTATTTAGCTAAATACCAAAGTGTCCCTGAGCTGTTTTTATAATTACAAAACAAAAATCATTGTGAAAAGACCAAGAAGCCCCTTGACTCCGAGTTTTATTTTTTTTATTTTAAGGGTATTTTTAGTTTTTATATTTTGTCTAATACCAAATTATCTCCTAATTTAAATTATAATAACAAAAAAAGCATTATTATAATACAAAAATACTCCTTGATGCCAGGTTTAGTTTTTTTGCTTTCAATTGGGGCGTTGGTAGTTTTACTGTGCAATCAAATTATGAAAACCCTTTTTTGTCCCTACTCTAATTGGTAGTAACAAGTGAACCATGTAAAAAGACTTCAATATCCTTGAAAACTTGTGTTAAGTTTTTTAGGTTAAGAGAAAAAACATCATTACACTGTTTCAGTGAACAGTGATAATACGTCTAGACCTATAGTACTTGCGCTAAGGGTTTCATAATAAGAAGTAAACCTAGGGATTTAATGCTATTTGTGTGAGACTTTTAATAGTGATTAATTTAAGATCATAATGTTTAATCTTTTCAGGTTTATCATAGTCATGTCAAGAATAATTAGGCTTATGTTATTTAATAATTTTGCTGTACGGTTGTTGTATATAACTTTGTATGAAGACCATGTAATGAATTTTACAAATAATATCTTTTGTTGTGTAATCCATAATAGAGTTTTATAAATGATGGAACTAAGAATGAACGTAAGGTTTAATTACATGCATGTGTATGTTTTAACTGTTAGTATGTATTGGACCATTTAATTGCAAAAAATGTGTAATTTCTAAATCAACTGTTCTCACTTCTTGTATCTCAAATTATTCATCTTTTTGAGAATCATTGCAAACTATTCTTGAGTGGGAATATTTTTGAAATAAGATCTAGGATGGTTAGAACATAATTGAAAGATTGATTTTGGTGAAATAATTGAAGTTGTCGATAACTTGATATGATCCATGTATAAAGAAAACTCTATCAGGATTTCGTTAGAGTATTATAGGAAAAAAAAACTACTCTGATTCTTAATAAATCGAATATTTCATAATTCTTAATATGATATGTGGAGTTGACGTCTTAGAGTTACCTTGGAAAACTAGGGGTTTACAAGATCAATTCTTTCTCAATTTTTCTTAAAACCCGAACTGGTCTAAGCCATAGATCGACCTGTTAGGCTAGTCCGAATTTTATAATGAGAGTTATTATGATATTATTAATCTCAACACTCAATATTAATTAAAGTAAAAAAAAACAATATCTAATTATTTTTAAAAAATATATAAGTTTGACAATAATATATATTAAGGGTAAAATAAACTTTTTTCATATTTTATTTTATCTTGTCCACCATCATCAAATAGGATATAGAGACAATCATTATTATATCTTTTACACTTTTACCAAACACAATTTTATCTCTATTTTCTTTTCTATCTTGTCTCTATTATCTTTGTTGTTTATGTCCCGAAACAGTAATCAAATGCTATCCTAAAAATCATAAGCCAAGATGATCAAGATTTTGAGAATCTCTTGGTGGGTTTAAAAAGGAAAATGAGCTAATGACCAAGTAGATACATGCCGGAAGTTTTTCTTGTTTAGCTTGGAAAATAAAGGGAGTTTTATAGCATTAGGCTACTTGTTTCCTTGCATAAGATGGATTGAGGATTAATATCTTAATGAATGATTTCCTTATTAAGGCTAATTCTAGGTCGGTTATCTTTTCTATTTTATTGGACAAGAATTAGAGTTGAAGAGTAGTATTTTCTATAATTCTTTGGCCTTTCTTGATAATACATAATTTTAATAGAAGTTTCTTTCAAGCGATTTATCTTTCTTGCAATTTAGCCTTCTTGTAATTTATTTTATGAGTTATTTACATGTTTATACTTTATCTTTTATACAATTTAATTTTTTAAGTTTATTATTTTATTTACAATTCATGCCTTTATTTATCCTAACCATTTTATTTACTTGTTTATCTTTATATACTCTTAATTTATTTATTGTTCTTATTTTCAAAGTAATTTAATGTTTTCTCTTAGTCTAGATATTAGTATGTTTGATGTGAATTTATTAGCTTTTTCATAATAGATCTTCTTGATTTATTATTATATGAACTAACAAATTGGTTCTTGCCAACAAGTCAATTTTACTTTATTTAATGAAATATTGTGATACATGGTCGATATAGAGCTCAAGAACGATTATTTGGTATTATAATAATTGTTAATTCATGCTTATTTGAACTGATTTGGTTCTAGATTTCTATAGAAATAACATCTTGTTTTTGGTTATGATATAATTTTTACTTATTCGCATATTAAGTCCTAAATATTTCCTTCTGATCTTTAAAGGAAGGAAGAAATTTAATCGGCAACAATATGTAACCTAACTTCATCATCTTACAAAGCATTACTAAAACAAAAGGAATTAATTAAATTGCTGATTAAAGCGGGGTATATTCTATTTTTATTCGTCAAGAATTAAATTTCAAGATTGAGTATTAATGTTCTTATGAATGTCCCGAGTGGATAATTATACCAAATAAGAGGATTCAGTATTGGTATAGAAGTAGCTCGAAAAACCCCTTAATTGAAAATACGGGGAAAAAAAACATTGCTAAATAAACAATATTAGTAAATGCTAATAATTAATGGCACAAAATCTTTTAGAGCCACACTCACATGATACTTAGATTGATACTTAGATTGTTGGCCCGCACTACAATGCAGGTTGAATTAGTTATTTTTTAACATAAAAAGAAATATCCAAGCATAATTAGTATTTTTTTGTAGAAAAAATTTTAAACCGTGTGGGAGTTAAGCTGATTGACTCAACGAGTCCATATATAATTTCAACGATTGGTAAAAATATAGTTTGATTAAAAAAATTCAAGATGATATTTTTTTTTAAAAAAAATATTGAAACGACGATATATTGGATCGATCCGGATTAACCTTTTAAATTTCCAACCCGAGTCATGAGACCATGATAACTCTATATAAATCAAATCGAAATAAATTATGAAGTTCAATTCCCAATTAACATAATGTTGAAGAATGAAACTGAAAAAAAATTCAAAATAAAAAAAATGACTCAAGTCAACCCGAGTTAACCCAACTTGGGTCATGAAACTAGATTAACCCGCTAAACCCATGACATGGATCATTAGATTGAAATAATCATATAGAAAACAAACTATAATAAATCATGAATCATAATCTCTAATAAACTAAATATTGAATGATGAAATTAGAAGAGAAAACATAAATTTTTTAAAAAAATATTGCAATGAATATTGTTTTGTGAGATAATATATAGCAGCACAGCTTTGCAGCTTCTTAAATAATGAAAAAATGATTTTTAAACAAATATTTTATCCTAAAATTTCATATAAACTATGCATTAAATTGTAAGTGGGACATTATGAATGATATTTGATTGATATTCTATAAGGAATTAACTATTGCTTATTTTTATATAAAAACTTTATATGATTTGTTTGTTTATAATATTATGATGTGTTTTTATGTACTATATATACATTTGTCACAAATCCAAATTTGAAAAATAATGATTTTATTTTTTTTGTTATGAAGAATTAAAGAAGGGTTTTGAACCTGAAAGCTAAAAAGAATATATTTCAGTTGAGCTAAATAAACAATTTGGTTTGGAGTGGCATGTAAATAAATTCTTTCAAAAAAGAAGAAACATATCGATGCATTTTTGCATTATTTTATTTTAAATGCAAAGAAAAAAATACACTTAAAGAAAGAAAGAAACAATCATAGATAGAAAACACATACACGTATATATATACAGACACACACAATGTTAGTGATAAACGTGAGCACATGCAAAGCAACAACAACAACAACACAATTTCAACCAACTCATTTAACACCCTCAGCTTCTCTTCTTTCCAATAATATTACTTATTCATCAGTTTATTATTGAATGGCAGCAGCATCTCAGTCTCTCTGCAACTATTTTAATCCCGTCGCTTTCCTCATTCACTTCACTAGTAAGAGTACTGATGATCAATTAAGATTTTATTAGTATATTTTTGCCAAAAAAAAATATTAGATCAAAAGCAATTATGGGTATAAGCAGGGGCGGAGCCAGGAATTTTTCTTATCCTGAGCTATGATATAAATACACATAAATTATTTTTTAAGATCAATCATTCACTCGAATATATAAATTTGTCAAGTTAACAATAAAGTTTTAATTCAAATACATAACATAATATATATATAAAATAAAATTTAAAGTACATAAAATTCAAAATAAAAATAAATTATACTATCAAAGCTGCACCCTTCGATGTTTTGTAGAATAGAATTCATCTATGATCGAATCCAAATCAATATCTTCAACAAGCTCTCGTTCAATGTAAATCATCATAGAATCTGCTAAGAACTCCTCTTCCATTTTATTGCGAAGCACAGTTTTAACATGTTTCATAGCTGAAAATGCCCGCTCTGTAGTGGCAGTGGAAACAGGCAAAGTCAAAACAAGACGAATCAACCTGTCAATCAAATGATAGTGTTGCGACTTATTTGTTTCAGCTAATCCTCGACATAATTCAGAAATGATAGATATATTCTGAAAGCTCTCATGATGAATCACATCAATCTGATAATGCTCTAGCTGAGATCTCAAATAATACATCTCTTGTTCATTGAAATCTTCAGGATAAAATTTCTCAGCAAGCTTGTAAAT
>Ga0307515_10018304_pt1 | contig 12693 bp, 13 predicted proteins | sample 17_EM_MG_FD_194513 | JGI IMG/M metagenome (GOLD analysis project Ga0307515, IMG submission 194513) | Populus trichocarpa ectomycorrhiza microbial communities from riparian zone in the Pacific Northwest, United States - 17_EM | ecosystem: Host-associated > Plants > Roots > Unclassified | place... | reverse complement strand
CGGATGATGAAGATGGCGTGGAGGAAGTGAATTCGGTTTTTTCGAGAAGGGTGTCATCGTTAAGCGGTAATGTTTCCGGGATAGCGGATCCGCCTCCCACCCCGTCCTTTAGCGCACCCGGTGTAGGTATAGCTTCCTTAGGCCTGCTTCCCTTCTCCCCTGTTCTGTCTCTCGCCTTCGGTGTTTTGTGACTCTGAGCCAAAAGAACGAGTTGCGTGACGTCGAATTGCTGAAATTTTGTCCTTTTCCCCGGTGCACCAGTAAGCTCGTACTCAAGGCCGTTCGCCTTGGCTGCTCGGACGAAATGCTCGGCTGCGGGTTTGTCGTTTTGGAGGGTGTGGTGTAAAATTCCTTGCTCGAGTAGGATCCGTCCTTGGATCTCTCGCAAATCCGGTGGGAATTCCGGATCTTTCAAAGCATCCGCGTCTGCGATGATCCTGAAAAAACGATAAGCGGATGCAGCCACGAGGGGCGGAAAGACGCGTACATGTCCCAGATGTCCTGAGGCAGCCCAACCGGCTCATCCAAAATCTGTTCTCGCAACAACCATGTCCTCAACTTCCACCAAACCACTGTCTTCGCGGTCCCAGCACCGCTCCACAATGCCTCCGCAACGGCGAGGAAAATCGAGACCTGAGCGAGGTGGTACGCAGGTTCGCCTCCGTAAGCCAATTCCGTCGTAGCTCTCCGGTGCAGAGCCTCCTCCGTAACATCCAAGTTCGGTGAGAACTTGAGAACTTCGAGCGGTTTCACATCAAGGCCAGGCCCCGTGTAATTAGGTTGAATGTATGAGTGCAGGCACGCGATCCCCACGATGAGCGGTAAGAGACTGCTCCGGTCTTCCTCCGTAATCGAATCAAACTCGAACCAGGACGCTATCGGTCCATCCAGATTCTCGAGCGTCGTTTTGATTTTGAGTATTCGTTGAGCGTGGTTGCTGGTCAAGACCGAACGGAAGGAGCCGTCGATTACATCCTTGGCAAGTTTCGCGATCGCCGTGTCTCCTGAGCCTTCAGTAGGTATCCCATCGTCCCAGCGGCCGATAAACAAAGCTCGCTCAATAGCTTCTCTACTAGACGACATCCGTAATTCCAGAGGAGGATAAACAGGGGTAGGAACAAAATGTGGGGAAAGGGGGAATATAGAAAACAAGGAGGGTGAGGGTGCGTGCGGTCAGATAAGATAAAATAAGAAAGAAAAATTCACGATCAAGGAGTGGGTGAGAGCGATCGGCTGATTGATACATGTACACCAGAATTGAAATGAAGGTCCGCACTATTGGTGAATAGATGGAACATGATACAAGAAAAAAAATACAGCAGCAAGAAATTGGTAATGGGAGAAGGGGGAGAGAAGAAACGAGGGTGGGGCCCTGAGGTAAGCAGCCCAACAAGATAGAGAGGTATTCACATAACGGGGGTCCACACCATCCCTCCAGCGGTCGATAGGGAGGCCTTGGAGTTGAACCCCAGCTCAGGATTGGTATTGAGGAGCTGCGAGATCTCCGTCCTCTTATCCTCCCACGATTTCAACGCCTTCAACACCTGGATAATCTTGTCTTTCCTGCTCTGCCTAATGTCGCTGATACTCACCGTTCCCAAATGGACGTCGTTATTCAAGAGGAAGTCAAACAAACTGAAAAGGCCATCCAGTCTGTCATCGGTCGGTCCAGACGGGAACGAGGAGTCGAGGACAGGCGGTGAAGCAGGCTTTCCTTTGACCGACTCAGCTATCCTCATAAGATTCAGGCCACCACAATCAGAGATATCCGTAAATTGAAGCTTTGATGATAGATGTCCATTGGCCCAATCAATCAAGCCCTCATCAACGACAACAGGCTGTGTGTGATTTGAGAGTCTAGGCACTTAGAGACAAGGGAAGAACTCACGGACCCGGAGTCGGTTAAGGAATCCCGCCCATTCCTGCTCGGGCGTGTAGGGATGTTAACCGATTTTGGCGTCATCGTAGATGTTGTGTCTTGCGAGTTGCTCTTCAGGATCTCTATCGGGCTTGGTATGTGGTCCTCAGGGAAGTAAGATTCGACCCTATTGCCATTATCCTTGGCATCGCCTTTGACCTTTTCTGCGCCAAGCAGCAAGACCTGAGCATCCCGACTGGTGAGCTGATTGGGGTTCGGTCTCCTCGTTGCTCTCTGGGTGGCAGCACGCGAGCCAGGTGATGGAGGTCGCGGGGGTGGGCTCATGGCTTGTGCGACATCCAAAGGAATGGTCGGAACAGTGGCAGTCGAACTGACGGGTTCTGCCAAACAATTTCAGCCACAACTCTCCCATATACCCTCCTAGCTGTACTTACTACTGTAGTCACGTTCAATGGTCGATTTCATCAACGCCTTCATCCACTCCCGGATGACGGACTGGGTGTCCGAATAGAACATATGGGTCTTGTCGTTCGGATGTTCCATTTTGAAACCATAGCTTCCGGGCTTGATATCTTCGTCAGGGGTGATCTTGTAGCCAGAAGTGTTGATGTATCCTTTGATCTTGGTCTCCTAAAGTTGAAATTAGTCTCCGCCCAGGTGGAAAGACCGGAGAAGTGGGACCGAACCGCCGCGTTGTTACTTCGCATCCAGTAGAGATTATGCCCCTTCAATACACAATACCTGGATTTCCACGTGCTATAGTGTTCCCCCTTCTTCATCAACCAGCCGTTGAAATCGGGAGTTCCAATTTGCTCAAGGACGCTGCGGCCTTGCACGAGACCGGATCCGTTGCTAGGAGATGCAGGAACCTGTGAATTTGGTGCTCCCCCACCCGAGTCTCGCTTCCGCAAGAAGGATCTATCCTTTTCTTCCTTGGCCAGTTTCGCGGCAGTATCTAAGGCTGCTTGTCTCGCATTAAGTTCCCCGGCGCTATGCTTAGAGATCGAATATTTCCTTTCTCCCATGTGGTACAGCCTGGAGAACGTGGACCCAGATTTATCCTTTCCGGGTGCCCCGTCATCTTCTCTGTCTGTGGATCTATTCGGTTTGTGCCCGTCAGTACAGATTAGCGCACGGCTTTCAACGAATACATACCCGGCAGAGTACCTCGGAGGAGGCTTCCTGGATTTCCCGAGCGGACCACTGAAAGCATTTCCAAACAAGCTAAGGCGGTCGCTTGGTCTGATGTTGTCCATGCTCTTCTTAGCCCTCCTATTGACCCTGGGGAACGGTGCCGGCTCCTCGGTGGAGTCACCTTTGGTTGAGGTTAGGGAAGTGGGTGTGAGGGCCGTATCCTTGCCGTTCTCGCTAGCCTCCTGGAAGAGCGAACCGTTGGACTCGAAGGATCGTCCGAACATCTTTTTCTTGCTGTTCTTGCTGCTGCCGGTATTAGGAATTTCGCTCTGTGTCAATATCGAATCAATCTTCCAGAATGGTTCGGGAATGAACGCATGATGTACCTCGCTCATGGCTGCCCTATCATCGTCAAGGGTGACAATATTATCCGGAGAAACAATATTCTTCCCGCCCAGATTCCCATCACTGGGTGACAAATTTAGCTGCGATGGTCGGCTTTTCTGTAAAACCCAACCGACATCAGAATTTCGCTCTGGGCTTTGCCTTGGACCACGATTACCTGGAACTTGCTGGTCAACTGAATTCCCAGCCCAATGAATGAGTTCCTCGAACTGGTCCTGTTCGAGGTTCCTTGGATGGAGTCAGGGTCAGACGTCCTTCTGAGTCTGGCACTGCTTGGTGTAGCGGGTGATAAACCGTTTGGGTCCTCCGTGATCCTCGGACTGTCCTGATGGTAGAACCCACTAAAAGTTTGTGGGCCAGTGGTGGAAGCTGTGGGAGGTACCGATGACAACAATGATAAGCCGTTGAACGAGGATCCCTGAGCCGAACTGATGCTTCTCGAGTGGGAAAACAAGCTTTCAGAATGAGCGGCCGACAACGGTTCAGGGACCTGTGATGACCTTTTCAATTCCGTAATAGCGTTGGCGAGACGCTTCCGTTTGCCAAAAGTGGCAACGCCGATCTCGGTCTTGAGCAACTCGACGTCTAACTCCAGAAGAACGTCTCCAGTAATATCTTGTTCTGTAAAGTGGAATGTCAGCACTATGAACTTGTACTTTCTTTAGGACAGATATACCAATGAACTGGTCGCAGGTCCCCTGATCGATGCCTTTATCCTTAAGCCAATCAACGACTTCTTCAACAGTCCACTCTGTTGGGGACTTGGAATTCGACAATGCGGGCATTTGATCTCCCTGAGGTCGAAACGGAGATTGTGGCTTGGTGGGTGTTTCAAGAACCTGCTGAATCCCAAATGAAGAGAAGGTGGAGGAGGAAGGGGTGCCAGGCGGCTGGAAAATGGGGGTGCGGGCTCGTTCCGATGGTGTGTTAGCCGATACAATTGAAGACATTGGTATTGGGGAAGCGGGAGGCGAGGGAGTGGAGGGAGGAGGTGAGGAGAAGACGCCATTCATCGATGATGGGGACGTTGGGAGCGGGATCTGTGCAGGAGGTACCTGCTCAGACTGTAGCCCGGGCCTGGTCTCTGGTTCGGATCCAGGTGCAGGTTTCTGAACGGATTCCGGAGAATCCACCCTTGGTCCCTGACTCTGCTCGTTGGCGAAGGATTTTTCCCGGGGGGTAGCAGTTGGTAAATCATCCACGATACCTCCAGGAGAAGGAACAATATATGCGTCCGAGGCTATAACCGGTGTGGGAGGGCTGGCAGAGAGGTTCGATGGCTTGGCCTTGATCGAAGTCTGAGAATCATCCTCCCCTTCTTCGGGGATGTGGGGATGTTGTCGAGGGTAGGATGATCCATCATGCGACCGCGAGGTGCGTTCGTCGTCTTCGGCTTCACTTTCGTCGCTGAGTTCGACCTCGATTGGGGGAGCCGAGATACGCATCGGGGTTGGTGGGTCCACTGTTTTCTCGTTGATCATCCTGGAATTCTCAGCAAGCCTCTGTCTAGCGTTCAGGCGCCAACCGTCAACCTCTCCGTCAGTATCGGTTGCTGAGTCCCGGTCGGTCCAGTCGCCATCGCCATCTCCGTGCGAGCTCGCGAAACTAAAGCTCCGAGATCCATCAGCATCATCCTTTCCGAGTTGTTCGATAGCCTTCTGAACGTCCGTCATTGTAGCATGCATGACTTCTCCGTCTACCGTGGGGGGAGTGGAATTGCTGAAGGGATGACGATATGGAGCGCCCGTTGAACCGGTCTCGGGTTCTTCGAGAAGTTGTAGAATGTTTGGTGAGTGTGGCTCCGGTTCCGACCCATGAACCTCGGGAGTTAGAGACGTTGGAGCCGCCTCCGTGGGACTTGAGGTGGTAAAACTTCGCGGAAACAGACCAACGCCACTTGTTGCAGTCCGACCCTTGTTGAGAGAAGAAGGTGAACACCTCGTACCAGCTCAGACACAAACCAGAAAGTAAGATTATAGGGGGATCGAATAAGCGGGTAAGGGTATGTGGTCCCGCACGCAAGCCGGCAGACGGAGGTGGGTAACGGTGAAACAAGACGCAGAACACTCTCCCCAAATATGCACAACACGCCCTTTCCCCGTGCATTCGCGTCCGCAGGGGGCGAAGCCCAAGCAAGACAAAGTCCTCGCATCGAACGAACGGAAAGGCATAACCGATCGAGGAGGACTCACCTGCCACCAGCCGTCGCTGTAGACGTCATCCTTCTCTATGACCTCTATACGGTCTCCGGCTTTGAAGTAAATTTCGTCGGGATTTTCAGGAGCGAAGTCAAATAATGCATAGACGTATTCCGGCATATCTTGCAGACTGCTCTCGTATGTGGCGGGTATTTGGTGAACAAGCCGAGCGGAATGTTACCGTCGAGAGGTGCGGCGGATAGATAAGTGAGAATGGCGAAGCGTGTACACTGCGACCTGGCCCTGCGGAAGCGAGGTGCGTGTGCAAACTCCAGCGCGGTCACCGAGTGCTCCATCTCCGGCAATTCCCGGGCGCGATCTTTCACCCATCCTCGGCGTGGAAACTCGTGGAAATGCAGAAATTAGGTGCGAGGTCTGCACCACTCAAGAAGACAACAATGAAAGTCTTGCGTGCAGTGTTTGTGACAGGAAATGCAGGAAAATTGCGAGAAGTAAAAGCGATCTTGCTGCAGGGTACACCCATCGAGATAACCTCGCAGGCTCTTGATAGTGGGTGTCAGCCTTAGCTTAAACCCTGGCACAACTATCACCCATGCTTAGAGGCCATTTGACCAGTCCCAGAGATCCAGGGATCAACTCGGGAAGTTGCCCGGGAGAAGTGCCGTCGGGCAGCTGATTTGGTGAGGATCTCCCCCCTTCGCAACGCATAGATACATAATCATTGATCCACACCAGACCGGCGGTCCTTGTATCACAGAAGACACAGCTTTGTGTTTTAAGGCCTTGAATGGGCTTCCAGGTCCATACATCAAGTACTTTTTGACAGAACTCGGTCATGACGGTCAGGAGCTCTTCCCAGACCAACGCAACCGCTTTCTGAGGGATGCATCGGCTAGGTTTGAATAGGATGCTAGCTGGGTTTGACACCAAGGACGCTTGGGCTTTGTGTACCTTCGCGTATAGCGCCGGTCCCGGAACGGAACCAATTCTGTTCGAAGGCCGTACCGACGGACGGATCGTGCCCGTCCGTGGAACTGCGAACTTTGGGTGGGATGCGGTTTTCGAGGCGGAGGGTACGGGGAAAACGTATGTGTTTTATATTTCCCTCCAGTAAGGAGATTACTCATTCTCACATTCAGCTACGCAGAGATGACCCCAGAAGATAAGAACGGGCTCTCGCATAGATACAGGGCTCTAGAGAAGTTGAAGGAATACCTTGCAACCCTTAGCCAGTAGCCAGGCGGCCAATCAGTTGCGTTGGTCTCAAAATCATGGAAGACACAGCGTAAATGCTCTTCAGTAGGAGTGGGGCTCGAGAATATAGACCTCGAGCACCCGTACATCAAACAGCAAGGATTTGTTGCATTATCTCTGTCGTGCGACTTTGAGCATTGGATATACACTTCGAGAGAATGTCCAACTCGGGCGAGAGATGCTGCCCGAGTTGATTGATTGAAAGTAGCCGTCCCTCGCTATCCGTGATCACGGTCACCGTCGTCTCAAGCAATGGTTCCTCAAACGCAGTTGGATCAGCCAACAAGCGTGAGCTGTATGCAAGTGTTCAGTGCCAAAGTTGACCCTCCCTGCGAGGGATACGTACGAGTCAAATACCCCGAAGGACGAAGATACTAGGGTTCCCGATAAAGATAAAGGTTCCCGGGTCTTTCTTGAACAGGTAACGTGGTTTGTCTCTACGTGATACGTAGCCTTCGGCAGGCGGACTGGGAATGCACTATGATGAGCCGAAACATAAGTCCTATCCGCATAAAAACGCACCATTCTTCAAAGCAGAAATCATAGCAAGTAAGGTGGCGTCGAAGACATTACCATTGTAGTTGATACACGTTGCATCAACATACAAAACCCAGACGAATTTCCCTGGCTGTATACACAGTAAATTCGTGGGTAGAATGTTTGAGCTTTGCAATAGGGTTAATTTCGAAACCAATGCGATGTAGTCGGAGATGTGTCATACAGAATAAGAGCCTCGTTCAGTCGGCTTGAGAGTACTTGTGCATCATCGGACGGCGGACCGGGTTTGTACTTTGGCGAACAGAGCGGCGAAAGGTCGAGGTTCGGGACTGAAAATCGTGTTAGGAGATCTTCGGGTATCTGGCCTCGTGGATCTGATACCTAGAAACCCATCCTCAGGCGCGTCCAAGTCAGGTTCCGCAATCTCTGCTTTGACTCCGCATGCGACCGTGGTATCTCCTAACCGTACAAGTGATGAGCCATCCGCCGTGGATATCGAACCTCCCAGCAAGGACTTGTCAGCTATAGAGACAGATTGATATTTTGAGAGCATTTACCGACGTTGATCGAACAGTCCCTAAACTCAAGGAAATCCCTCCCGTCTGGTCTCACATTCTCCTCCAAGAATCGTTCCAGATATGTTTTCGGATGCAAACGTTGGAATGTCGCGGCCCTTATCGCCTCAGAAGGGGTTGAAGAGGCAGCCATCCCTTGGGCCACAGCTTATACCGAAGGCTGCAAATCAAAGCCCTCCCGATCGCGTTAAGGTTGAGTGAAGGATCGGCAAATCCCGCTCGCACTCCCGTTCCCGCCCTCAATGACTCTCCGACTGGGGACACGGTCGCTGTCTCGCGCCCTCAGGCAGCAAAGCCCTGGGTATAGAAACTACTCTATGCAGCGGCTGCCCGGAGACTATTCCGTCGTCCTCCCCAAGGAACCCTTTGTTTGGGGAGTGTCGCACATCACTCCACGAACTGTGCCCATACACATCCCCCGTCCCCCATACATCAAAGGAGATAGACCAATACTCCACGATCCGAAGCACGGAGAACCCTATGATGGTGATGGTCGAATAGTTCTCGGGTCTCCCGACGAAACATCGTTGCGGAAAGCAGCGCTCTTGGCCAGAGACGCTTTGAACTACGTTTCATCTTTTGCCAAGGTCGTAACTTCATTAACCAATCCTGGACGTGTTTGGTGCTGATGATGTTTAGGTAGGCATTTCCACAGAAGCAATCGACAAAGCACTACACGACTGGATAACCGCCCACGGCGCGTATCCCTCCCCATTGCTCTATTCTGGCTTTCCAAAATCGTGTTGTACAAGTGTCAACAATATTCTGTGTCACGGGGTCCCAGACGAGTGAGTGGACCTCCTTTTTTAAATGAACCCCGTAATATTCTTACCTTCAGCAGCCGACCCCTCGAAGACGGTGACATTGTGAACATCGACGTAACCGTGTACGTCGACGGGCATCACGGAGATACCTCAAGAACATTCTTGGTCGGGAACGTTGTAAGATCCGATTCGTCACCCAACCTTTGCTTTTTCCTTAACCTCTCGGATAGGACGAACCGGGAAGGCGGCTAGTCGACATCACGAATAACGCGCTCGATCTCGCGATTCAGTACTGTGGCCCGGGGAAACCATTCAAAGGAATAGGGAAAGTCATTCATGATCACATCCGCCGGTCTGGCAACTACTGCGTATCACAACGGTTCACGGGGCACGGGATTGGCGTTGCTTTCCACCGACCACCCTGGATATTGCACCATCTGAACGATGAGCCAGGTGTTATGCTCCCAGGGCACTGTTTTACAATAGAGGTATGGAATCTGGTTTCGAATGGTGGCCTAAGTGCCGGCAGATTACTAACCGCAGCACAATAGCCCATTATTATCGAAGGGCTGGACCCGACTGACTGGACGTTTCCTGATGGTTGGGCCGCGTCCACGGAGGTTTGCCTCATGTTTTTCCTTCATTGGTCCATCCAGCTCATCACCCGCCGACAGAACTGTTCGAGAGGCGCGCAAGCAGAACACATGGTCTTAATTACTGCGGATGGTTATGATGTTCTCACAGCGTAGTTTCCCTTCGGTATCGTGTTCTACACAATGCGTAATACAGTATGGTTTTCAGGTATCCTGACAGAATATCCTACTTAGGGCCGCCCCGCGTTCCTATCTCCCTGATCCCGCAGCGATGACGTCTCGCCCATAACCGAGCGGACGGCGGCTGCAGCTTCGCACTTTTCGGCGTGCTCAAAGTATCCGATTATACGTTCGATTTGGCCAGAAGTGCGATTCCAGGTTACGTCTGCGTGCGCCAGACACCCCGTAAATTGGTAATCGGCTTGCCTTGACCATTCGATCGGGTTCTGTGATCCGCGCTTGTCCCTGGCTTGTCGCGCCGCCGTATTATAGCCGGAAGAACTGTTCGCAGTGTCTCCTTGTTCACTGAATGGACCTAAGGACAAGTATGGGAAGGCGTACCACTGAAACAAGCTGCGTTTCTTGTGACCTTTCTTGGAACCCCAAGTGCTGCTCCATGCCGTCAACCAACAGTTCTCGAGCTTGTTTTTAGACTGGCCGGCTTGCGAGAGCCCGTTTGTGTGTAAAAACCACTCGGCAGAGGCTTGGCTCGGAGCCTTCGCATTGAATCGCATCCGATACTCGCGATTCTCCGAGTAAATCGACAGGATGGCATCCGCTTGCTCCGAGTTGAGGTACAGCTTCTTCACGGGCACCTGTAGGGATCGACGACTTAGTCGGGAACACGAGTAAGTGATCAGAAGATCGCCAGACCAGGACAGGCTTTCTGAAATCTGTGTCACGAAAGTCGGGGTTGCTCGTGCTAGCGACGGTATTCGTGCTTGTGCTCGCGGTTGGACTGGCCAGTGGTGTTGGGATGAATGATGGTAGGACCTCCCAAGGCTGGTTTACGATCTGGAACACACAACCACCTGAACTCGGGACGGCTTGATGTCACGGAGGCACTTACAAGTTTCAAGTCCATTCTCGGTTGCTATTGGGGGGAGTGCAAAGCTAAAGTGCCTCTGTTCGCCTTTACCTCTTTAAACCAAGGGGGCTGACTTCGTGCCGTTATCCTCCTCGACGATATTAGTCATGCTGATGGAGGGTTCTGAGCACGACTCGCTCTGCCAGTGCTAGGCTTAACGCGCCGACGCAGCAACGCGCTTCCGGGAATCCGGGGTCCCAAACTATGGGGTGCACCTTTTTTGTAGACGGCGTTGTTGCAAGTTGCAACACAACAATCACGGGACAAAGAAGGACCACACATAAGTCCAACTTCCGCCTGAACCCCATACCTCCACATGTCGGCCTTCCCCCCTCTCTCCCGCTCCGGTCTCAGGGTTGCCTGAGCTTCCGTAGCAAAATTGAATTAACAAAACAATGTGAAGTGGTTTTGTGTTGTGAATGCGAAACAGCGCTGGTTCGTCTTCCCAGCAGTGCCCATCGAGAGAACAAAGGCTCGAATTCATATTGGGACACAGATTTTAGCAGGGATTTTGCCTGAAGCGATGAGCCGAGAATGATCTGCAACACAAGTGTTGCGCAAACGATCGCGCCCAGAGTATGATTACCGGCAGGTTCTTTGGGACGACGGGATACTGTTTTTGGAGTGAGTGACTTGAGGCTTCGTCTATGATATAAGGATTATGAGAGTGTTTCCGAAGTAAATGGACACTGCGAGGCGATGCAGAACGTGACTAGTGAACGCCGAGGTGAAAGTGATAGTAGCGACGGCACGGGCCATGACACTGCTGAACGCATTACATAACCCCCGGGCGGAAGATTATGGGGTCAAATGTGACTAGGGACTAGTCAAGCTAGTCAAGCCTTGGCTTCTTGTTGTCAGTCGTGCTTTGGAGCCAGACACGAGATCAGCCACAGGTTGTGCAGACCCTCTGGTTCTTTCCGACCTCGTGGCTGGCTGGATCCCTGAGAGCCACAGATAGCAAGACTACAGGCAAAAGGGGCTCTGAAACAGCGTCCCGGGGACTTGTTGTAGTTCAGGACACCTGATAGCTGGATGGGTAATCCAGCCTGGGAGATTGCTTGACCATCAGCTCATAAGGTCCGCGGAGTTCATGTCTGAGGTCCAGGTACCCATATAGCCTCGGCCACAGAGACCTTTCATGACGCTCCAATAGCGGGTGCAGATCACTCGACCTCTGCTCCCAGATATGTGGCTAGGGGGACCTGTTGGGGGGTCGCATGCAGGGTGCAAGTAAAGGCCGTCAGATTCGATGAACACTCTCCGGTGTTCGAAATCGGAGGGGGTGTATTGCCCCGTCAGGGATCGATAGAGCAGCCAGGCTGAGAAGTGACGAGATTCATATAGCACCGGGCGTTAATCTTACTACCGTTGGGGGCAAGGGCCGCTCTCCCCATGCTATAAGTAGGCCCGGCGGCACAGATTAATCTCTAAAGGCGCACAACGAACTTCGGATGACCTTCCGGTGATGGAAGTGGCGAGGTGGAGGTGCTGCCCGGGGAGGACGGGAGGGGCGGAGGACCGGATCGCATCGAGGGTCTAGCATTACCGTATGCACACTGAACTTCGAGGTCACCAGGTCTGTCCATGTGGGTACTGAGATCTGAGACTCGGTGACCGCCGTGTAAGGTGCTTGGACGAGGGTTACCAGGAACACGAGTACAATGGGATGCCGGTCCCGAAGACTGACAGAACCAACTACTCTAGTAGTAGTTCACAACGGGAAGCAGGCTTTTTTTGCAAATTGTTCGTTGGATCTAAGTATGCCAGCCGAGCAGACAGGGGTCGGCAGTTGCCGAGGGTGCCGGCCGCCAGTGACAGTGAACACACGTGAGGGAGAGGGAGACACTCGATGCTGGAAGTGCTAGGATGCAGTCTTGGACCAGCTAAGGTCGTCTCACAAAGTTGGTACCACCTTTGAGCAACGTCGGCCGCATCGGTGATAGAACTCTTAAGGGCCGCAGTACGCATGAGACCAAAAAATGGTCCACAGCACCGGGAATAGTTGGTACAATGAGCGAAGCCCGGGTTCCTTGTGGACGGAAACGACCCCAATTATTTTGCCAACAAAGCTGTGAACACCCCCTGCAGCAAGGAATGCTCGGTGGTGAAAAGGTGCGAGTATTATTCGGGGTTTATGGATTGAAGATACATTACATATGCCGGACCGCGAAGTGTGATGATCTCTAGGGGGAGGCGGTGGCAGAAACCGTAGAGGCCTTTTGCAGGGTAGATGCGAGCGTGCCGTCTTCCCATCGCTTCACAATATTGTGCTGGAAAACGCCCATATCCTCGTCGGGGAAAATGCGAAGCCTCTCTAATCTCCTCTCTCGCAGTTTGTTTTT
>Ga0307515_10018303_pt1 | contig 12694 bp, 12 predicted proteins | sample 17_EM_MG_FD_194513 | JGI IMG/M metagenome (GOLD analysis project Ga0307515, IMG submission 194513) | Populus trichocarpa ectomycorrhiza microbial communities from riparian zone in the Pacific Northwest, United States - 17_EM | ecosystem: Host-associated > Plants > Roots > Unclassified | place... | reverse complement strand
CACTCCTATAATACCCGCTACGAACGCTATCAGTGGGACAACACCAGATCCTGGAAACGCGCATGTCGAATTCGACTTCCGGCCGTATTTGGATAACCAATATTTCGAACCTGGAAGCTACGATGATCAGATGGGGACCGGATCATCCGCAGAGTCTTTCCTCCCTCCACAGGAGTTCGAAAGGCTCTTCTCCAACCCTGTTAAACCGGCGTTGTGTCCATCCGTATTGAAGAATGTACGGGATATGATGCAGGAGTATCCCCTGGAACTTTTACGGTTACCGTATGAAATTGCTAACCGTTCTGCTGGTGGCGTTGCTTAATTCATTGCAACTTGTCTTGGGAATATGGATCTTTTTTTCGGTTATGTTTCTCGTGTGTAGGTGAGAGTTAGAGGAACCACCGTGGACCCGCTATCGAGACAACACATTTATCGTACAAACTCTTGTGAGTTATTCTAGTCATTGTCAACCAACAGCTGCCAGGCCTCCTCGTACCGCTTTTTTGTCCCCTCAACTACAGCAGGGGTCATTTCCCACCCATTCCCATTGAGGCCATCCTCCAGGCCCTTCTTAAACCCGAACGACGTCAGCCAGTCTCTCAAGAATTGCTTATCAAAACTCGGCTGCGGTCGACCAGCTTCGTATTGATTGGCTGGCCAGTACCTCGAAGAGTCGGGGGTGAGAAGTTCGTCAATGAGAATAACATCCTCAGTTGCGGGGTCCATGCCAAATTCGAATTTGGTGTCGGCGAGGATCAATCCCTTGGTTACCGCATAGTCTGATGCAGTCTTGTAGAGCTCAAGTGCGACGGTGGATACTTTATTGTAAACTTCTTCACCGACGAGGGTGGCCGCTGAATGGGATCCGTAAGTGAATAGCGATACACACTACCAGACACCACACCTTGCTGAGGCGAGATGTTCTCGTCGTGCTCCCCTAGTTCGGCCTTAGTTGAAGGTGTGAACAAGGGAGAGGAGAGTTTTTGAGATTCTGTCAGACCGGAAGGCATCGGGATCCCGTGGACTGTCCCGCTCTTCTTGTACTCCGACCAGCCGGAGCCTTCCGGAGTTGGGAGGTCAGAAACAAACTAGTAATCCGGTTTCTGCGCTCACCGGTCAGATAGCCACGGACAATCGCCTCGAGGGGGATGACCTTTGCCTTCTTCACCAGCATTGCCCTACTTTCCAGCTGGTCTTTGTATTTCCGGACCTCCTCCGGCATCTCGTCAATGTTCGCGGTGACGAAATGGGTAGGAGTGATCTGTTTCAACTTGTCGAACCAGAAAATCGAAATCTGCGTCAAGACTCGACCCTTTCCGGGGACGCCCTGAACGTAACAATCCGTTCATTTATCCGGCACCTGGAGAGGTGTGTGTGGGGGACACAGACATTTTTCATAATAACATCGTAGGCAGAGATCCTATCTGAGGCGACGAACAGGAGACGGTTCGGATCCGAAGTCTCGTAGATGTCGCGGACTTTCCCCTTGGATATGAGCTTCAGACCTGGAAGGTCTGAGTCGATTAGAGTCTCTGAAGCAGCCAGACCCATCTTCCTGTGGTGTCCGAGATGAAAGACGAAAACTGAAGGACAAGAGAGTTGGCGGCGGGGCGGACCCCCGTGTGACCTGTTGGAGTAACGCGTGACATCACCCCCACTTTCCAAAGTTCAATCATCCAACGCGTTTCGGGAAGGATGTCGGGAAACGCGACAGGCACCAAGGGAAGCAAGCGGTGGCAACACTTCTACGCTGCGTTACAGCTGGCGATTCAACGCTCCGCTCATAAGTGGACGTGAGGACCTCCAACCATCTCTCTAGATTCGGTACCCTTATGGATTGTTCACAGGTGGGATAATTTCACAGAATGTTTCCCGGTCTTCTGTAAGGAAGAGGGGGACCGCGCGCAAGGTGTATTCAATACCCTCTCGAGACACATGGAATCGTCACTGGTGGTACGTTTGCATCCCTTATGATTTCCTCGACTCACTATCGTTTCAGGAAGCAACGGACAAGTTCTTTGACGATACCGATCTTAGACAATGCATAGATGATCTGCACGCAGCCGTCGTAGACGCGAAGCTACGTAAACAGAAGGGCGAGATCCGACCCGATACCTGGAGGGAGGATCTGCATCCTCGTGCTGCTACTCGGGCTCGGACAGTACCATTGCTTGAAAGGGAGAGGGAGCGTCTGCTTGCGGAACTACAAGAGGTATTTCTATTGACCCCTCCATCCGCTATTGCTCATGCCCCGTCCCAGTTAGAGGGAGAAAACCTAAGACTACAAGAAGAGATCGCATCCAACGTCCGTCAGTTTGGCGAAAACGAGAAAAAGGCGGAAAGTTTGTTGGACGTGCTGGACGAGGTAGGGATATCCCTCTAGGTTTGTTGTTGTTCTTCCTCACCCGACGCGCAGGTTCTCCAGGAGTGGGAGTGCCTTCCAGCGGAGGACATGAGCCAATGGGCGAGAGAGATGGTTCAACAACGGTCCATGAGTGACAAATCGACGATTTTTTGAGTTTTGTTCTGTCACATCCGCAACAACCCCACCCTGTGGGGGGACTCCTGTCATTGGGCAGACCCCCCGCGGGATCCCGATGACCCTGATTGGTTTTGATACGATTCGATTGCATAGTTCCGAGGATCTGCGGAAAGAACTCTCTCGCTTGGGGAGTTCGCGGTTGCAGACCACCGTCAAGTGGGGGAGGTATGGTTGGGGGGCATGCGAAGAAATTCAGAGCAGGTAAACTGTCATGGGCCCTGCCGCTTGCTGGCGATATCGCTTATATCTCGCGCAACACATGTACAATGCAGTAGGGGGGAACTTGTTGGCATAGAGGATTAGTAAAGGGTGTTTCAAGCCGCCCCAACTTGTATTTGTACGCAGAATCCCTTATTTCTCGTATGTCAGGTGTGAGTTATTTCCGAGGTCCTTTCCTCACGTAGACGCAGATTTCTACCCTCTGCGCGAACTCCCCGACCCGGGACACCTCGCTGAGCTACCCGTACTGAAACGGGGATTTCCCTCCAGGGTGTCGTCCCGAACCCGGGGCTGTATCAGTGACGCCCACTTCCAAGCTGATCGAACAAACCACGATCGTGATTTCTCAAATTTCCTCCCACTCAAAAATCAAACGCTCCCAGAATGTCCGCAAAACCCATACCCAAACAATTAAAATACACTCTCAAGACAAAGGTCAAGGCCACGAAGCGCGTTCGAGTCTCCGAGGACGCACATGTGAAGGTCGCTCCAACACCAAAACTTTCCTCCAAATCCAAAGGCAAGCAACGTGAGACGGCAGCTTCCGTAAAGACCTACTCAGACCAGACACGACAAAAAGCCAGCCATATCGCCTCTAAACCCCCTTCCGCGTTCAAACTCGTTACTGGATCATACGAGAAACTCCTGTATGGTTTAGAAGGCTCGATAACATTGGGTGAAAGGGATGCAGATCGGATTTCGGTGAACCTGAAACCGATATTCATCTTTCCTGCGCATGTGTCGTGTGTGAAGGCGGTTTCGGGATCACCGATGGGTGGGAAGTGGTTAGCGACGGGGAGCGTGGATGAGATTGTCAAGGTGTGGGATTTGAGGAGGAAGAAGGAGGTTGGTGGGTTGATGCAACACCAAGGTGGGTTTCTGACAACCCTCTGTGTATCTCCGCGCCAAAGCTCGTTTTTATCGTGTTGGGTTAGGTTCTATTACCGAACTGCACTTCCCCTCGCGGTCTCATCTCATTTCCGCATCCGAGGACGGAACAATAGCTATATTCCATGCACGCGACTGGGTGGTACTACGGGTTTTAAAGGGCCATACGGGTAGGATCAACTCTATCGGGATTCATCCTTCAGGAAAGGTCGCTCTGAGCGTCGGAGTCGACAAAACCTTACGGATGTGGGACCTTATGCGGGGTAAAGGTTCTGCAAGTACGAAGCTTGGGAAAGGTCCGTATGCGAAGTCATGCAGTGTACATTCTCGGATTGACGCGAGTTTCCAAGAGGGAGAGAAAGTGAGGTGGTCGACAAATGGGAAGCTTTTCGTCGTTCAGTCGCGTTCAAATCTCGAGTTCTTTGACACAGTGAGCCAACTTTCCCGTTCGCCGTAGACATCCATCTGATCCGCATGTTTTCCCCAGAATCTCGCCTTACTGCACACCGTTACCCATCCTTCTCGGATACAGGACGTTAAGTTCGTACAACACCGGGAAACGAAGGACGATATTCTTCTTGTCGGCGCAGAAGACAAAAAGTTATCAGTCTACGCAGTTCCTTCTGAAACCTCCGAAACGCCATATGTTATCGCCGAGATGGTCGGACACACGAACAGGCACGCCCCACCTTTGGCAGATTTAATTGTCTGGCTGTCTGACTCAGGCTTATCTTAGAGTGAAAGCAGTTGACACGCTTGAAGTCTCGCTTCCAGACCAGACCACCACCACGGTGGTGGCTACAATCTCTTCAGATGGGAAGGCACGGGTTTACGACCTGGCGCAAGTGCCAAAACCGGTCCCAAATTCGAAGGTGGAGATCATCGAACCCGTGGGGGAGTACGACTCAAACGGCAGTAGGCTCGTTTGCCTCACTCTTGCGGATAGCGATGGGGTGGAGGAGGGAGGTTTAGTGGTTGGGAAACGGAAGCGGGGCGATGATGAAGCGGAAGATGGGCTCGAAGTGATGGGCGAGGAATCTGGCGTTCAAGAGGGAGAATTGCCACAGCGTTCAGAGGACGGTGGGTCCGATGATGAGAAGTGAAACCGCCATCTTGTTTCATTACCGTGCTTTTTGTCCGGCCACTTTCCGAGCACACTCTGCCGAGGGTACATTGAGTAGGACCGCCCCTCGTGGGTTGATCAGATGAATTTTTTACTTCCTGAAGATTGTCAGCCGTAGTCAATGAGTTGGCGCAGCAGAGTCTGGGGGCGAGCACCACGCTCAGACAAGCCCTTGGACTCCCTCCCTGGAGCCGCAAAGTTCGGGGTTATATAAGCGATCGAGCGGCTTCGGAAAGAGCTGTTGGTGACCGACCGGCGGGTCACCGCTGGCGCTGATTGTTGGTGCGAGTTTTTGAATAACCACAGGTCGGTTACACACGTCGTTACGATTACAAGCAACAGAAACAGAAGCAAAACAAAAACCTCCGGCCAGACTCTCCTGCCGGAATGGGGATAACATATGTTACGTAATCTGTCCTTCCTTATTGGGCGATGGTGATAATGGAACTGGTGACCTGGTGCATGAAGTTCTTTCCTCCCGCTTATCCTCTCTTCTGACTGTCCACCACGTCTCATCCCGTCTGCCACTAACGACGACGACGACGACGACGGCTATTGCTGCGGTGGTCAGACTTTCACCTCTTTGCAATTTTTCCGTGCTGCCTCCGGTCCAGGTACGTCAACCGAATTTTTGAAATACGCCCAGGTGCTGATAGACACAAAAGTTTCGTCAAGAATACCTCCCGCCTAACGCCCCGGAAAGGACACGCGCATACCCCGCTCTCTGACACCTCCGTTAAGCGCTCTTACGGAATCCGCGGCGCGTTCGGTTCCATGAATCCCACACCAGAGCCAACGCCTGCCCAGGCTGGCCTTCGCATCGAACTGCTTTCCTCTCCTTTCGTTTCTCCCTCTTCTCCCCTCTCCCCAGCACCTAAAATGTCCGGTCCACGTCCCAGGATGCCTGCCGGCCCTCGTGTCAGGAAAAACACGGCAGGCGCTGTGAATCTCTCCGCTCAACGTTCCACTACTCCTCTAAATTTTGCCGATTTCCCACCTCTTTTGGGAAGCGGTAGAAGCTCTCCAGGTCCTTCTACCTCAGATTCGGGCCATTCTGCCCCACTTCCTCCTCGTTACCCTCCTCCGTTACCCGCCAACGAGAAAGCGATTCAAACAGAGTCCAATGATCCGATACCGTCGACCTCTGCCATACCCGCCCCGACACCCACCCCCTCCCAACCTCTCACCACACCCGAATCTACGCGGCCGTCGACACCAGCCTCGACGACCACTTATAGGGTCGTCAGCAAACCGTCAACCCTTCCAATCCCAAATCCCGTCAATTTCAACATGGATCCCATCGCCTTCAAAGGTCTCCCCCTCGAAGCGGCCCAGTGGTCCTTCACATCAGATCAGCTTCGGGAGATGGTCTCACGCGCGATCCGTGACTCTGCGAAGGAACAATTCGTGAGACTTCTATCTCTTGATGCTCTCGATAAAGAGATTCCTGAAGAGCTGGCTCGCTTGGAATCTCTCAAATTCACTACCCAGGCCCAGCATAGGTTTCATTTCCAGCGAAGGACGAATCTGTTGCAGTCGTTGAATGCGTTGGCTTGCATTACCCCCGTTTCCGGGGAAAACGGCATGAGTACCCTCGGAACGCTAATTCAGCAACTCGCCGAGGTTACCGCGAGTATGGACCGCTTCACGGAGACGCTACTCACGGCCTCGGAGCATCGTTCCCAACTCGCTCAGGTCCAGGAGAAACATCTATCATCCGCTCTTGCCATGGCTCTGCGTAAACTCAACGCCAGTTACGCCAAGCGAACAGACGACTTGAAGGGCGCCAGAGCGCGCATCGCGGCGCTACAAACAGAATTGGAGGAGGCTTGGAAAGTTGCGGAGGGCATGGCGGAAGAAATAGATGACCTCGAAAACCTCAAGAACGAATATGCTATGGGGGATAGGCTCGAGAACGGCGAAGCGGAAGCAAACCAGGACGACGATCCTACAATAGTATCTGTCGTCAACGCCCAGGTCGTGCCTGTTACTGGCAAAGCCGTCGTCAGCAAGGCTACCCTCGTCGGCTCTCCTCCCCCCAAAGGCGATGGCAAGTTGTTCGGGCCTCCAAACACCCATGCCCGGCGTCCCCGCACAGCTAATGGGTCCACTGGCGAACGCGATCAATCGTCGAAGCTCTCTGCAGCCAGGAAACGGATTAGTCTTATATCGCAGAGCGCTATCAAGATCCAAAGGTCCAACTCGGGGAGTGACAACGGACCTGGCGCGCTAAACGCCCCTAGAAGCAGTCAGAGGAGGGCGAGGAGTCAGAGCAAAGGCAGGGACCCAGCGCCCATAAGCCCTTCCCTACTCAGCAACCCTTCCAAAAATTCGTTCTTGGATCTTTCGAGTCCGGCCAGTCCACAACCATCGGACGAGGAGGCGATTTCCCCTATGCTCACTTCGATCAGGGTACAACAGGCAGACGGTGGCATGAGTACAAGTGCGGTTGAGGATCATCAAGGTGCGACCCCAAGTTTCTTCCTGTGCTTAGTGTTGGATGTGTCAACCAACGAATCGGAATCAAACTGACGTCATCTCCACTTCCTTCAGTGAATCTCGACTACTCGCCCGGATTTTCCGCGGCCTTCGACAGCACGATGATACCACCCCCTCCACTGGGCAGTGACATGCCTTCTCCGCTGACGAGGACGAGTAGTATGAATATACCCCATCCGCCGTCGACACAAGACACCAGACGGATAAAATCCATGCAACCGTCACTTTCTGTTTCACCCTCGTTGCTGTCGCGAGATCAAGATTTGGAGGATCACGATAAGACGGGGTACGACAGTGGTCTCCAGGATAGTCCCGTGGTTCCCATTCTGAAAGTCTCACAACCGGTAAAGGAGGTACATGTTGTTCCTTTGTCGGACACGGGAGAAGATGACAAGAAACTCTCTACGTCTCATCACGCGTATGGCGAGCCTGACCTTTGGTCCTTGACGGGACAGAATGCGGCTACGTTGGCGGATGCATCGCCTGAACCACCGTCTTCCCCGGCGTTGCCCTCCGTCGATGACAAGGTCGATCCGGACGCTGTGGTTAAAATTGGGCACTCCACCTCCACCTCGATGGACGTTCTTGTGGAAGGCCAGGAACACGACCAGACATTGTCCTCGTCGTATCTGCCCGATATGTCCACGTCATCACCTGGGTCCATCAATGGCGATGGTACAGAAAGCACAGATCCACCGATAAGTATCATCGCCTCGGAGGACAGCGAGGGACCCAATGACGATCGTGAGGGACGTGATGGGCCCGAAAGTGGAACAGGAGAAGGAGGGGGCGAAGCTCAGGTACCTCCCAGCCCGGCGCCGAGCGACGTCCCAGATATGCCCGTCTTCCTGCCTCCGAGGAACTCAACTCTGTCGCTGGAGAGGCACGGGAGCATAAGTTCATTCATGGCGAGGAAGAGCTCGTTGTTCAAGAGCCACAACCGTAGCAGTTCACACGACAAGAGGAGTTCAATGCCGTTGCCCAGCGCGGTGATTGCGAGTTTGTTGCCATGGAGGGGGTCGAGGAGACCTTCGTCGGAACCGGAGTTGCCCAGTCAATCTTCAAGGTCGAGATCGAGGTTATCATCTTCGTTGCCTTCGCCACATTGATGGCTCCCTTCCGTGCTCTCTCTCTTTTCCTCTGATCACTCCTTTCCTCGCTTTGAAATTACTCCCCACTATACTTCCACCCCAACGTATCCCCTCCCTCTGAATTCTGAATTATTTACTTCTTCCCTCAACGTTCCCCTTTGTTTCACCTTCGCCCACACCACCCCATCGATATCGATTTATGCTATCCCTGTTGTTCATTCGTAAATCTCGCCCACTCCTTCCCTCCCCCACATCACTGGATCCCACTCTTTCTCGAATTTCCCGCTGCGCTTGCCCTATGCTGTATCGCTGTCTTTCTTCTCTCCTTTATTTACCCTTTGATTGTTCATATGGTTTCTTTTCACTCTTCTCACCGTGTTTCCTTAGCCACTCACTCGCCTGATCATGGAAAATCAGTCACAGTTCCTTTCTGTACCAAAGCCGCTTGTCTCATTTTCATATAGCCTCCCCCACACACATTCGCTTGCTCACCCTCCATCTCTCTCACTTTCTTCCCTCTGTCTCCGTCCTTCTGCCACTCTTTGTTCGCCGCCCGCAAAGCTTTTTCATTCACCTGGCCCCATCCTCCCTCGATAATACTGGGGCTTTAGGCCCGGGAAATTTTGTAACACTTACCTACTCCTTTAAATCCTTCCTTCGTGTCTTACTGCCCGTTTACCCTGTGTTCCGCCACTTCTGCCTTTGGATGCTTCCCTTTTTCTCCACGTTCCCTTCTGGCACTTGCACGCACAAGATACAATACATAGCATACGCGCGCATGCGCATACACGCACAGAAAACGATTTGAAATCGTACACACCCGCGGATATAATGCCACCGGATGTCCGTAGTTGCGATAAGGTTCATTCAACAAGTTGCACATCGATTGTCTTGTATCCACAATACACATAGAAGTATCAACGGAAGGTAGTTTTAGCGCACCAGGGAGTCCGCCAGGTCGCACGACGTGGTGGTTATCAATACAGGATAAGAAAGTTCGACGTGAATCAGTATCCATACTGCCCGGACTTCAGAGAACACGATATGGTAGCGACGCCCAGAATGTCCAACCTTCGCCCGACGGCGAAGGAGCGGGCGGTGATGAACGCGCAGGCTCTTCAGCTCCACCATCAGCAAACGAGATTGACCTAAAACGAAATGGAAACACATGTGAGGCCCGGAGAATTCCTGGTGATCACTGGAAGGAAACTTACAGTAAATCCTGCTGCACTGATTCGGGTGCCAGTTTACAGATTCGTTGAAACACCTCAAGCACATCCCTGTTCCATTCTTTACTCCACCATTCCATCCATTGTGTGAGCTTCTGAACAGTACCAGTCTCCTGGCGGAAGAGCACTACCATTGCATTCTCAAGTTCCTCTGTCATCTCATCAGCCTCTGGTGGCCACACCATCCAGACAACAGCAACCCAGCACTCCAGCCTGTCCCATTCCTGGGCTTCCAAGAGAGACACCATGACCTGTGGACTGTATGTAGCATGTCCCACCCACCCTGACATTGAGATTGTGAGTTCTACCAGCAACTCCCAAGACTGATTAGATAAATACTGAGCTCCCTCAGGGGATTGGATGGTATCCAGGAGTACTAATATCCACTCAGGTTTATAATCCATATCCCTGATACCAACATGGAGATGGTTCAACAACTCAACAAATTTCTCCACCCCCACCTCCTCAAACCCCTTGTAACCAATGAGCCTGACAGAGGCTATAACAAGTCACTGCAACCTCAAGGAGAATGGCACCAGGTTACAAAAATCAACAAGGTGTCTTGTACAGGTGCTGAGCAGTGCATGTGCTGGTTCATGATTCCAGCCTGCCACTGTCCATGCATGGAGAAGATCTGCAATTGCCTCACTTCCCCTACTCTTAAAAACTACATCAGCCAATCTTTGGTGGTGTTTAGTGTGCATGAGGTTCAAGTCTCCAATCCACAGGCACTGTGAATTAAGGTGACGGAAACCAATTTCCAAAGAGGCAAGGAGAAGGTCCTCCCAATCCCCAAGACCTTGGTGGTTCTCACATATTATAGAGCACTATTTGTATTCCATCTCCATCAAGCACCAGGGATGATCTTCCAACTTGGTCAAGTCATGGAGCACATGCAGGATGAAGTGTTGTTGAGGGTGGGTGCTGTTGATGGCCAAAATAATTGCTTCAGATAATTGATGTAAGATTTGTTCCTGGTGGTAGCTGGTAAACAGTGTTGTAAGCAACCCAAAAGACAAAAACAGGAGATGTCATACAATTTGTCTTGGACTTCCAGTGCCTCTTCCTCAACAGGTGAGCCAAGGAAGATACACCACACCAGGAGCCGGTTGAGTATCACATTCAGAGGGATGGTATTTTTGTCTATGCTGGAAATGTGCTGCTGGATATTGTCAAAGTCTAGAGTGGTTTGGTTGGCCCAGAACAGATGTAACAATACATTTGAAATCCACTGTGAGTGTGAGGGGGTATGCCCTGGGCCAACATTGGGCAAGTATCTGTAGCGGATGTTGAGATCATGAAACTGGTTAACAGTGACCAGATGTGTGAGGTCATGGTCAGATGCTGGGGCTGTATAGCTGATGACCAGGAGAGGGAACCTTTGTGGAAGCTCCTCAGATTTACACATTACAAGAGTGCTAATCCGCAGAATTGCCCGCCCAGAGTAGTATGCCCTGTCCCTTGATCCTGGAAACACCTCCCCATTGAAATCAAAACATGCATGAAAGGTGGAGAGAATTAGATCGTATGGGGGTTCCAGGTTAATTCCATTCTTAAACCACTAGATTGTTCCAGCAAGTCGAATAGCAGCATCGAGCGCCTATGGGTCGGTAATGTTTCTGAGGATCCACGACACACAGCGCATGTCATTGGCATTCGCATTGTGAATGATGGCAAGATCCTTTGGCGTCAACCAGGGTTCAGGTTGTTGCACCCGTATGTTCACGAGTGGGATCATTGGTAGAGATTGGCGACGGAGGCATCATCGGATTTTCCGGTGGGCCTGCGAAATCACCTGTTTGGAGCGAATGATAAAGGAGAGAATTCCTCGCCGATACTTCTTCCACGGACTACGAAGAATGGTAGATGCTGGTGTTTGGAATGGGCATTCATATGATGAAATTCCGGCGATCACAATTGCGAGGTAAAATAGAACTCTGAGGCCAGTGAGGGTGATGAGGGTGCATGCGACCGGGACATTCATGGACCACACGTGTTGGCAGAGTCCGCAGGCAAGGAGGAGTAGGGCGACCTGGAGCATCACCGGAAGACTCTCAACGAAGAGGTTTAATGGCCATTTCTTGAGCCCATCGCATTTACGTTGACGGTCTCCGCGACGCTCGATCATCGATCCACCCGAATTTCGCAAGTACCGGTTCAGCCACTGCTTTCCCAGCATTGCAGTGGATGCGGCGAGTAGGGAGATTAGAAGACTCGCATACATGAGGCTAGTGGCGGTGATAGTCCCACTCGGTGGATCTTCCTGAACGGGTGGAACAGTGGGGGTCTCACCCGGGATCGCAGACTGATTGAGGGTGAGGAGGATCGCACTCGTTCGGGTCGGGTTCGAGTTTCGAATGGATGTCAATGACAAATGCTGAGCTGACCGCAGAGAACAGGCCCGCCTACGAGAATGTGTGAGAAAAAAACGCAAGAGCGAATGAGGTAACGCACAAAAATCAACGTGGTGTTCAGGTCCTCGTCGTATTTCTTGACATAATCCGTATCGTATTCCATCGCCTCCCTCTTGTACATCGTATAGAAGTCGAGGCGGGGGTCGTCGGTCTTGATGGGTTGGAAGAACGTTCTGAGCGCATCTTGAAAACTACGCCCATTCAGCGGTCAGCGGCGCAAGCGTGTGTCGAACGTACCACTTCGGATCGATTTGCAGTGGTGGAGATGACTTTTCGCTTTTTTCATCCATTTCTGTGCCCTCTATGGGTCGTTGCGCGCGTGTAGGTGTTGTTGGCAGATAGAGAGGACGGTGTGTGTCAAGCAGATGTTGATACTACGACGGTTGGGCAGGAGGAGAGTAAAGCATGGAAGTTTGGCCTGACGATATCGATCCTATCAGGCTTGGTAACCTGAGTCACCTCTCATCTCACCACCACGATCCAGACCCAGAGATGTCCTTGCCGTCCCATGCCCACAGCGATCAGCCACAAGGCTCAGGCCACGAAAATGTATCGTCCCCGATGTAAGTAAACACGCATTCAGAGGTATTTGGTGGCGACTGACGCAGGTCGGGCCGGACAGCATGGGCTGCGAGGTCAACATAGACTCCATACGTGATTTGGAGAGACAAATCGAAGAAGGCAAGGGG
>Ga0307515_10018302_pt1 | contig 12695 bp, 5 predicted proteins | sample 17_EM_MG_FD_194513 | JGI IMG/M metagenome (GOLD analysis project Ga0307515, IMG submission 194513) | Populus trichocarpa ectomycorrhiza microbial communities from riparian zone in the Pacific Northwest, United States - 17_EM | ecosystem: Host-associated > Plants > Roots > Unclassified | place... | reverse complement strand
CCCCCCCCCCCCCCCCCCCCCCCCCCCCCCCCCCCCCCCCCCCCCCCCCCCCCCCCCCCCCCCCCCCCCCCCCCCCCCCCCCCCCCCCCCCCCGGCACGGGCGTCGATGCTCGCCTGGCGGCGTCAGCACTGCCAGCATTCTCTCCGTTATCGCATTTCAACATGTGGTGGGGGACAGGCGTGATCAGAATTTCTCTAAGGGCTTCTTTGCAAAAGCAAGGCACGAACTTAAATTTGGCATCATGGATTTCCTTCATGCACCACTTCCAAAGGGCCCAGTAGTAGTTACCGATGACCCACTCCCGTCTTTGTCTAGATACCCACAGGCTTTTGAGTAGTTTCTTCCTTCCCTTAACAATCAGGAAAGCAGTCTCCTCCAGTTCCTTCAGGGCCAGGAGGGGGTACCATGGGGACACTCCCCAAGCGTCCGGGTGTAATGTTTTGAAGCCATGCGCCAGGGAGAATGAGCCCAGCACATCCAGGAGCACATCCATCAGTGGCTGTAGCTTGTACGCAGAGCACCCAAGCAGAATATGGCTCAACGTCATCTCGGCATCGCACGGGCAGAATCTACCCATGTCTGACTTCGCATTCCTGGTGCCAAAGTACCTATGGCCCAGGACCAGCGTGCTGTTCATCTCTTTCCAGAGGACCTCTTTCATTCCTTCTGGAATAGAAAGGGACCAAACCCCGCCTATATGACTCCCCGGATCCAGTACAATGCCGAACATGTTACCTATCATGACAGTCCACCTGTCCGAGAACGCTTCGAACTTCAGGGTCGAAGTCGGTGCCCTCACTCTATCGCACACCACTTGTTTAGTGAGATAATCCAGAGGCTGGTGGCACAGCACCGGGGCAGTGTCTATCCACCCACTTGGGATCTCAATGGAGCTGACATTGAATACTCTCCCCGACACTCAGCCTTTGTTGGCCAGATCATCCGCCAAGTTATTCATGACGTCATCGCCATGAGCTTTGGCTTTTTCAAAGCTGATCCGGCCGGTTCTGTCCCGCAAAAGGTACAGCAGGTATTGTAGGAGTAATGTGGGTGGGCCTCGGCTTAGGTGCCGCGGGGCGTCCCCCCACCCGTCTCTCTCCATAGCTAGTAGACCTCCACCGACGAGGCCAAGCACGAATGTGGAATCGGTGTGGATTACCACATGCGCATCCCGCCACGCAAGTAGGCATAGAACAACTGCCGCTACTTCTGTGACATTGTTCGAAAGGGTCGAACCTGTCAGGCTCACCTTGTTGTCAAATTGCAGGTTCGAAACCCACGCTGAACCTGCAGTGCAGGTATCCATGCCATTGTCCTTTGCCGATCCATCCGTCCAGACATGTACATCTGTCTCGTATATTATCACGCCCATCGCTCTTGCAGAGGGGCTTGGTGCAGGTGTGTAGTCCTTCATCGGGATCCTCACCCTAGACGCCTTATAGGCATCCTTGACTACTCGTCTGACCACAATGGATCTAGGGGCTGTGAATACTCTCACGCAGCCCAGCGGCCCCCTCATCCTAGGCCACACGTTCACGGAGGGGTCCTGCGGGACTCTGTTGCATGCTTTGCGCAGGGACCAACTAGTTTCACCTAATGCGGCCCTCACGGCTGACACAGTTTTCATCAGGCCTGTGCCTTGCAGGGCGGGGGGTTGGTGCATAATAAACGAAGTAACTCAGATGTGTTGGGGACAAACGTCTATTGTGTTATCTACCTAATAAACGAAGTAACTGATTCACATAAGCAGCGAGTCGCAGCGGACTAGAAGAACAGACATACCTCAGACGTGTTGGGGACAAACGTCTGAGGGTCCGGAAATTGGCCAGTGGCCCAGTCCACCATAGGTACATGTGGTACCCATGCTTGTAAAACTATCCACTTCTAACACTCCCACTCAAGCGGGGTACCATTCCCAGTTTGGTGATGAAGTAATCATGTTTCATGCGACCAAGGTTCTTTGTGAGGATATCCGCAATCATCTCATCCGTTGGTATGTATTGAACTCTGATGCGCTTCTCCTCGACATGAGAGCGGATGAAGTGGTGTCGGATGTCAATGTGTTTGGTCCGATTGCTATCTCCCGCCCCGCGTGTGAGTGAGACCGCTCCCCGATTGTCCATATTCAGGAGGGAAGGTGAGGAGTCGGTGACTCCCAGTTCACAGAGGAGATCTCTGAGCCAGAGGATCTCCTGTACAGCAGGGGTGGCTCCGACATACTCGGCCTCTGTTGAGGACAGTGCAACAATCGACTGGAGTCGGCTTCTCCAACAGATAGCACCACCATTCATTATCCATACGAATCCAGATGTAGATCTGCGTGTGTCTACACATCCGGCCCAGTCCGAGTCAGAGAAACCCTCAATCAGGTCTCCAATTGGCTTCATGGCCACACCGCGCGAGTACCCAGTGACTTTTCCGGGTGGTGATGTGCCAGAGGAGTATTGGATGGCATAGTGGGACGTCCCTTTGAGGTAGGTGAGTACACGTTTGGCCTCATTCCAGTGGCGTCTCCCAGGATTGCTAAGGAAACGGCTCAGAGCCCCTACAGCAAAGGCAATATCCGGTCGTGTGCCTATGGCAGCGTACATGAGAGCCCCAACCAGGCTTGCATATGGGACATTGGCCATGTCCAATTTTTCCTCATCCGTTGTTGGGCAATTGTCCTGTGTAAGACGGACACCAGATGAAAGAGGAGTGGTGACTGACTTTGCATCACATAGGTTGAAGCGTTTGAGTAGCTGGTCGATGTATGCCTGTTGTGAGAGCTCAAAGGAGCCCGATTTTCTGTTGCGCGTGACTCCAATTCCTAGGAGGAACTTTACTTCACCCAGGTCCTTGACTTTGAAGTGTTGTCCAAGAGCGCACTTCATCTCAGTGAGTTGAGATTTCGAGTTTGAGACAATTAACATATCATCGACATGCACAGCAAGGATGATGAAGACATTCTTTGATTTGTAGAGATACACACATGTATCCTTGCTGCATCGGTCAAAGCCCAGCCTCTTTAACGTGCTGTCAAGCAGTTTATTCCAAACATGTGATGCTTGCTTAAGACTGTAGAGGGACTTTTGTAGTTGCCAGACCTCATTACTGCCTGTGTGGAAGCCATCTGGTGCGTTCATGTATATCTCCTCATCGAGGGTTCCATTGAGAAATGCAGTTTCAATATCAAGGTGGTGTGCTTCGAGGTCCAGTCTCGCAGCAAGAGAGAGAAGGGCACGATACGAAGCCAGGCGAGCCACAGGTGAGGTTGTTTCTGTGAAATCCTGGCCAGGGATTTGAGAATACCCCTTTGCAACCAGGCGGGCCTTGTACCGGGCAATCGAGTTGTCCGGATTGAGCTTTATTTTGAATACCCATTTGAATCCGACAGCTTTTCTGCCTGGTGGGAGCTCTTTCACACATCTGTAGGTGCCATGTCGTTTTAGGGAATCTAACTCTTCCTGCATCGCTGCCTCCCACTTTGGCCAATCCGGCCGTTTTCGTGCCTCTTTGACATCTAAAGGTTCGTTGTGAAGATTGGTGTTTTCAGCAGCCAACAGTGCTTCATGGTAAGCATGTTTTCTTGCATTTTCTGCGAATTTCTCTTCAATTTCCATAACTCCCACTGAAGCTTGATGGTCGCTGACATTTCCATCTGCACTGAGTTCCCTAGTTGTACTGATTGCAGCCCTTGGCCTCCTTCTTTCATGGGTTGGGGGCAGCCCAGTAGCATCTGCAAGATGCTCAACTTCTGAGCAGCGGTAGCAGCGAGGAGGTGCCTCCAGTCCTATTGGGATGGGAGGTACTACTGGATCGGGACCATCAGGTATGCTCTCATCCTCAGTGACCATGGGTCTTAGTATCTCCTCATCTGATTCCGGTTCATTTACACCTCCATTTTTGTATTGGACTCCCACTTCTTCCTCAGGAGTGAGTGTTTCTCCTGTGTGCGTCGCTTTTTCAATATCAAGGGCCTCACTAAGATCCTCCAGATTCTGTTCGGCATCTGTGGCATGACGGGAGATGGACGATTCATCAAAATCAACATTCAGACTTGTGAATACTATGTGTCTGTATGGGTCCCATAGTTTGTAATTTCTTGATCGTGATGTGTGGCCGAGTAATCGGCATTGGCGTGATTTTTGGGTCCATTTTTTTCGCGTCTCAGGTGGAATGTGTACATATCCTGTTTCACCAAATGTACGTAGGTGTTTGATGTTCGGCCGCTTGCCTGTCCAGGCTTCAAATGGTGTTTTGTCTTTAAGTGTGGTGGTTGGGCTGCGGTTGATAAGATAGACAGCATTCTCAACTGCATATGGCCAGAAGCCTTGAGACATGTTCGTACCAAACAGTTGGCACATAGCCCGCTGTGATACATTCTGGATGCCTCTCTCAGCAAGGCCATTTTGCTCATGTTCGTATGGGGCACTCATTTCATGGGTGACACCATCCGATGTAAGCCATTCTGTGAATTCCTTGCTGCAGAACTCCTTTCCTCCATCTGATTTTAGGTATTGGAGTTTGAGGTCGGCCTCGCGTTCAGCTTCGAGCTTCCATTTTTTGAGTCGGGTGAATGCGTCACTCTTTTTTGATAAGAATTTAACCCAATGGTAGTGGGTATGCTCGTCGATGATTAAGAGGAAATACTTATTTCCACCAAGTGATATAGGAATCGGGCCACACATATCAATATGTACTCTTTCCAGCCGGCGCCTGGTTATAGTACCTGTAGAAGGGTGGCTCTTTCGTTTTGAGCGCCCATAAGCACACCCCTCACAGAAATCCTCTCTTCCGACAATCCTATCCACTCCGTCTACCAATCGGTGGTTCACCATAAGGCGGCAGTTGTCGATGCCGAGATGCCCTAGGCGTCTGTGGAGGATATTAATGTCGATGGATCGAGAAGGAGATGAAGTGAGGTTCGCAGTGACCTTTTGTGTTGCTGGAATTGCATCCAGTGTATACAGATCGGTGTCGTCAGTAGCAAAAGCTCTTGCAATTACTTCATTGGTGCTCTTGTCAATGTACTCGCAGACGTTGTTGTCAAATACAACCTTGCAGTGGGGAAGACAGGCTGATTGGCCGACGGACAGAAGTGTGACCTTGAGTTCTGGTACAAAAAGGGCGTCCTTGAAGCAGCCTTCTTCCTGTTTTCCATCAATGTTGAATAGGAGGCGAAGTGTTCCTTTTCCAGTTGCAAAGATTTCGGAATCATCCCCAAGGCTGATGGGGATGGGTGTTGAGAGGGTTTCGAATGATTCCGGATCGAACAGCTCTCTTTGGTGAGACATGTGATTCGATGCCCCAGAGTCTGGGTGAGCAATGAAAACATTTTTCGCAGTTGTTTTCCCGCGGTAGGAGCGGATATGATGGGAGGTTGCCTGTAGCACTCTAAGCTTTCTTTCGGATTTCACCTGGGATCGGTGAGCACGTTGGCGCTTGCTTGTTGGTGGTTCAGAGTCGGAATCGGAATCAGAGCTTGTTTCTGATTCTGAGCAGCTTTCGGCTGCCTTCCTCTTGGCTTTCTTTGCCTTGTGCTTCTTTTTCTTTTCCTTCTCCCGCTTCTCCTTGTCCTTGACCCAGCAATTTTCAGTTGCATGAGTTTTGGGACGGTAGCACCCAGGGTGCGTGCATGGTGGCCCGCTGTATCGACCTGATGTCATCTTTTCTGTGGTCGCATTTAGAGCAGTCAGGTTGGTATTTGTGGTTGATTTTTGGGTCGAGTGGATGTTGTTCCGGAGGGCTTCCTGTAGTTTTCCAGCAACTTGATTGAAAGACCACTGGTTGGTGGATGTGCTGGTGGTGACGATGTTGGTGGATGCCATCAGCCAGACGGGGTTGTCGTTGGAGCGAAATGAGCGGAGGAGGATGAATGCAAGGAACGAGTCGTCAAATCCCGAATTAACGGCATTGAGGGTAGCATTCTTTGATTGGTAGAAAGTCAGGTGTTTTTCGAAGTTTTCCAATGTAGGTGCATCTTTGAACTCTTTGTCGATCAGTTCGATTTTAATTCCATATGCGCTGCTCCCACTTGACTGTTTGATGACTGCAGCTTCCAGCTTGTCGTACATGCTTTTTGCTGACTCTTTCGGATTAACAACATGTTTGATTTCTTCTGATAGGGTGCCCAATATGACTCCGGCCGCAATGTTGTTCGCCGTTTTCCACTCTTTAAGTTCCGCACGGTACGTCTTCAGCTCCTCAGCTGTAGGTTGAGATGTCGTGGAAGGTGTGGAGGAGGCATTGGGATCTCCAGCTGCTGCTGGGGTAGTGGTCTGTTGTGAGGTGCGTGGGTCAGCAGGTTCTGGGTCAAATGCGACAGAGGCGTTCTTGCGCCGGATGGTGCTGTTGATCTGGTGATCCCATAGGTACCAGTTATCATAACCTAGTTTGACCGATTCATCGTTCCTTGACTCGCTCATTGTTTCTTTTTGAGCTGGCGTTGGCGTGGCGGGAAAGTTTGAATGAGGAAGTCGTGTCAGCGATTGCGGGCGCGGGAAAAATGAAGGAAGGATAGTGTAGGAGTGTATGCCCCTTTTGTGTTGTTCTCGTTGTAGGTATTGGGAATTTCTTGAAGCGTTTTAGAGCGCTTCAGGGCTCATAACCTAATAAACGAAGTAACTCAGACGTGTTGGGGACAAACGTCTATTGTGTTATCTACCTAATAAACGAAGTAACTGATTCACATAAGCAGCGAGTCGCAGCAGACTAGAAGAACAGACATACCTCAGACGTGTTGGGGACAAATGTCTGAGGGTCCGGAAATTGGCCAGTGGCCCAGTCCACCATAGGTACATGTGGTACCCATGCTTGTAAAACTATCCACTTCTAACAGTGCAGGTGCTGGGCTGTAATGACCCCTTGTGTTTTAAGCTGTACGAGCTTTAGGAACCGTTGAGACCCAGCTTTGGGCAGTGCCGGGTGACCCAGAATGGGCATATCCACTCTTGCAGCCAGAGATGGCGCCGCGCAAGAGGGGTCCAGCCCGAATCTTCCACTTTGTTCCACCTACACTATGCGATGCCACCCACCTCACCGCTTCCCACTCCACCGCCTTCTGCAGTCTGGTAGCCACATGTCTGTAAATTACATGTTGTATTTAAGCTCAGACTCGATGGGGAATGTCCCTCACTCAACGTCTTGATAATAGACGTTTGTTATTGTGCGCCCCGCCCCACTCGATTAGAATCCCGACGCCCCCTCGCTCGCCTTTGCCTGTCGGACTTCGGACCTCAAGACTGGTGGTTCATTCCCCTGCCCTCGCGTGCTAACTCCCACCCACAGCACCGCCAGGCTAGCCAGCCGGACCGAACCCCTGCTTCAGTCAGCCCCTTCAGTGTCGCACCTAGTCAGAGCGTTTACGCCAAGAGAGATTGGGTGCCCGTCGTGCTTTTGGGCAGTTGCCTGGGAATTAGGTCTGACAAGCCCGTAAGCCGTCATACCCATTTCCCCCCCTTTTCCTTTTGGAGATATTATTCCCGCCGGCACGTGTGGACGAGAGGAGACCCTACTTCCGTCGGCAAACGGACTAGCCTCAAGGACCTTTTATTCCTTTCGGTTTCCACTCGGATAATCTCTGTCGGAGATTATTGGAATTACCGATTCCATCGCAGTACGTCGAGTACCCTACGAGGCACCGCGCACTTGCACGAATGTTTGCGAACGTAAATCGCAGAACCAGAAACCGACCCTGACCCCACGAACCCGAACCGACCCATGGCCCCATTTACTGCCCCGAAATGGGCCCCGAAAGATAAGACCGTCCTGCTGAAGGAGGAAATTGTTGCCTTCCACCAGGAGGTCTCCCGATTCCACAACCGCATCGAGGGAGTCCTTCAGGAATTCCCTGACCTCGCACAAAAACTCACCGAACCTCCGGAACCCCTCGACAGATACACCGATAAGCTGCAAAACCTTTCTCACATTACGGAGCTTATCATCTTCCTTTCTGACGTCCAGGTACTTTACGAAGAAGCCCAACGAATGCGTTCGGAGGCCACGCTGTCGACTAGGTCGACTTCTTCAGGGCCCACTCCTACGGAGCACGGCGGAGCCCTGAAGGTGGCGCTCCCCTCACACTTCAACGGGTCTTCCTCTAAAGCCTGTGTTTTCCTCGCCGAGTGCAACAACTTCATGGCACTCAACTCGTCACGTTTCGCCTCTGACGAAATCCGCGTCCAGTGGGCTCTTCAACTCTGCACCAACAAAGCCGCCAACTGGAAGCGCGTCCAGCTAGAGCTCGCCCAGGACAAATACAACCCGCCCGCCTATCTTGTTAGCTGGAAGCTGTTCCAGCGGAATTTTATCAACAAGTGGGCGGATCTGAACGCCAAGCAGAAGGCCCGTAACTGCTTCCACACTGGCCTGAAGCAAACCGGCTCTGTCTGCTGGTACGTCGAAGCCTTCGAGGAGCTCGTCCTCAAGACAGAATTCCGGGATGAGGAGATCCTAACCTCCGCGTTCTACAATGGCCTCAAGTATGAGGTAAAACGCGATTTGGTCGGACGAAAACCGGAACTGCTCGACGACCTCAAGACTCTCGCCATCACGCTCGACGAGGAACATATGGCTGCCCAGGACCCCGACCGGCGCGACCCAAAACCCAGGTCCGCCACCCGCACCTTCGAATCCTCCACTCCGACACCGCGACCCGATTCCGCCTCCCGACAATCGACCCCCAAGATCAAGGCCGAGTCCGCGCGGATCGGCATGTGCCTCTCGGAGTCTGATCAACTTCAATTCTGCTCTGAAGGCAGATGTTTCGGTTGTGGTGAAAAGGGACATATCCGCCTGAATTGTCCTAAAAAGCCCAAGGCGCAAGTTGCAGCGGTGGAGCCAGCCGTTGACGACTGCCCTTCGGAAACGACCCCGACTCGCGATGAGTCAAAAAACTAGATAGTCCAACGGAGCCTGTCGCGCCCGCGGACTTTAATGTATTGGATTCTGCTTCGGAATGTAGTTCGGACATGTCTTCTGAAAATACAGTATTGGTTTCGGCTGTCACTCCATACCAACTCGTAAGACATTTAACTGCTCCGATTGTACTCGCAGATATGATCAAGATGACAGCCATGGTGGACTCGGGCGCCATGGGGAATTTTATTCACCCGAGATTTGTTGAGTTACACGCACTGGTCACTAAAAGCCGAAACCTGCTCACCGTAAATGATGTAAATGGCTGACTCCTTTTGTGCGTAGACCGACAGGTCAAGATCCGGATGGCCATTGGCAACCATTCCGAGACTCTCACCTTTGACATTGCACCGCTGGGAGGGCACAACATCATACTCAGATTACCGTGGCTTCAGCAGCACGATCCGCAGATACATTGGTCGAGCGGTAAGGTCACCTTCGCGTCGGACTATTGTGAGAAGCACTGTCTCGCACTACCCGCAAGCACGTTCTTCAGTCAATGTCTGCTCATCCGAACGTCGGAAACGGTCAAAAATATTCCCGACGCAGAGTTAGATCCGCTCACCGCCGAGGAGATCGAACTCTACGCGATCGACATCCCGGAACGCCTCCAGTCCATAGCTACGGATATTCCTGAGTACTACCACGACTACATGGACAGGTTTGACAGAGAGAAGGCCGCCACTACTCTCCCCGATTTCCGACTGGATTCTGACTTCACAATCGACCTCGATCCTTCGAAACCGCTCCCAAAGCCAAGTCGACCATACCATATGAACCAGGAAGAACGTGCCGAATGCCAAAAGGTCCTCGATGAAATGCTTAATGCCAGTTGGGCTGAACCCGCTGACTCCAACTGTCCGATCGCTGCTCCGATGTTCTTCGTCTGGAAAAAGGATGGAACCCGCCAACCAGTCATCAATTACCGCAAACTGAACGACATCACGATCAAGGACAGTTATCCGCTGCCGCGTATCGACGAGATGATGGACCGCATCCACGGATCGGAAATCTTCACAAAGTTTGACTTGAAATCCGGTTACAACCAAGTCCGCATCCGACCTGGTGACGAATGGAAGACCACGTTCATGACTCCATTCAGTCCCTTCTGACTTCGTGTTATGACTTTCGGATTTACAAACGCTCCACCATGCTTCCAATGTCTTATGGACAAGGTCTTCGCCCCATTACTCTACAAGAATCTTGAGAACTATCTTGACGATGCACTCAATCATCATCAGACTTTGGAGGAACATATCGCAGGAGTCTGCCAAATGCTTCAATGCCTTCGGGAAGCCAATCTGTTCTGCAACCCGAAGAAATGCGAGTTTCACCAACCGAAAATCGAGTTCCTTGGAGTAGATATCAGTCGCCACGGTTTCGAAATGGACGAAAAGAAGACTTCCATAATTGCTGAATGGCAAAATCCGACGTCAGTACAAGGCATTCGGGAATTTATCAGATTTGTAAACTTCTATTGGCGATGGATCCCTGGTTTCTCTGACGTCGCACGGCTGCTCCACGACCTGTTCCAGAAGAACCAAACATGGCAGTGGACCAAGAACGAACAAACGGCCTTCGAACTCCTGAAGTGGTGTGTCTCTCAGGCCCCGGTCCTTGTCCATGCGGACCCTGATGCTCAATTTCGTCTGGAAACCAACGCCTCGAACTACGCCTATGGTGCCGTCCTCTCCCAGAAACAGACCAATGGCCGCCATCATCCGATCGGCTTTATGTCGAAATCCATGAATCCGGCCGAGTGGAATTATGGGATTCCTGACAAGGAAGCTCTTGCGATTGTGAAAGGTCTTCAGAACTGGCGCCACTGGCTCGAGCGAACCCGCCTTCCGGTCCAAATCCTCACCGATCACAAGAATCTGGAGTACTTTGCGAAACCTCGAATCCTGAACCGATGACAGATGCACTGGTTGGAATTGCTTACACATTACAACTATGAAATCCACTATCGACCTGGTGACAAAAACTGCGCCGCTGATGCACTGTCCTGATGCGCTGAACTCCGACCTGCCAATGGCGAAGACGAAATCCCGCAATCGCTGATTCCTGCTGAGAACTTCACAGAGCTGGCCGCTTGTGAGGCTGAGATGACCCCTTCGGACTGGGAAGGTCTTGGAGAGGTTTTCGTTGCTGCCCTCGCTGTTTCGGACTCGGATATTCTGGCGGAAACCCGCAGGATCGCTGCGGATTGGGAGAATAAACCTGAAGGACTGGTTTGGGATGACAGACTGGGAAGGAAGGACGGATGTATTTGGATCCCTGAGTCGGACGACCTCTGGAAGAAGGTTATGGGACTTTACCACGATTCTCCGGTCACTGGCCACTTAGGAACTTCGGGAACCCTTGAGCTCATCGGTCGCAGCTACTGGCGACGCGACTTAGCAGCTTGGGTGAAATGATATGTCCAAGGGTGCCATACCTGCAGACGTGCGAAACATCGGAACCAGTGGGAATTTGGAAAGCTCCAACTGATTCCCACTCCTGACGGACCTTGGCAATGGATTCAGTCGGATTTCGTAGGTGAACTCCCCAAATCGAGTGGTTTCAATGCCATCTACGTCGTCTCTGACAGATTGACTAAGATGGCCCACTTTATTCCTACGACAACCGATATTTCCGCTCCCGACTTGATGAAGCTACACATCCGCCACATCTGGAAACTGCATGGAATCCCACTGGTACATGGAACGGACCGAGGATCAACCTTCACCGCTGTGTTTACGAAAAGCCTCTACAAGGGACTTGGAATAGAACCCCACTTCTCGACCGCCTACCATCCGCAGATGCAAGGACAAGTCGAAAACAACAACAAGTGGATGGAAACCTATCTCCGCATGTTCTGTTCTCACTGTCAGGACGATTGGGCCGACCTCCTTCCGATGGCGGAGTTTTCATACAACAACCACCACCATCCATCCATCGACACAACTCCGTTCTTCGCGAATTATGGTTACCACCCGACTCTCTCGAACGTCCCAACTGCGGCCCAATCCGATGAGCCTGACGTGCGGATCCGGCGGATTCACGAAGCCCAAGAGGAATGTAAATGCGCCATCGAACAGTCACAGGAGATCTCGAAACGAGCCTACGACAAGTGGAAATGCGATAACCCCAGCTTCTGAGTCGGAGATTCAGTCTGGCTCGAAGCCACTAACCTCGCGACCAATGAACCGTCTCCGAAACTCGCTAGTAAACACCACGGCCCGTTCTGAATCAAGGATAAGCTCTCGGATTTGATCTACCAACTGGAACTTCCCACTCAATGGAAGATTCACGACGTATTCCACATTAATGTCCTATCCGAGGCAACTCCCGACACTATCCCGAACTGCGTAAATCCTGCTCCACCTCCTGTTAAGGTCAACAATGAGGAATTCTGGGTTATAGAGAAATACCTGGATTCCCGATGGTTCCGAAACCGATTCCAGTTCAAGATCCGATGGGAGGGCTTCACTGAGGAACATGACACTTGGGAAAACGCCGAAGATATCGACTCCGACGCCGGACCGCGCCTCCTACAGGACGGAGATGATGACTTCGACCTCAAAGAGGATTTCTACTGCAGACATCCAGATGCTCCCAAGCGAACTGACCCTCCTGCTGCTCGAACACGACCTGCCAGACGACGGAGGGTTCGCCGATAGTCAGTGAGCTCTGTGGTTACAAATTCCGGGTCAGGGAACTGGTGAGGAACCGGGCAAGAGCACCTGCGATCACCGGGTGGGGAGGGCACCGGAACCGGTTGACAGACCAGGTCACCACCGGTTTTCGACAAGTC
>Ga0307515_10018300_pt1 | contig 12695 bp, 2 predicted proteins | sample 17_EM_MG_FD_194513 | JGI IMG/M metagenome (GOLD analysis project Ga0307515, IMG submission 194513) | Populus trichocarpa ectomycorrhiza microbial communities from riparian zone in the Pacific Northwest, United States - 17_EM | ecosystem: Host-associated > Plants > Roots > Unclassified | place... | reverse complement strand
GACATTCTCACATCCGTCTACATGCATTGAGAAATAACATATTGAATTATTAATTTACCTCATTGAGTTATTATTTTATTCATGCATGTGAAAATAATAAAAAAAGAAAAACAACATAAAATTTTGTTGTTATTAAATATTTCACCATACAAATATTCTAATCAAACTCTCAATTACAATTATTGTAGGCCACAAATATTCTAATCAAACTCTCAATAGACTGTTTATGCACCAGAAAAAATAATAAATAAATAACTCATCTTCAAGTTTTGTTCATTCATTCACCTATGTCAATATTGTCTTTAATCATTAAAATTTTTTTTAGAATCCTTGTACTGACCTTTGACATGTTGACACTATATAATTAGCTGAATCAAATAAAGTTGGCAAAGAATTAATTTCTAAAACACTTTTAATCTTTACATGATCATTACTAGTGAATAGTGGCTTATTTCACATCGTATTCTTTCTCGTACCATTCTGATTCTCCACAATCTCCTTCTCTTTTTTCTCTATAAACTAGGATAAAAACAACATATTTTTACCCTTGCTCTCAACAATTGTCCCCTCTCATAGTCACCAATACTATATCATTTCTTTTTATATTGAGAGTATATGTATTCTATGGTCCGTCATGCACGACACTCCCGTCATATTGTCATGGTCTACCTAATAGTAGATGACATGCATCCATAGATACCATATCACACCAAGCATTATCAAAACATCTCTTACTTGTAGAAAATAAAACAAGACAATGTTGATCCACGATTATCATGCTATCTTGATTCAACCACTTTCATTTGTAGGCCTGAAGTGTTTTTTTCTTGAGCTGCTTCTTTATTGCCTCAACCAACACCATGTTCTCATAAATACCACTATTAATAATCAAAGTATATACCTTGTTCTTAATAGTACAAGTTGAATGGAAAAGACTAGTGTGTGGTCAATTTTCGTTTGAATTACTCTTAGAATTAAACATGTTTTTTGAATGATTAAGGTAGCATTATCATCACCTTACAAAACCTTCTCACTATCATCTAACTCATCATAAATAAGATCAACTTCCTCTTTATTAAATTCTTTTACAAATAGATTTTTACTCGAATGACTCTTTACCTTATGACACTCAGCAATTCGATACCCCAACTCACTACATCTAAAACATCAAAATTTAAAACCAGAACCTTAACGTGTGGTTTGTTTAGATGTTGATTTTGGTTGAATGGAAGATTTTTGTTCATTAATGTGCACCTCTTTATTATTTTGTTCAAACCCAAAGCCACCTTTATTAGTTACCTTATTGTTTCTCCACAATCAAAGCCCTTTGATAGGCTTCTAAAACTGTGCAAAAAAATTGCAAACACATCATGTCTTGAATGGACTATCGCAATCCACTTAAATATATGGCAACCAACTGCTTTTCTATTTCTGATGGATCATTCATTGTCACTAACTGGTAGAACTCGTCAATATGCTCATTAATTGATTTACCCTCTTATCTTAGTGTGTAGAGCTTTTGGTATAAGGTTTACATATACCCAAAAGGAAGGAAGTTCTCCTTCATCTTATCTTGGTCATTAATCTTCAATTTTCCTTGTCTCTCTTTAGTTTTTTTCAGCTGCTCCTACTAAGTAAAAGCCCAAATTTTCAATTTAATCATAACCAGTTTTACTCTTTACTATTCGGACCTCCTTGTACTAAAAAATTTATTCCACCTCATTCATCTAATACATGATCTTCTTTGCTTGTTAAGTTTCCATGAATTTAGGGATTTTAATCCAAAATCTCCAGTTTTATTTTCTTCTTAATCAAGAGATTGCCTTCTCTGCTATTTCCTCTGGAAAGTGTTTATGGTATTGTCTATAGACTCATGATCACTTTTCTTTTTTACCTTGTTTTTATAGATCTCTTTGGTCCAACAAACGAGTCAACTTTGTAATATACCTTTACATATCCTTTATCACGAGCTCCTAGACATTTTTCTCTCCTAAGAGAATCTCCTTGTCCCTTTTTTAACCACACTCTACTCTGTAACCTCTTATTATCATAGTTGTTAGTAGCACACAACAAGCAAACAAATAGCCACGAGGTTGCAGCATATAGCAAGCAATAACCTAAGATTATTGGGCTTTAATACCAACTAACACAAATAAAAACAAGAAAATAAAAATAATAAGAACATCCAACAAAAAATTATGTTGAATAGGGTCACATCACAAACCTTAATTCAAAATTTTATCGCTAAATATTTCACCATATAAATATTCTAATCAAAACTCTCCATCTCAACTCTTTTAGGTTGCTTATATACTAGTAAAGCCATGCATTGGTTCATCGAGGTTTCTAAAGTGTTTCATAGATGTTTTCATGTGAAAAATTAGTTGAAAATGAATTTTTTCGTTTAAAGGTTGAAAACCTGAGTTTCCAGTAGGTTTTCACCACTAGCGCCTTGAAATTGGACATTAAGCGATGCATTACTTGCTTTATTTTTTTTTTTAATAAAAAAGAGCAAATGACATTTTATGTGTCCCTTTTATTATAGAAAAAAATATAAACCTAGATGCTTAGGGGTTTCCTAACCCAATCAGGCTTGAGCAAGAGTAGTTGGCTAGGAGTATATGCCTCACCCTTCTCTCTCTTTTATATTTTTTTAATTAATATTCTCCCTTTCTTAGTTTTTAGTTTAAATTGATTTTTATATCAATTTGAATTAATTCAATATTTCTGTCATTTTTTAATATAATAGTTATTTTTTAATTTTTTTTATGTTTTTATAATATTTTAAAGAGACTATAGTAATTTATATTTTTTATATCTAATATAAATAAATTGTATTTGCATGATGTAATTTTTTAAAATAGTTTATTATTAATAAGAAAAAAATAATATTTAAGATAAAAATAAATAGAAATTACATAAATAGAAAAGTAGATGTTAAATATTTACATATTCATCTGTCCTTTTCTTTTAGAAAAAATATTGGCTTAATAATATAGTAATTAATTAGCATTATTTTTTTACACATTTATCTATTTTTTAAATTTATTTTATTAAAAATAAATAAGATTTTTGTATTTTTTAATTAAAAAAATAGGAACAATAAAATGTATTTATAATATTAATATATTCTTTTATTATATTAAAAATTAATTTAAAATCTTATTCTAGATATAGCGCGGGTTTTAAAGCTACTGTAATCTAAACTGTTGAGGGTCACATCATATTTTTGGACACTATAAAAGGTTGCGACGGACACGTAGCTACAAATATTTGCCATTCAACAGGATGTCAACATGCCTTACTGAAGGCAACGCCCTTCTCTTAATGCGGTTACTTTCCCGCCAGTGCTTCTCAAGACCCAAACAAATTTCTACTCTTGCAAAATCCACAAAACTCAACCAACAATGCTGCATTTCTCTTCTTCGACACTGCAAAACAATGAACCAACTTAAACAAATCCAGGCCCAGATTTTCCGGGGCGGCCTCCATCAAAGCACAGACACTCTGAAGAAGCTCATGGTCTTTTGTGCAGACCCATCTAATGGAAACTTGGTTCATGCTGAAAGAATCTTCAATTATATTCAAAACCCAGGTTTATTTGTTTATAATATTATGATTAAAGCCTTTGCAAAGAAGGGTATCTTTAGAAAATGTTTAATGTTGTTCAATAAATTGAGGGAGGATGGTCTGTGGCCTGATAATTTTACTTACCCTTTTGTTTTGAAGGCGATTGGGTGCTTAGGAGAGGTTTTAGAAGCTGAAAAACTTCATGGATTTGTGATGAAAACCGGGCTTGAATCTGATACTTATGTGTGTAACCCACTCATTGATATGTATGCTAAATTGGGTCAAGTGGATGTTATGAGGAAGTTGTTTGATGAAATGCCTGAGAGAGATGTGGTTTCTTGGAATGTGTTGATTTCCGGGTATGTCAAGCGTAGAAGATTTGAGGATGCTATTGATGTTTTTTGTTGTATGAGAGAAGAGAGTTATTTGAGGCCTAATGAGCCTACGGTGGTGAGCACTCTTTCAGCTTGTGCGGCATTGAAGTGCTTGGAACTCGGCAAGGAAATTCATTGTTATGTAAGGGATAGACTTGAACTCACTTCTATTATTGGCAGTGCATTATTGGACATGTACTGTAAGTGTGGTTGTTTGAGTGTAGCCCGAAAAATATTTGACGAGATGCCTCATAAAAATGTTATTTGTTGGACTAGTATGGTGTCAGGTTATGTAAACTATGGTGAGCTGGATAAGGCTAGAGAGTTGTTTGAGAGGAGTCCAGTTAAGGACGTTGTTCTTTGGACGGCGATGATTAATGGGTATGTGCAGTTTAATCATTTTGACGAGGCAGTGGCCCTGTTTCAAGAAATGCAAATCCAAAGGGTTAAGCCAGATAAGTTCGTACTGGTTGCTCTTCTCACAGGTTGTGCTCAAATGGGAGCTCTTGAGCAGGGGACTTGGATTCATGGATACATAGACGAGAAAGGAATTCCAGTTGATGCAGTTGTTGGAACTTCTCTTATAGAAATGTATTCCAAATGTGGGTGCATTGAAAAAGCTTTGAGGATTTTCTGTGGGCTGAGAGAAAAAGATACAGCTACATGGACTTCAATTATATGTGGGCTTGCTATGAATGGGAAAACAAGCAAGGCACTTGAATTGTTCTCAAAAATGAAACAAGTCGAGGCCATACCTGATGAAGTTACCTTCATTGGTGTTTTAAGTGCATGCAGCCATGGAGGACTGGTCGAAGAAGGCCGTGAGTTCTTTAATTCCATGACAAGTATTTATAATATTGAGCCTAAGTTAGAGCACTATGGGTGTCTGATTGACTTACTTGGTCGAGCTGGACAATTGGATGAAGCAGAAGAGTTGATAAAAAAAATAGTGAACGCAAATAATGAGATCATAGTTCCGCTTTATGGTTCTTTGCTCAGTGCTTGCAGAATCTATAAAAATGTTCAAATGGGTGAGCGGGTGGCTGAACAGCTCGTGAAAATTGAGTCAAGGGACTCTAGTGTTCACACGCTTCTCGCAAATATCTATGCCTCTGCTGGTAGATGGGTGGATGTAAACAGGGTGAGACGGGAAATGAAAGATCTTGGAGTAAAAAAGGTGCCTGGTTGTAGCTCAATTGAGGTTGATGGCATAGTCCATGAGTTTCTTGTTGGGAATCCATCTTGTTCAGAGATGAGAGAAATATACTCCATGTTGGATAGGATGGTGAAGCCATTATTCAATTCAGAAGAGAATGAAATGGAAAGAGAAGAAACAGGTGCAATGAACAGTTGCTGAATTAAGAACGAAATAGTTAAACCATTTCTGATTTTTTCTTTTTCTTTTTAATTTATTTCGTTATCTTTTTTACTTTTTTTTATTGTTTTTTGAATCATTAGTGCTTGAGGAATAAGGACTGAAGCATGGAAGGCAAACCATTATGAACTGGCTATTTGAAGATGAATATCCTTTTAAAGTTGTTTCTACAAATCTTGCTCAAGATTATCGGAGAAAATGAGGTTGTTTATAGCTCTTGGTACATTCTATATCCGTCTTGTGAAGTGTGGAATATGTGGTTTATGAATCAATATATTATGGCCTGCAACTCTCATGGGATTCTTCTTGGACCTTGCTCGGCTACTCTGATTCTGATTGGGCTGGCTATCTCGACACTCGACAGTTGTTGAACTGGATTTGTTGTTTATCTTGGCTGTAATTTGATTTCATGGTGCTCTCAAATGCAAACTACTGTTGCCCATTCTAGTGCTGAGGCCAAGTACCATGCTCTTGCCTATGTTGTTGCGGAACTCTTTTGGATACTTAAACTTTTCAGACAACTCCAAATCAGTCTTTCTTCTCCTCCCAGACTTTTATGCGACAAAAACAATGCTATTTTCATTGCTTCCAACTCGATGACCAAATCTCGCTCCAAAAATATTGATATTGACTATCATTTCATTCGGGAACTTGTTGCTCAAAAGGTTATTGGTCTCAGCTTTGTCACCTCACACCTCCAGCTGGTTAATGTTTATACAAAAGGGGTGGCCAGATTACAGTTTTTATTGGATCGTGGCAAGTTGTGCCTTTTTCCACCACGCCAACTTTGAGGGGGATATTAGAGGAAAATCAGATTCTTCTGATAATAACCAAGATATCAGTGATTCTCCATGATTGTAGCTATTTTGTTTATCTCTGTATTTTCTGTCTATAAATGAATATTTCCTCGCACCGCATATTTCCTTTACACAGAACCTAGGGAGTTCCTTTTCCATTCTGCTCTTGTAAATACAAGCTTTGCGAGATTTTCCTGGGCGTTGACATTATACCATCCTTTCTTACAGCCTTTTGGGGTACCAAACATTGTAATCAATGATACACTTGATATTTGTGGTAAATATAAACAATTGATAGGTATGCTTTCCTGTTGAAGGAATTATGACTACTAGTATTTACCTTGGTTTGTGCATTAATAAGTAATCTACTTAGTACAAGCAGCATGTGTTCTCTTCTTCTCCAGGATGTGTGTTTCAACTAGTTTGAGCTTTGATGTTCTTTGATATATGGAAGGTTCATGATTGCTAAGCAAATATGCACCCCACAATCCTGAATCTCTATCACTGAAGTATATCCTTTTCTTTTTCAATGTGTGTTATGATAATCTGTAAACTATCTGCATAATCCTTACTTTCTTCTACAGTTGGCAGCTGCATTCTTCTTCCGTTGTCAAGCATGTGCTGAGGGAGGATTGTCTTGGCCAGAATTATTTCATCTCCACGGTTTCTTCGTTTTTATTCATGCCCAGTTATTTGTTCTTGTGGGTAGCTTGTCTAGTCTTGTCATTGAGGAAAAGCTTTTGATTGCAGCGGTTGGATTTTGCTTTGCAAAGCTGCATAAACGATACTTGAAAAGAAGGCGATTCATTTGCTTATTTCCGGTTGGATTAGGATATTCTCTTTATTCATTTATCTGCTTCTCTTCTAGCTAATTTATTTGTTTCTTTTAATAAATCATTTTATGGGAAGCAGTGAAGCACGCAACTGATGAGGAGTGGATCCCAACTCCAAAAATAAACTGACTGTATGGAGAATTAAAAAGTTAACTCCCAACATGTTTTTATGTTTTTAAAAAAATTATTTTGTTTTATTTTAAATCATTTTTTATTATTATTTTCATATAGTTTTTATATACTAATATTAAAAATAATTTTTTTAAAAAAAATATTTTAATATATAACCATAATTACATTACTAAATGAGCTCTTAAAGCATGCATAATAAATTATTATCTCATCCATATTTATTTATTTTTGCAAATAAATGATTAGTCTTTGTGCTTTGGAAAGCTAAATATAATCCTTATATTTTTATTTCCCTTTGTAATTGAGTCCATGCATTAAGTATCCCTTAATAAAGACATTGAAAATGTCATCAATTGAGTTGTTTTTCTTTTTAAAATTTACTTTTTATTGTATATTGATTGAAATAAACTCAAAGATAGTTTAGTTATTTTCTAAAAAAATCTAACAAAACTTTTAAAGAATGGTGGTCTAAGTAACTAAGTTAATTTGTTTGGTAATATGGTTGATTAAATATATTTTTTAAAATAATTTTTGTCTAAAAAAAATATCAAATGGATTTTTTTTTTATGGTTTTGACATTCTTATATTAAAATCATAAAAAATCTAAAAACAAATATCAATTTAATTTTTTTAGGTAAATTATTTTAAAGAGAATTTTAAAGAGCACTCAAACTACAATGTCAAGCAATTAGATATTGCATTGCTAAAAAAATATAATACTTAAGCATCAATCAATCAATATAAAATAGTAATACAAATGATAAATAGACTATTGACATGCCATTTACTAGATTACATCATGATAAATTATATCAATATGTGACAAGTAATTCCATATAGATTTTTGAATTAATTGATTTCTTAATGATGGTATAATTATAAAATGTCTATATGTATAGGAAATATTGTGCTTATTTTATTATTTCAATTTGAAAGTGAATGAATAATAACTTTTATGATCATTTGGTTTAGTAAAAAAATACTTGAAGTTCAAAACTACGTAGATTAGTTATAGTTTGATGTTCAAAACTATATATTTTTTTATTTAACTTTAAACTAAAAAAAATATAATTTTATTATTTGTTATCAATAACCTACTTTTGCTAGCTTAGTCTCAAGCATTTATTATGTTTTTTTTTTCTAAAAAAACATTCCATACAAAAAAAAATTATCATGTACTTTATTGTTGTATAATTAAATAAAAAAATGATCTCTGGGATAAAAATCTTATTGAATCTAATGACGTGCATGACTTGTATCGCGAGTTTGGTTGGTTGATTCGAGTTCACTTGTGTTTTTTTAGTAGTTTTTTTTATCAATTTTGTCCTTCAACGTTAAGTTAATTAGAGATTGAGCTTTACAATTTGTTTTTTTTTTTTTTTCAAGATTATACTTATAAGTTTTGTTGTTCAACTTGATTTGACCTAAATAAACCCACTATGTTTTCATTTCAATATTAGATAAAAATAGCATTCAATATGGAATTGATTTTGAATTCATGGTTAAAATATATTTATTTTTTAGGAATTTTTATACTGCTCTAACCTATGATGTAATGCAAGCCAATTCTATTATTATTTGATTAATAAAGAATTTATTATAGGAAAAAAATTATTAGACATAGTTGGGTACATAACTTGTTTTGCGAGATCAAATATCTTGATCTACATTTATTTCTCTATTTTTCAAGTTTAGTCTATAGCTATTGTTGACAACTTCTTTTACATTTTATTGGCACATATAATTGTTTGATTAAATAAAAAAAAATTATTCTAAGAAACAAAATGATTAAACACAACTGGGTACATGACCCGTGTTGTGAGATCAAATATCTTGATACATCTATCTCTTAATTTTTCCAGTTTAGTTTTTAATTATCATTAGTGACTTCCTCATCAAATCATTCAGAAATTATTATAATTCATGAAGCAAGTTGATAAAGTATATAGTTAAAGTCAATTATTCAGCACGTAAAAGAAAAATATGAATTGTTAACCATTGAAGACGGTCTCACAATATTATTTGAAGATAATGTTGCCCGCATCACTCGTCTTAGAGTAGGCTACACTAAAAGAGACAAAACAAAAAATATCTTACTAAAGTTCTTTTATACTCACGAGCTTCAATAAAAAAAAAAAATTGATATCAAAGAAATCAGGTCAAATGATAATTTAACAAATTTATTTATAAAATCTATCCGCTTTGATTTTCAAGAAACTTGTCTATAATATTGGAATGCATCATCTTAAAGATTTATCATACGATATATACTTTTGAGCTGAAATCAATTCAAATTATACTTCTTTTCCTTCGCTTAGGTTTTTTCCTATTGAATTTTACTTTGCAAGATTTTAATAAGACAATTTGATTTTTTTTTAATTTTGAAATATTTATATAAAATCCTCTATTGAATTCTAAAGTATTCAGAAATCATATAAGAATGTTTTTTTTTCTTCTATTAGGTTTTTTTTTTCTCATCATGTTTTTCTTTACAAGGTTTTAATGACATATATTTTTAGTACATGATCATTTAGAAAGAAATGTTATAAAATCTATAATTATATATATATTAAATGTGTCATTAGAGTCTTTCGGACGTTAATGGCTCTTGGATTTAGTCTCTTAAATTTTTTATGAGTTATGAGTTTTTTACTGTTCTTTACTATATATATATATATATATATATAAATAATTTATTTGTCTTGTATTTGATGATTGAAAAAAAAATTAATAAAAAAATATGAAATTCTCTTTTAAAATTTATTATGAATATCTATGTTATTATTTGTTATTTATTCAAAGAGTATGAGTGTGATGGTAGTTTTAAAATGCTAGTTAAAATAGTTTTTTTTTTTAACTAAATTTTAGCTAGAAAATAAAACACATGAAAGCGAATGTTCTTATCCCGAAACTATCAGTTTTGCGAGTCAAAGGCGCGAGCTATCTCGTTGGAGACTGGCTTTCGGAACTTTGTGTAAAAAGTATCTTTCGACGTTTCTAGCCACTTAAAACATGGGAGACCACTGCTCTCTTTAACTCTCTCCCCCTCTCCCAATCCCAAACCAAATCACAGCCTCTGTCCGGTTCCAGTTTCCGTTGTTGATAAAGATTAAAATCCGCCCATCAAAGTTTTTTCACTTTCCTTTCTGTTCTTCTTTAACCCATCAAGAAGCCAAACGTACTAAAAAAAGAAAATGAAGCTCTCCCTCAATCTTCAAGATGACCACCAAATCCAAAACCCTCTCTTGAAGGCCAAACTACCCATTTCAATACTCAATCAACCTTTCACTTCTATCCTCACTACCACCACAACAAACTCCATTTCTGACCTCACTCTTGCTCTATCTACGAACTTCCCTACAGGCCCTTCTCTCAAGCTTACCTACACTCCATCCACAACAACAACCATTTCTCCTTTCTCTCTCTCTCTTAAATCAGGCTTGGGCCTTTTTGGTTCTCCACACGATTCCCCTCTTGTTTTCTCTGCTCAGTTTTCTCTCCCCAATTCAAGCTCCAACTTGATTTTACCTTCTTTCTCTCTCCAATTCAAGCCACAATTTGGCCATTTCTCACTCCACAAAAGAACCACCACTCCATCTTCAAACCCTAACTATGATCTTAATTGTGGGTCCCAAACCACAAATAGGCCCCATTTGGAATCTGGGTCACCTTCAAAATCTGAACCTGGAAATGGGTTTGCCTCAGATGGGTCATCAGGTTGGCAAGAATTGAAATTAGAGCCATGTAATGGTAAAGAGAAAGAGGGGTTTGTGAATCATAATTACATTGATGATGCTTATGGAATTGGGTTTTCTCCGGAGAGGCAATTAATGTGGAAATATGGAAAGAAGAGAGGGTTTTTTAGTGGAGTTGGTGTAAAGGCAAAAACAGCGTTGCCACTGACTAAAAGGGTATTGATGAATTTGAGGTGGGCTGTGAATTTTCCTGGTGAGTTGGGAATAAAAATGCCCTACTTGATAGTGAATAAGATTGGGATTGAGAGGGTTGAGGAGTTAAAGGAAGTAAAGAAGGAAAAAAGCAATGAGAGTAATTTGGGAGATTTAGAGTTGTTGAAAGGAATGTGCTTTTGGATGACAAGGGATTTGGAGGTGTTAGAGGCTGAGAATAGGGAGATGAAGCACTATTTAGAGAATATGAGACTGGGAATTTTGGCGAGGAATTCGCGCAAAGAGATCAATGGTTTTGTTAAGAGAGTGGTGCCAGCTTCAAGTGGTAATCTTGGTGGGTTTGAGCAGTGGAGGAGCAACAAAAATAATGGAGAAGGAAATGGGCAAAGAGAAGAATTGAAGAAGCCTGCAAAGAAGGTGACTGACTTGGAAAGTGAGTTGCAAAAAGCTATTAAAGCTGCTTCCTCTTAACCAGGTTTGAAATGCCTACAATGTATGACCTCTAGTTTGTACTTGAATGTATATATTAATTGAGCTTTCAGTTTTATGTAAACTATGCCACGACCAGCTTGCGGCAAGGATTTAAAATGGGTGGTATAGCGGGCTTTATTATAGTAGTTTAGGGTTTTGGTTTGAAATCATTGCCAACCCATTATGTTAAAAGTAGGGATTGATGATAAATATTTGTATTTCTTCGAACACAAAAAGGTTCAAATGATCAAGAAATTCAAAGAAACTTCTGCATTTATGATTGCTTTATTTTGGTAGCCCTTTGAGCTATTTTCGTCCTTTCAAGTGCTAAATTTTTAGATCTGCGTTTGGTACTTCCAATAGAGTTAACATATTTTTAACTGGTTTTTGATGAAATTTTCATTTTGTTTTTCAGTATATAGAATAACCCATTATATGACACCTAAAATGGCCAGATGTTTATTTATCTGCTGAAGTGTAGGCTAAAAAACTTCATTTCAAGGAAAGAAAAGGTAGCAGTGTGTGCGAACAATTTATTCCAATCTGTGTGTAGCTGTATGTTAGTTACATGTGAATAATGGAGCTTATTGACTGATATTTGTCAATCAAATTATGAAATATCTGATTAAGTTCTCACCACTTTAGCAATGCTTACAGGTTTTGCTGGAAAGTGGATGATGTATTAGAAATTTATACTTTCTTCAGAAGTTATCAGGGATGTCTTGTATGTGTTAGCTCCTCGTTTCCTTGTTTTTGCTTTTCTTTTTCTCCGATGGTTTATATCAGTAGATGGTTTGCTATTATTTGAATGATATCAGGTTTGTGTCTAGTAAGGTAGGAGTATGTGCAAAAAACTGATTAGCTATTAACCTAGAGGATGTAAAAGTGTCTTGATCATCACTTAACAATAACTCCTAAATATCATGTGATTTTGAGATTATTTGCTCGAAATTTATTTGTTGATAAGTAAAGTAACAAGTGTTTACATCTGGGAAGAAAATGTTATTGCTATAGCTATCTCTCTTTTCATGGTCTGTCATGGTGAAGATAACTGATTTTGAATCCTTGCTTGATCTCTGAGCACAAGTGGTCTAAAGAGCCTGGTAATGGACTTTCCTACCTTCCATTAAAACCAGATGTTTTTTACAAGCTGAGATGTTAATATTTCAAATTCATTTGCCACAAAATCAATCCCAAGCTCTGTTTCTTACGTTGTGTTGGTCAGAAGAGGTTTC
>Ga0307515_10018299_pt1 | contig 12697 bp, 10 predicted proteins | sample 17_EM_MG_FD_194513 | JGI IMG/M metagenome (GOLD analysis project Ga0307515, IMG submission 194513) | Populus trichocarpa ectomycorrhiza microbial communities from riparian zone in the Pacific Northwest, United States - 17_EM | ecosystem: Host-associated > Plants > Roots > Unclassified | place... | reverse complement strand
TTGCTTTTTTTTTTTTTTGTTTTTTTTTTTTTTTTTTGCCTTGGGAAGTTTTTAAATATAAGGATTTCTCTCCAATTTCATCTTTCAACATCAAATTGATTAAGAATTGAACTCGGGTCTACGATTTAACTAGTTGTGAATTTAGAATATTAACTCAGATTTAAAAGATTTGCTAGAATCAATTATTGTAGATTGAAATAGTAAATCTACCATTTGTTTTCTACAAAAACTTTCACGCTCTCCCTCCCTCAATTATTATGGATTAACTATTTTTACTGTATTTTTACATCTTTTTTGCATAAACTAAATTACTAGAATACCTATAAAAGCAAAACAACACTTAACTTGGATCTATGGTTTTTTTTAAAAAAAAACATTTCACTCTTAAAGCTTGATTTCAGGGGCTTATTCATAATCTTGGGGGCAATTTGATCTTTTAATTAATATCGATAATAATTAAAAAAATATTTTTTTTATTTCATCCTTCAATGTTGGATTTGATGGGTAGACTTCATTAGTGATTTTTTTTTGTATAGGGTCATCATAGTCTCAAACAAACATTTATTTTAGAGTTGATGCTCGAAATTTCACTCTTAAAGCTTGATTTCAGGGGCTTATTCATAATCTTGGGGGCAATTTGATCTTTTAATTAATATTGATAATAATTAATTAAATATTTTTTTATTTCATCATTCAATGTTGGATTTGATGGGTAGACTTCATTAGTGATTTTTTTTTGTATAGGGTCATCATAGTCTCAAACAAACATTTATTTTAGAGTTGATGCTCGAAATTAAAAGCATCTATTTTTTTATCATATAATTATGTAAAAATTATTTGAAAAAAACAAAGTTATTAAACTCAGTTGAGTTCATGAACTGAGTTGCGAGGTTATTGGGGTCATCCAATATGTCATTGTCTTGATACTTAAAAAAACAAAAGTTTTCATATTGAAGTTTTTTCATAAGCTAAGCCATACTTTTACCAGTCATTTGGATTGTCTTTAAACTTATGAAATCAACTGATTCACATTGGGTCAGCTTTGATTCAGTTTAATTAGAAACTTGCACTAAACAATAAGCTAGGTCGAGAGGTTTTAAAATTTTCCTGTTTGCTTGAGTTTAATAACATTTCCAAAGAATCCCCCACACTTTTAATTTTATTTTTTATGTTTAAAAAACTTTGGTTTGGTCTGTGGCAGAGCGTGAGCCAATGAACTAGTTAAATATAATTATCTAATCACTTACAAGAAAAGAATAAGATATAAAAAGTGTAATGGTGAAAAAACAATTTATGATATTATATATATAGTTTATTTTAAAAAATGTAATAAATATTTTGAATACAATATTATAGACATATAACTATTTTTTGGTGTTCGGAGCAAGGTTGTTAAAAACGCATTTTTAACACGACACGGAAAATATAAAATAAACTCGGATCGTAAAATCGTAAGGAAATTTTTTTTCATAGATAGTTCAAGCACCTGAAAATACATGGTTCAAATAAAAATTCATACATAGTTCAAGCATCTTTAAATACATGGTTCAAATAAAAATTCATGCATAATTTAAATAATTTTTCATTAACTAACAATTAATAAACTTAAAACAATCAATATGGTGTTTCATATAAACTAAAACTTATATTATAATACAATATATTTATTTTATATTATTTTTTAATTTGCTATTTTGATTGTCTTTCTAACAATATAAATGGTCTTTTTCAATTACCTTAGTTTTAGAATTTTTATTTATTTATTTGAAATCATTGATGTTACATATATTTTTTTTTTTTTGGTATTTGAAAAGCTTTTGATTTTTTTTATTAAATTTTTTTAAAATAATTTTGAATTCTTAAAAAAGAAAGAAAAAATAACATGATAAATGACCGTCCAGTACGTGCCACCCAGGCAATCACAATCTCTCTCGCTCTCTTTCTCAAATAATCGTTGTCATCATCAGTCTTCTTTTTCCTTCTCCTCTCTCACTTTCAAGCTCATCTCTTGCGCTCTCTCTGTCAGGACAAACAACTCAGTGTCATTTCCATGGCTTTTGCTCATTACTTGGTTGCCATTCCCACTGAACCCTCAGATCTCACAAAAGCTGCACTCTTTAGCACCTCCTTCTCCTCCAGTCCTCCCCTCCTCCACCTCCTCCCACCCCGCTTTCTTTTAATAAAAATCACTTTGATTTAACTTTCTCTTCTACCTCACTGAAAACTAAAGCACGCGATTTATTAATAATAGTTGTTTTCAAGAAAGGCGAAGGCAAAAGAATCAGAAGTGTTAGTAGTTTTTGTTAATTTTGTCAAACTCGGTAAACTCAGTTCGAGTTTACCGAGTTAACCGAGTTTGACCGATTTTAACCGAGTTTGACTGAGTTTGACCGAGTTTGCTAATTTTTGAGTTTTCTACCCGATTTAACACTATATATCTGTGTTAACTCGTAAAATCGTACGATTTTACGAGTCAACTCGCGAGTTTAACAACCATGGTTCGGAGAACATTGAAAATAAATTTCTTTTCTATGTTATCCTAATTTTATAACATAATTTATATGATTTAAAATGTCTTATTATTGTATAATATAACATGTTTTGTATATGAATATATTTCTTAGCAATATTATCTAAATTAAAGTATTATATGCACTAATATATTAAATTAATATACTTTTGTATTGTATATTAATATATCCTAATATATTATTTCCCATATAAATATGTTAGTAATTTATTATTTTATACTAATATTATATTTTAAAGTATTTTAATAATAACATTGACTCGAAACATTTAGAAATAATAATTTGATGTAATAAAGATCTCATGATTATAATAACTTTATAATTTTCTATGCAAAACATTTTTGTTCCATGAATTTTATCTTCACTCTACATTCATTAATCAAACATTAGATTCACTAATCAAATATAATTCAATATTTAAGATAAAGAATTCTTTATTAATAATAAAAATATTTTACATAAAAAAAACTTAGTGTTATGTATAACTAACCAATTGACTACAGTGCATATTCACCAATAATCTCTCACTTACACTAAAGTCAATTGCTCATATATCTAATACCATATCCCTCGACATGGTGATCATGCTTCTGTTAGGACAGGCTTTTGTGAGAGAATCTGCAAGATTCTCTTTAGTAGGTACTCACTCTATCTTTATATCTTTCCTCTCTATGATTTCTCTAATCAAATGGAATCGTTTAAGTACATGTTTGGATCTTTGATGAGACCTTGGTTCTTTTGTTTATGCAATGACTCTATTGTTATCACAATACAAAGCTACTAGATCAATAATGCTAGGAACCATGCCTAGTTCAGTGGTGAATTTTTTTTATATCTAAACAACCTTTTTTTTTTCATCTCAAACATAGAAATGTATTCAGCTTTAATTGTAGATTTTATTGTAATCTCTTGTTTAAAACTCTTCCAACTTACAACACCCTATTTAAACTAAAAACATATCCTGATTGAGATTTTCTATCTTTAATATCTGATTGAAAACTAACATCTAAATAACCATGAACTTCTAATTCATGTCCTTCATAGACTAGAGAGACATTTTTAGTTCTTCTTAAGTATTTAAGAATCTTTTTAACTATCTTCCAGTGACTCTCACCTAAATTATATTGGTGTTTACTCGTTATGCTCAAAATATAAGATACATTTGGTCTTGTACATAGTATCGCATATATAATGGACCTTATAGCTAAATAAAGAAATCTTTCTATCATATTTCTCTCAATTCGTGTCTTAGAACATATATATTTGGAGAGACATATTCCTTATGAAATTGGTAAGTAACCTCTTTTGAATTCTTCTATGCTAAACAGTTTTAACGTCTTTTATATGTATGTGGATTAGGACAATCCAAACAACCTTCTACATCTATCTCTATAGATCTTTATTCTTAATATATAGAGAAATTCTTGGACAACCAGATCTTTACTAATTGGAGTAAAATAATGTCATTTCCTATCAATAATATATAATCTACATATAATATTAAGAAAACAACTTAACTCTACTAACCTTTTTATAAACACAAGGTTCATCCATATTTTTTTTATTAAATCAAGTTGTTTAATTATCTTATCAAAATGGATATTCCAACTCCTTGAAGCTTGTTTAAGTCTATAAATAGATTTTTGTAGCTTGCATACTTTGTTAGTAAATTTTTCAGATTCAAAACCTTCAAATTGTGTCATATACACATATTTATGAAGATTCCTATTTAGAAATATAATTTTGACATCCATTTGCTAAATCTTATAATCATGGTATAAACAGCTATAATAAGAAAAACCCTTATGAATTTTAACATAACTATTGGCGAAAAGGTTTCATCAAAGTCAACCCTTTGTCTTTGTCTATAACCTTTAGCAACTAGTCTAGCCTTGTACATTTGTATATTGTTATCCATGTCAATCTTTTTCTTAAAGACCTACTTACTTTCAATAGGTTTTATCCTTTTAGGTGAATCAACAAAAGTCCATACTTGGTTGGTGTGCATGGAATTCATCTTAGATTTGATGAATTCAAGCCATTTCTCGGAATCAATTTTAGATATTGTTTTTATGTAGTTAATAGGCTCATTAAGTATGAGCAACTCGTCATCACCAACTTCCATAAAAAGTTGATATCTCAATTGTACATAACATTTTCTACTAGATCTACGGAGGTTTTGTGTTTTTTAAGTTTCAAGTTGAACATCAAATGTTATAACCTCATATATTTAGTTCTATTTGGATGTTAATTTATTGTACTTGAACTTCATTACGTTTTATTTTCCTCTCACTACTCCTTTCAAGAACAATTTGTTTTTTGTCTAAAAATGTAGAATATCTTAAAACAAACACATTTTGCTTAACAGGATGGTAGAAATAATATCCAACTGATTCTTTTGAATATCTCATAAACTTACAATTATCTGACTTAACTTCTAGATTTTCAGATACTATATGTTTCACATAAACCTTACATCCTCAAATCTTTAAGTATGATAGGTTTGGCTTTTACCATTTCATATCTCATATGGAGTCGTAGTAATAAATTTTGATAGAACTCTATTTAGAAGATAAGCAATAGTTTACAGGGCATAACCATAGGAAAAGGCGGAAGGTTTGTAGAGCTCATCATAGACCGTACAATATCTAATAGGGTATGATTTCTCCTTTCAAAAACTTTATTAAGTTATGGTGTTTCAAAAGGTGTCAAATGTGAGAGAATCTCATTATCTTTTAATAATCTTGAAATACTTGGCTCAAGTATTCACTATCTTGATCCGATCAAAATATTTTGATTCTTGTTCCAGTTTGTTTATCAAATTCATTTATGAATTCTTTGAGCCTTTCAAATGATTAAGAGTTATGTTTCATTAAACACACATAACTATATCTAGAATGGTCATTAGTAAATGTAATGAAATCAGTATATCCACCTATGACACAAATCGTCATTGATCCACATACATCGATTTGTATTAGACCTAACAATTTTTTAGACATTTTACCTTTTCTAGTAAAGCGTGTTTTGATCATCTTACTTAATAAACAAACTTCACAAGTTTCATACGATACATAATCAAAATGATCAAAATATCATTCTTTATGTAACTTAGTGATTCTTGTTTCATTAATATGACATAATCTATATGCAATAAATATAGGAGTGAACAAAAAAATTAAAAAATTGATTAAACCGAAAAAACCAGAAAAAATTTAATCGAAAAAACTGAACTAAAAAAAACCGAATAAACCGATTAAAAAGCCAAAGAAAAAAAATCGATTCAATTCGGTTTTGGTTTTTAAAATATTAAATTGATTGAACCGGACCAAACCGAATCGGTTCAACCAACATTTAAACCCACTATAAAAGGAAACCTAAAACTAAACTTCTCAATCCTTCAGCTCTCAGCCGCCCCCCCTCCCCCAAATGTCTTTCAAGTTGTCCCTCTCTCAGCACTCTCCTTCTCTAATTCTCTCATTATTCTTTGATTCTCTGGATCAAAAGATTCAAAACTCAAGCCTTTATAAACAAAAGATGAAGGGATAAAAAATATTTGACCCTAAATTTCTGTCTTTCCCTCTTTCATACTGTATACTTCATCATTATTATTTATAAACAAAAGATGAAGAGATAGAAAACATTTTTTGCTGTCTGTTTTTGTATAAAAGAGATGTGCATTAGGGATATTTTCGCCCTAATTTTTGCTATCTGATTTAATTATAGACAGTCTTAGTTTCATGGATTTTACAGGGTTGTTTTGGGTTTTTTATGAGTTGGTCTTCTTGTCATTTAGATCATTATTTTCACTTTATACATGGCTGAAATCCTTGCCATTTAGACCAATCAATTCATCATCCATCTTCTCCATTTATTGGCATCAACATGCCCTTCACATGAAACATAACTTGATAGTATCAGTTTTTTTAATTTTTTTCCTCAATTAACCAAACTGAACAAAAAAACAATGGTCGGTTTGAACCAGTTTCGGTTCTGAATTAAAAAAAATAAAAATTCGGTTTGCTTGGTTTTTTAAGTAAAAACCAAACCGAATCGAAAATGCTCATCCCTAAATAAATATGAAGGATATTGATTATATAATATGTTTTTCTTGTAGTTTATATTGAACATAGACATTTCAAAATCAAGTATATCATTCATATAATCATCAAATTTATATATATAAAAAAACACCATATTATAAAAAGAACAACATTTGCCCTCAATAATAAATTTAAATTCATTCAAAGATAATGAATGGATATAATGTTTCTGGAAAGTACTAGAACAAAATAACAATTATCAAGTTCCAGAATTAGCCAACTTGATAAAGTAAAATAATAAGTTCACATAACTAATGCAACAACTCTTACTTCATTTCCAACTTGTAAATCCACTTCACCTTTATGTAATCTTTTATTGCAAATGTTAAAAACATATTCGGTACCCAATACCTAAGAACTACCAAGTAAAGTAGAAAAATACTTTTCAATCATAAATATACCTAAAGTAGAAACTTTAATAAGTTTATTACCTTTCATAGTTGCAAGATACTCCTTGCAATTCTTTCTTCAATGGTCATCATTGCCATAATGATGACAAGTACACTTATCTTTCTTGATCCCACTAATACGCTTTTTTGTTTTAGAGATAAAACTATTATTCTTCTTGTTCTCTTTCTTAGATATTCTAGAAGACTGAACTACATGACATGATCTTTTTTCTTCTTAAGATCCCTTCAGCAATTTTATGCATATTAAACAATTCAGATATTTGATAGTTCATAATGACTACAAAATCAAGTCAACACTTAACTCATGGTCCATGACAAAGCCTATTTAGTAGCCAATCATTTTCATTTTCAAAACACGAGTGTTCACTAAGAAACCCTTTATCATCTTACAGTGAAACTTTTTAAGTCCTGTTAGTTGCATTAAACATTTTAAGATGCATAATTATAGATGTAATTTGCTCATCATCATCAATATGACATTAATATTTATTCATTTCTTCTTTAATATGAAATTGTATTTTCAAGAACATGTATCTATCTTTCTTGCTTAAAAACAATTCTCACATTATGTTGCCAGTTCAAGAAGTTTGTTTGGTCCGACAATTTATTAGCATCAAGAATGTAGAGATATATTACTAATTTTGATCTATCAACTTTATAGGATAACGATTATTAGTTCTTTTTCTTAATTATGAACTTCTTTTTCTTTGCATAAATACAAGTTCCGTTTCATGAGATGCAATTCACAAATGTGGGAGAATAAACCTGTGACATAATGTGACAATTGAAATAGCTATACTTATGACTAGCCAAACTCTTGACTATCCTGTAAGAGAATCTACCAGTGATTGTAAACTTGTTCAGAATCAGCTCCTAATCTTCTTCTCCATCCAGCTGATTATATCCTGACCAACTTCTTCACGTTCAGGCTCAAAGAGAAGGTCATGCAAGAAATCATCATAAAGCTTTATATCTTTGAACTTGGAGGCTGCCTCATTGTACAAATCCTGAGATGCTAGAGGATCAGTTACCTTGTCAGCAGTTCCATGGAGAACAAAGAATGGAACAGTCACAGATTTGAAATTGCGCAGCAAATACGAGGATATACGCAAAATCTCATGCCCTGTGCGGACCCTTATGGGTCCTGTATAGACCAATGGGTCAGAATACTTGGCCAGAAGTGCTGCAGGATCCCTAGAAACTGGAATGCCCCTTTTGTTTGCTCCTTTAAATTGGAACTTGGGGATAACCAGAGAGAAAAAAGGAGCCACAGCCTGCATGAAAAATAGTAAGTGAACGTTTTATAACCAGAAATTAAAACTAATGCAACTTGATGTTCTAAAGGCCTGATTCAAGTAAAATGGACTCTTAACAAAATTATTAAAGGGCATTATGACTTGTCTTGGTTCCATATATTAAAAAGTTAGAATTCTATCAGTCCCTCTATATGGAGACAAAAAAAGTTAAATTGAACATAGCATTTAACTATAATGAATTTGTGGCATCTTCCAGGATTAATAAAATCTAATGAATTGGACATCAACTATGAAAGCACAATCCAACATGTCACAGTTATCAGTACAGAAGCTTAACTACAATGCATTGGAATATTGAAGTATTTCGAAATGACATGCTTTGGCAAATTCCAAATTCAAAACTCAATGAATTGAACCTTAGCTCCTAAACCATGAAAACACAATCTAGCATATCATAGTTATCGTCAATAAAATCTTCCCATCAAATCTCCCCATCGTCATGATTTAAGCGACAGAAAAGACTTACCCCAACAATAGGATGTGCAGGCTTGACACGCAAAGCTGGTGAGGTCAGTATAATTCCCTCCAGCATTTCTTCAATGTTAGGATATGAGGCCGCCTACTCAGTGAAGCAATTTATTAGTTCCACATTAATAATAAAACTGCTAGACCCAAAAAAAGAAAAGAAAAAAAAGAATACAACTTCTTTTGAAAGTGTATTACCTTTAAAACCACAGCACCTCCAGTTGAGTGACCAAAAAGGAAGCATGGTACTCCAGGGTTCTCCGACTTAATCTTTTCCAAGAAAGCTCCCTGTTGAAACAGAAGTTACAAAGTTCATCCTATCAGTTTTGTAGGTATTTTATGAATGATTAAAAAAATGCCTCCAAACTAAACAAAATTCGTGATGGAATCAAGTTCAACTTACTGCCAGACCAGGAAAAGAAGCAAGAAAATGACAAAATAACTGTCAAGATGCTTAGGAAGAGAACTGTGTATGATTTAACACAGAGTGCAGGTCATGACACACAATAATGATTATTCAAGATTTATTCTAGTACCATGGATGGATGCAATAAAGAACAGTTTTCCTGGCAAGGGATAGAGAAAAATGGACAAGGGAACTTACAGTATCAGCAACAACATGATCTAGTGAAGGAACATATCCATGCAACCCATCACTCCCACCATGACCTACGCAATGGAAAAAAAAAACATATTACCACACTGCAAAGTTAGAGACTTGGACTACAAACCCTTTGAAATGGAGAATAAAGGGGCAGTAATGGACCAAGGGATTGAGAATAAAGGGGCAGTAATGGACCAAGAGAAAGGGATATCAAAAAATTTATCAGCATAAACAGGCATTGGAATGCTCCAAAGAAAATAAAGGAGTTATCAAAATCTGTCCCTTTTCTTTAATATGTGAAGACTGACCAATATCACATTCACCGATACAACATTGTTTCAACTTAAAGAACCTTCAAGTGGATCTTAGCAAATGTAATCACACCTATGCTATAAATAAACTGGGGATGAAGCTTCATAACAATCTATTGACTATAAAGGTCAACACACCAAACACATGAGCATCTTTATAAAATCTAGCTACCTATCCAATCCATTGCATAGACACCAAAGTTGCATGAGGTTAGTTGCTTTGCGAATTGAGCATATCGTCCACTGAAAATTGAAAGGCAAACAGAAGAGAAGTCAAAGATTTTTTATTTGGAAAACCCGGGGGAAAAAACAGATTAGCTTCAGATGCCAAAGATCTTTTACTATTAGGATAGATTAGAGATGCAAACGAAGTTCGAAAGTTGACAGAAGTGCTCAAATATTACCTGTGCTCATTAAGGCCATGAATAATAACCAAAATGCCCCTGAAATCACGAAGCAACCCTCATATCTCAGTACAGAATCAACACGGAGGAAAAGCAAAAAAAATAAAAAAAATGAAGGTAAAGTTATACATGCTAAAGATGTGTCATATGTAGAACAAAAACCACAATTAATCAGAGCGAAGCAGCACCATAGCCCCTTTATCCTTTCACTTAACGTAACGCCTGATGAGCAGAAAATACAACAATATTTCACGTTTCCAAGTTCACAACATGCTCATTCTCATATAGAAACAGCATCTTTTTGCATACAATAATATAAAAAGATCAGCAAGAAACAAATATCAATCACAACAAAACAATAGCTATATTTAGAAAAAGAAAACATTTGATTGTCTTTTCACTTTGCAAACAAGCAAATCCATTCCATTTCTATCTCATCAGCTTCTTGGATTGAACCAGAACAATCAGAAACTCAAAAACCCAACATTGTAAAACCAACCCAATTACTAAGCAACTGCAATTTGCAATAGAAAACATAAATAACTACCTTCTTCAGTTACTTTAGAATCCCTTGTTTAATCCCACATAAACAGTGACTTTTAAACAGCGTAATTATAAAATCAAGCCCGAAATTGCATGCAAGTTTCGCTCTTTCTTTCAAGTCTTTTATTCCAATATTCTCATTTCTCTGTCAACTAATAAATAAAGCAAAAATTTTCTTAACAATAAAAAAACAAAAAAGTAGAAAATGAAAAATAAAAACTCACTTCTTTTGCCCGGTTACCGGAAACCAAGACCTGGTGAAGAGTGCATTTCGTCTAACACCAAAGAACAAGAACGTACTCCACCGGCAGTCTTCGTTACCGGTCGTCATATCGATACCCTCAGCAAGAGCTCTCCTTTTTATAGTATCTTCCTCCTCCAATCTCCATCGTTTCACTGACTTTCTAGGCGATTGCTCCGCTGCGGAGTCCGCCGTGTAACTGCGGCGGTAACGACGAGGGAGGAGGAGGAGAAGGACGGAAAAGAGAAGTGAATGAATGTAGAGGAGAGAAGCTCTTAGGGTTTTCAAGATTGGGATTATTCGATTGCTCGCTCCTGATGTTAGTGGCTCCATCTCTGCCATCGTTGACATGGTGGAGGGAGACCAAAAAGTCAAAGAAAAAAATGGCCGGCGGAAATATCAGATTTTTAGAGAGAGACTTGGTGGTGGAGAGAAATGGAAAAGGAGTCGGGAGAGATTTTGGGCGTCAAGTGAGGGTATTTATAGAGGAGTAAGGAAATAATAAGGGTAAAAGTTCATTTTGGTACCTATTGTTTCAACCTCCTCTTAATGACCCTTATTGTTAAGATGAACTTAATGTAAGCATCTAAAATAACTTAATGGAAATTTGTCATATGAATAAAAAATGACTCTTTGTGGTCGCATGATCGTTAATTTTAAAGCTTGTAAGATTAGTCGAGGTACACGCAAATTGTCCTGGATATCCATGTTAATAAAAAAAAAAAACTTTTTAAAAATAATATTTTTTTATTAAATATTTAATTCTCAAAATGATTATTGATACGTCATTTAATAGATAGATAGATAATATTTGGAAAGTTTTCTACACATAACTTCTTTGAAACTTTAGATGGGAATAGAGAAATTAAAGAAAATTAAAGAAAAGGATTGCAAAAATTGACATGTTGCATTGAAATGGTAAGTATTTACAAGCACCTTCTTGGAAACTTTAGGGTCGGTGCTGGGATTAGAGCCGTGTGGGGTAGCCGTGGAATCAGAATTTCATAAAATTTTAAATTTTTTTATTTTAAATTAATAGATTAAAAAAATATTATTTTAATATATTTTTAAATTAAAAATATTTTAAAAAATCATCGCTAGTACTTTTTCAAATACTCTCTGGAAGGAAGAGAAAGGGTCAAAGGGGAAGATTGACAAGACTTTAATCCGAAAGATACTGATAACGGGCATGAAAAGAAACTGTTAGGTAGCGTACGCAGAAGGAAAGATTCATGGAACCGATTACGTGGCTTAATGAGACATGCATATCAAGCGTTTACTTTTTCTGTAGTTGTAATGGACGGTGGTGATGAGGGTATGTAGGATAGTTATTGTAATTAGGGCGACATAAGAATTTAGAGAGGAAGTTTCAACCACTAATTGATAGCTGGTGTAGCTTCAAACCCCGTGGAGGTAAGAGACTGTTGGAAGTTAAAGGGGACCGGCAACTGGGTGGGAAGGTACGGCGAAGGCATCTTAATTAATTCGTTAGTATATGCAACAACATTATCTTATTTTATATTCTTCAAGATAAATATTTTTATTTTATAAAAAATAACAAGCGTGTGTGTGTGTGTGTGTGACATTGACTTACAGAAGTTTATTATTATATTTATTGATTGTAATTATATTCTCTAAAATCAGTTGCAATCCCAATTGATTATTTCTTCAGTTAGATTTCAAAATGTATTTGAAAATTTAAAACCCATAATTTAAAAGAGAGAGCAGTCGAGTAATGGGATAGGCAAGCAGTGCTAGCGGAGGTTGAG
>Ga0307515_10018298_pt1 | contig 12697 bp, 7 predicted proteins | sample 17_EM_MG_FD_194513 | JGI IMG/M metagenome (GOLD analysis project Ga0307515, IMG submission 194513) | Populus trichocarpa ectomycorrhiza microbial communities from riparian zone in the Pacific Northwest, United States - 17_EM | ecosystem: Host-associated > Plants > Roots > Unclassified | place... | reverse complement strand
AATTTATTTGGGGCTTGTATGGCAAAAAAAAAAAAAAAACTATGTTCTATTCAAAGCAAAATTATAAAAATAGGTCTAAGAGTGTGTTCTCCAAACCATAGTTTTGAAACCCGACCCGGTCATTGACCCGGTTCAGTGATCGGGTCACGGGTCAGATGGGTTGACCCGGGTTAACCCGAGTCAACCCAAAAAAAATATTTTTAATTCATTTTTATATAATTATAATATTTATTCATCCAGTGCGTGGCCTAGAGTTGACGCTGGATGAGATATCATATGATTTGGCTTTATCTAGTGGAAGGATGACCAACACAGATTCCAACAAAACCACATGTTGTTTACTACCTGGTGCAGACTTCTTGAGCTCCAGGTTTTTGAAGAAAACAGAAGGCTGGTATTCAAACTCAAGGATTTATTCATCCAGGGGTACTCCATTATCGGCTGCTGTGCGCCATAGAGCTGATAGGAATGGCCATTCTGAAACAATTAATTTGGGGAACCAAAGGTTACGGCTTCAGGGTGGTGGTGGCTTGATTGTGAATCCCCTGGCAGAGATTCATGGTGGCTCACGAGTGAACTCAGAGGTGACACAACAATAGCCAAAGATCAACAGGTATTTCATAGTGAACCGCTATTTAAGCTGATCGGTGGGAGATGAAGGGAGTTTTGAATCTTGATGATTGAATCAAGAACTACTAATCGATGCCCAATCAAGAACTGCGGGTTTAAAAAAAGGCAAAGAACAAAGAAAAGAGAGAGTGAAAGAAGGAGATTCGTGAAGAGAAGCAAAAGTCTAACCTTATTGAAGGGATCAAGAGTCTTCTGCTCCTCTGCAATTCGGGATTGAAATTGTTTTTCTTTATTAGGTTTTCTCTGTTTGCAATTGCAGGCTTGCATCTTCAGTGCATTGTTCATTTTCGTCAGCCAAAACGACGTTGTTTAACCTCTATGCATATATAAAAAAAATAGGCCGGGTCGACCGGGTTTCGCCGGGCCAACTTCCAGGCGGGTTTTTGCTTAGACCCGGACCGGTCCCATGCCCAGGTCGGCCGGGTCCCAGGTCGACTCGCCGGGCCGGTCCGGGTTTCAAAACAATGCTCCAAACCACACCTTAGGCCAAAAGTTCCTCAACAACAAAAGTAACCAACCAAAAAAAGCTTAGTACCTGACCCAAAACAAAACCAATCGGGTTGACTCAAAACTACTGGTTCAACCCTGAACTAAACTGAAAATTATGGTTTGACCCGAAACTAAAGCAAAATAAACAATTAAACAAAAAACAGATCAAAACTAAAAAAGACACAAAACATAAAATTTTCTAACAAAAATATATCAAACATGAAGAACACGATGAATATTGAAATCGAAACCTAGAAAACACAAATACCAAACTTGACAAGTTTTCATGCAATCAAGGGCAATATTTTGTTTGTAATCATGCGTAAATCAAGAATCAAGCGTAAATTTTCCTTGATTAACACTCAAAAGCCATGATTTGATGAAATTGTGTTTGAAAAGTTGAAATGACCCTAGAATCTATATGCATGAATACATGTTATTGATGTGTTTCAACCCTAGAATATTTGCTAAAGATAACAAGCTAACATGTCTGTGCCAAGAATTAAATCAAAACAGCTTAAAAACAAGAAGCAAAGGCAAAGTTCATGCGGAGAACATGAACTCAAAATTTGGAAAATTTCCAAAAATTGAAGAACTAATGCCAAAACCCAGATTTAGCCTTATAGGCCTTTAAACACACTATTTTGGTTCTCACATGCTACATCACCAATACCAAGCATAGTTGAATATAAAGAACAAACAAAAAACATTAAATCATCATAGACATACATTAAATTCCATCTTTATAATTGCTACAAGTGATAGCCAATAAAAACATCAATTTTTTTTATTCAAAACTGACTTTTTGAACACTTGGAACCCAAACCATGCTCAGGTATAACATTCCCATTTATGGGATTAAACAACATAATTATACTACTGAATTTGTGGGTAATTTTTTCCCTATTATTTAAGGTTTATCGAAATTTCCACTAAAATTTCGGTAGAGTCTCTCTTATACCAGGAGGTCCCAAGTTATCGACTATCGTCCTGTACACATCTTATACTCACATCTCAATCATATCGCAACCACAACAAGTCCAACTCAACAATATATTCAAGAATGTAGATATGACATTTTATCTACTCAATTTCTTTCACATTTATCATACATAACTTAACAAATGAGAGAAGCATACAAATATTTGAATTCCAAACACAAACTAATGTTATCCAGTATTCCAAACACAAAGTTACAAGGATGACACTATTACGTTCCGAGTTACATGGTCACTTAGGAACAAAATACAAAGATAATTCTTACATTCCTAATTCAATCAAAAGTAAACCAGGGGACCTAAATACTACTCCTGATGTGAGTGGGAAGGACTTGCAATTTATAATTTTCAGAATAAATAAAATACACATACAATAAAATAGAAAAGGGAAATTTACACAATACATGCATATATATTTAATCATATACTAATCCATGCACAACAATGACTCTTGAATTATTAATTTGCCTTCTACGATTATGTTCCTATTTATTCTTCTGAGGATCACCCATTATTTTTCATTTCATAAACATCCCAAATTTCATCAGGAGCACATCATCGTGCCACTTTTTCCCAATTCAGAAAGATCATTGCCGATACTAATGACTCACATTAGTATCTTTGGTCGCTCATTCTAGAATCGACTAATCAAGTTTATGGGAATGCTGACACCAACATAACCCGTTCATGTCATTAACTATTTTTGAATTGAAATAGTTAATCATTGTTCCATATTACCTTGGAATATCCTCAGGTATGTCGATGTCAATAATTCTTTACATCATTAGCTTTCACCTCAAGAAAGCTAATCAAGTTCCATAAGTTTGCCGATACCAATGTCAACCGACGATATCATTAACTATTTTTAACCTGAATAGTTAATCAAGTCCAATGTTTCTCCTTCCCTGTATTGGTCATACTGATGTTAGCCAACCTGGATAACATCATTAGCCTCCCCTATTTGGGATCGACTAATCAAATCCAAGGGATGATTATCCATGAAAACTCATTATTTTCGTCCATTCTCTCTGGAGGAACTCATAAATCAAATCTGGTTTTTCGATTCACATTCATGTCATTTCATCTTTTCTCCTTTCGGTCTCATTCATAGGCAAAAGATTTATAATCCAAACAAATAATTAGAATCGTATTAAGTAATGAAGATATAGTTGTAGAATACCTACATGCTATAGAAGTTCGGTTTGCGTTCCCTTGTTGTTGTTGTACTCCTCTTGCGATTCCTCTTGAATCCACAAGTATCCATTATTATTCCATTCTTAATCACGTTTCGCAACATAGTAATAGAAATGGTGACAACATTCATTTCTCTTTTACCATTATTTTTTCATTTACCCTCCTATTATTATCTTTTAGGATTTCGATTCATTAACAGTCATAACCAATATCACTAATTCAATTTCAAATATGGTTTCTTTTTTTTTTTTTGGAAGTCAAGACATGATGCTACACATTTACAAAGGGGGAAAAACAAATTATATTCTTAATGTGGAAAAATTCCACCATTTTGTCAATTTGGCCAAATTTGCCAGCAGGGGTGACAACTCAACCTCCTCTCAGATCTTTACCTATATCTGGAGCTCTAAAGCTCTAAATTAAGCGGGGCCACACTCGTCGGAAAGCTAACATCTTAGACTACAACTTTTATGAAGGCCGATACTTCAGATTATACCTCTATTTATGTCAATTCCTGGGTGCAAGTTAATTAACATAATAGCCCAGATTTTCTCCCGGTTTGGGTGTTCAGCACACAAACCATCATTTTTTATGCATTTCTTTTCATTTCTTCATCCACTATTACCCATATAATTTCATCATTTTCTCATGTTAACAATCACACATGATGACATAGTTCATTTAGGGATTAGGCTTCACAAGAATATGCTTAACAAGGCTGTTCTTTTTTTGGCTTTCTTCTTCTCTTGCCTTGTCTTTTGATGTCTAAATCTTCCCTCACACTCCTAGTTTCCTCTCATATGGTGGATTGCATATGGTTCTCCTTGTTTGTTCTTGAGAGAAAATGAAGAGGTAGTGAGTGACTCTTCTTCCCTCTTTTTCTTTCTTTTCTGCTGTTAGCTCTGCTTCTTCAAGGGATGATAGTTTTCTTCTCTCCCCCCCCTTTTTATGTTCCCATCCCTTATTTATTCATACCTTTTAAGTTTGGTCCTCCCTTTTTTGTTTCTTCCACTTTAGGTCTTCAAATCTCTCTTTTCTTTTTGTATGGGTTGCCGACTCTTTCCTTCTTCTTTATTTAATTGCACTATTGTTATTTTACTCACCATATTTTTTTTTTATATATATAAGTGTGTTTTTCAGGGTTCTACAGGAACCAAGAACATAAACTAACAAAAACAAAAAAGGCATTAAACATCCACTACCACCTTTGGCAGAATCCAAAACTCCTCTATTTTATCAAACTTAGTCACAAACATATTATATTGACACTCGGTAACATCAACAATAACTCCAAACAAAATTTAAACAATGAAAGTAATATTTTTTAATATTAATCAAAATAAAACAAGAAAACATCATAACACTAAAACAAGTTTAAAAAAACATCAAAAGATGTTTAAACATGAATGAGCAGGCCACATGGACTCCACCTTGAGTTTTTAATTGGTCATACCTTTTCCAAACTTGCTGACTATGAGCTGTTGTTTTTTCTCCTCTTTTCCTTTCTCTTTTCCCTTTCACTCTCTTTCTTTGCAAAGTTTGTTAGACCTTTTATGTTAGGCTTTTGAACCTTTAGAATATGGTCCATTAATAGAATATTTCCTCAAGTTTTTCCTCTTTTCTTTTCTTTTCTTATTTCCAGGGGTATTTATAGGGTATTTATAGGTTTTTTTGGTGGATTCCCTTATAGATTGATTAAATCTAAACCTTTTGATCAAAGTAAGAGGATTTTGGACAAAAGCTAACAGCTGGAAGCTCTTGTACTAGACTGGTTTTGCAATGGTAGTTTTGGTTTTAGGTGTACTTGATGGTTTTGCTAGACTTAGAGGGAAATGAGTTATTTCAAGCCTTTTGATCTTGAGAAGGAGGTTTTAAAGCCATTGATAAGAACATTTTGAGAAGCTTTAAGTGTAAACACACGAAAAACAATGGGTGTTTTTTTTTTTAAAATAGGTGTTACAATCAAGGTTGACTGGGTTGAACGCTTTTGAGGATTCGTCGGATCAACTCTAATGTAAACATCATCAAAAACCACCTGACGTGGGTAGAGGAGGTGCACACCTTTCGTTCGGATCCAACTTTGCTCAATTTAGAGGCCCATTACTTCACATTCATATGTTTAAAGGTGCAAATTCAATCAATCTAGAATCTAAAAATGCAGGGAAGCTGATCAAGGGCAAAATGTCAGAGACTTCTATGGAAGAATTAGAGTGTAAACATCCAGTTTCATGGCCATGAGGTTGGAAATGAGGTGTTTCTAAAAATATTCCAGAGTAGTAGGCATTAGATTATATTATTCTAGGGTTAAATTAGTAATTTTATTGTAAAAAATTACAAATCTAACCCATATAATTTGTAAGAGATAATTGTATCATAATGAAAAGACCACTTCACCTCTAAAATCTAGTTCAAAGAGTTTTTCTATTCAGGGCATTTTGTAATTATACTATTATAATAAATAGTAATCCAAGTCTCAATGAAAAGTAACTTTTCTAAAAAAATTAGTTTTTTTAATTAAAAAAAATACATGTTCAACATAATTGGTAAGGTTGAGTTTTTGATCTTTTGTCCAAAAGCTAACCTTAATCTATTTAATAACCAAAATTTAGTTATGGAATCTGTCATATATCTAAAATCTCAAAACCTAGAAAAGCTAGTTGTGAAATTTTTCCTAATATTTTTTTCAACTCTAATTTCAATAAGGAAATACATGTTCTTTAACCATTATCATATATACCATCATAGTTAATCTACCCTACACCTCAAAACATTCCTAATTTTTGTTTGAGGTTATAACTAGTTTGTATATCCACGCAAACCAATGCTTTTAAAATAATATAAAAAAAATATCCAGGTCTTAGAGAATTCTTTAATATTGTTATTAAACTTAAAAATACAATCGTTTTGAGAAAAAAAAATCATCAAGATAAAATTTTCTATTAATGTATCTCGTTTTTATTTTAACAAATATGATATTTTCAACTTGAATCATTTTTTTTGTTTTAAAAAATATTTTATGATTGTTAAAGAAAATTAATAAAAAAAATATAAAATTAATATGTTCATATTTTATGTGTGTTTGAAAGTTTTTTTTTTTTTAATTCTAAATGTGATGGAGCATACATTTATTCATAGTTATTAGACGTGATCTAAAGCCTAGGTCACATATTAACTAAGTTGACCCATATTTATTTGGAAATGATATTGCTTTAGACAAAAAAAAATCTAAATTGTTTTGCATAAAACTTTTTAAAAACTCTTGGAGTTGAATGAAACACATCTCACAAGAATAATTCAAGTAAATTTATCTAATCCATAACTTATGACTTGCTCTTTATTGATTTCAAGTTGGGTTTAAAAATTATATTCAAAACTAAATAAATTTTATAATTACACATGTATTTAATGCATATAACCAAATAAAAAGTCATAGACTTGAGTTAATCTAGAAGGCTACTCAGGTGATTGGCGAGGGTAGGCCTCATTCTTTGTCCAAGCATATGGGGATGTCTATATCAAGGGTTTGCTTATTTTAAAGTATATTTATTTTTTTATTTCAAAAATACTTTTGAAAATTTTTATATTTATTTTAAATTAATTTTTTTGATATTTTTATATTATTTTAATATACTGATATAATAATAAATTTTAAAAAATAAAAAAAATATTATTTCAAAATATATTTAAATAAAAAATATCTTAAAAAACACTATTACTACGGTAATAACCGGTTATTAGTGAATTAATACATATGGGCTTACGTGGAGGGATAGTAACCCAAAGATGACTACATTAGGTATAGTCGTGATTAAGCCGTCCAACCTCGAGGCCGAAGCCGAAGCCGAAGCCATACAGACCTTGAAATGCTGTTTTTGCTGTATAATATTTTTTGAAACCGTTCTTGAAGCCACAACCTAGAATCCTCCAACCACAGCAACATGTCATAAGAAAATGACACAGGAACCCCAAAAATTACCTTCACTACAACTGCCATGGTCGAGCTCCCCAAACCTCTCTCAGCAAGACAACTCTTCAAGCTCCTCAAAGCCGAAAAAAGCCCAAAATCAGCACTCGCCTTGTTCGACTCAGCGAGTCGCCAACCAGGTTACACTCACTCGCCACACATTTTTCTCCTCATTCTCCGTCGACTCTCTGATCCAAAACTCGTGGTCCACGTGACTCGAATAGTTGAACTAATCAAAACCCAGAAATGTAAATGCACAGAAGATGTTGTTTTAACAGTTTTGAAAGCTTATGCAAAAAGCAAGATGCCAAACGAAGCCTTGGATTGCTTCCAAAAAATGGAAGAGATTTTTGGGTGCAAGCCTGGAATAAGATCTTACAATGCTTTGTTAAATGCTTTTATTGAAGCAAATCTGTTAGACAAAGCAGAGTCTTTTCTTGCTTATTTTGAAACAGTGGGCATCTTGCCTAATTTGCAAACATATAATATTTTGATCAAGATTTCTGTTAAGAAGAGACAATTTGTCGAGGCAAAAGGGTTGTTGGATTGGATGTGGAGTAAGGACTTAAAGCCTGATGTGTATAGCTATGGTACTGTGATTAATGGGATGGTGAAAAGTGGGGATTTGGTAAGTGCACTTGAGGTGTTTGATGAAATGTTTGAAAGAGGTTTAGTTCCTGATGTGATGTGTTATAATATAATGATCGATGGGTTTTTTAAGAGAGGGGATTATGTTCAGGGGAAAGAGATTTGGGAAAGGTTAGTTAAAGGGTCTTGTGTTTATCCAAATGTGGTTACTTATAATGTTATGATTAATGGGTTGTGTAAAATGGGGAGGTTTGATGAGAGTTTAGAAATGTGGGAGAGAATGAAGAAGAATGAGTGTGAAATGGATTTGTTTACGTATAGCAGTTTGATATGTGGGTTATGCGATGTGGGAAATGTTGATGGAGCTGTGGAGGTTTATAAAGAAATGGTCAAGAGAAGTGTGGTGGTTGATGTTGTTACTTATAATGCATTGCTTAAAGGGTTTTGCCGTGCAGGGAAGATTAAGGAGAGTTTTGAATTGTGGGTTATGATGGGGAAGGAGAATTGTCATAATGTTGTTAGTTATAACATATTTATCAGAGGATTGTTTGAAAATAGGAAGGTTGAAGAAGCTATTTCTGTTTGGGAACTCTTGCGTAGGAGGGGGAGTGGAGCTGATTCTACAACTTATGGAGTTTTGATTCACGGGTTGTGTAAGAATGGGCATTTGAATAAGGCTTTGAAAATATTGAAAGAGGCAAAAGATGGAGGAGATAAGCTGGACGCTTTTGCATATTCTTCGATAGTCGATGGCTTAAGCAAACAAGGGAGAGTAGATGAAGCATTGGGCATAGTGCATCAGATGGATAAGTATGGCTGTGAGTTGAGTCCTCATGTTTGCAATCCGTTGATTAATGGTTTTGTCCGAGCTTCCAAACTTGAGGAGGCAATTTGTTTTTTCAGAGAAATGGAATCCAAAGGTTGTTCTCCTACTGTTGTCTCCTATAACACTCTTATAAATGGTCTGTGCAAGGCAGAGAGATTTAGCGATGCATATTCTTTTGTAAAGGAAATGCTAGAAAAAGATTGGAAGCCAGACATGATCACTTATAGCTTATTGATGGATGGCCTCTGTCAAGGCAAAAAGATTGATATGGCCCTCAACCTGTGGCGTCAAGTTCTTGTCAAGGGTTTGGAGCCTGATGTAACCATGCACAACATTTTGATGCACGGACTTTGCTCTGCAGGAAAAATTGAAGATGCTTTGCTGCTCTATTCAAATATGAAGCAGTCAAACTGTCTTCCCAATCTTGTTACGCATAACACACTCATGGATGGGCTTTATAAAGCCAGAGAGTGCGAGATGGCATCAGTGATTTGGGCTTGCATGTTCAAGAATGGGTTTCAACCGGATATAATCTCCTACAATATTACACTCAAAGGGCTTTGTTCTTGTGGTAGAATATCAGATGGCATAGCGCTCTTCGATGATGCCTTGAAACACGGAATACTCCCAACCTCCATTACATGGTATATACTTGTCAGAGCCGTTTTAAAGCTGGGACCTCTTGATTCATTGTCCTGAAAGTAAGAATTCTTTTCTGGATTTTTATTTACGTAGGAGTAGTTCTTATGCTCATAGATTTGATCAATAAGACAGGAAAAGAAGTTATCTTATCATACACTTTTCTACTTCTACTAGAGATTTAACGATTTGCCATTTTGAACTGACAAGATTTTCCTGCACTGTCTTTCAGCTACCAGTCTCGTGGCTAGTTTCGAGTGATGCTAAGATTAGTACATTTCCCTGATTCAGGAGGTAAAAGTTATTCTGCATCCATTTCAAAGGAATTGCTATCTGTGCTCTGGGAATTTTTATGGATAATAGCAAGCAATTGTGTCCGTACTGGTATGAGGTTTTCCAGAAGGTCACAAGCAACTACACTTTGCTTACTTTTATTGATAGTGGAACTTCCTTTCAAACATTGTTTTCTTAATATTATGGAAAAACTTGCAGATGTGGTGGTATATTTGCTTATGACAAAACCTGGATACTACCTGCAAGGCAAACAGTGAGTATCCACAGCCCATATTGCCAATTTAGCCCTTCAACAACCAGTTTTTGCTTCATCATTTTATTTCAGGGCCCATAAATCTTCTCTTCCATTATTTGGTACACCTTTTCGGAATCTTCCACTAGAAAACCCTTATGGAGGAGTGATGATCGGCATCAAGCTTCTTGACAATAGGAGTCCCAAGTATGTGATCTTTTTCCTCGACCTTTGAATTCTTGGGCTTTTTTTCTCTGGTTTGCTCAGCTGTACAGTGGCAAACCATCCCGCATCCTATTGTATATATGTGAACAGTTCAAGCAATCTCACGAAAGTGCTTGGCCAGAAAAAAATCTTTACAACAAAAATGATGATAAACATTTCTCAGAAAATAGTCATAACAACGTGAGAACTATGGTTTGATAACAGTTATAGGATAGTTGGCAAAGCATCAGGCATGGTAACCCAGTTACCTCGATCTTGGTGATGCAGTAATATCAGCAAGATCAGATGCAAGATGATGCAAAAGAAAGTAGCTTGATGTATCAAATCCAAGTTGTAAGTTTTCACTTGGGGTTATTGAATCATGCTATATTCATTCAAAATGGTATGTCTATGATTTTATACTATAAATTCATTATACTGAGGGAAAAGGAGAGCTTCACTTTTCTCTGTCTGTCTGTTCCTTTTCTACTCTTTCTATGTCTAATGTTAATCTCTGCTCATAGCTCAACTGATTGATCAAACCTGCTAAAATTGCTCCAAGAAATACAACTTTTCTCCAATCAGGTGAAGAAGAGATGAAGGAATTGGCAATCGCAATGCCTAGACGCCCATTAAAGCTAGGTAAATGATTTTCCTTGTTCTTAACCCTGCTTTTGCTTTAATCAGATATTTAATCTTCTGTGCTTCCTTCCTTGGCTTTTGCTTTATCAACTGGTGCTTTCTGGCCCAGGTTCTTGAAGAACATCCCCTCATACCGGTCCTTCTCCATTTGACCTTCAATATCTGCTACCTTATTGTCATTTTTCTCAATTTCCACTCTGTTCAATTTTGCAGATTCCTCAAAATCTTGCATCTATCTCTCTATGTTTGCCAATATCTGCTAAGCTAAAATAATGAATAAGAAGCAGGTTATCAACAGAATTGCTGAGCAAAACCATTTTGTTATTTCCTTTAGCCTATCATGATTTTCATCAGCATTGGCTTCTTCAGCAAATTGAGTCAGATAAGCTGATCTCTCGTCCAAGTAGTCAGTGAGACGGACCTTTTGAGCTTGAAGCATGGAAATCCTGGCAAGCAGCTCATGTTTAGTGTCCCCTTCAGGTGGGGAAGCCTCAGAGTTGGAATCATTGGAATTGCAAATGCACAGGATGGAGTTCTTTGTAATGGATGGCTTTCTAGTGTCCAGGCAGAGGTAGAGAGAGAGAGAGGGGAGGAGAGGAGAGGGACGTTCTATGGCATTTGTTCATTTTGGGCCTTTCGTTGGGTGGACCTATATCTTTTAGTGTAATACTATTCTTACTAACCCTAGCTATAATTTCAAGTTAATTTCTAATATAAAAGATGCGATTTGGGTTATTATGATTTTTTTTAATCAAGAAATAAAAAGGATAATATTTACACAATAAAATAAATTTAAAATTTTTAAAAGAATTTTTAATACTAATTAATTATTAAAATCTTTTCATTGATCTTTCTAATAAAAGGAAAAGATACATGTTAATATAAATATTTTCTCTAATTTTTTTATATGTTTTTATTTTAGAAGCTAATTTTTCTCTGTAAAAATAAATGATTTTAGTTTTTATAAATATATATACAATTTATTTATTTAATATATAAGAGAAAGAGAATTAAAGATAAATAATAATAATAAATTAAAAAACTATTAACAAATTAGTTACTATTAAAAAAAAAAGTTAAAACTAAGAGGTTTAAAACATGAAAAAAAAAGGTTATTAATTCAAATTTGAATATAAAATTACTTAAAAGTAAAAACTAATGCTTTACGCACTTGTTTGATTCCTCTCTTTTCATTTAAAATAAATTGATGAATATTTCAATATTTAATTTTGTCGTAAAAAATAAACCAAAACAATATTTTCATTGTCGGTGTGTATCACCTAATAATACTTAATAATGTATGATTATACAAAACAATATTTACATATTCAAATTTTTTATATTAATTCTCAATGATTAATATATAAATTTTATATAGTGTTTGAAATTGTAATACCGATTGTTTTTTTAAATATTTTTTTTAATATATTAAAAAAATATATTTTTATCATTAATACATTAAAATGATTTAAAAAATAATAATTTAAGTGAAAAAAAACTCTTAAAGTCCGGAAAGAAACTCTTTCTTCATTTTGATCTTTTGACATGAAAAAATTGCATCAAATAATTTTTCAAAATTCAAAAAATAAAAGGTAATGTGAGAAAATGTATGCACCAAAACACGACTTTCCTAAGAACAAATGAAGCTTATCGGTTGTTGCAGAACTCTTTTTTTTTAAAACCTTGTTGGCTTGGCCAGAAACAACAATATTCTTAGATACAACCATAAAATATAACAAAACAAACATATCAGCTGTGCTACATTGGCAATCCTCAACGTGTGCACTAGTATTTATCAAACACTTTTTGTAGGCAAAAGGAACTTGAAACAGAGCTAAAATTTGAGATGTGATTTCTGCATTGTCCACTGACCATTCAGTCTCGTTGAGGATGCCCTGTAGCTTTCTTGTAGGTAAACCATTTTGAAATCCAGAGATACAAAATGAAGTTCAGGAAGCTGAGAATTGCCAAGAGCCAGTAGAAGTAATCAAGATGGC
>Ga0307515_10018297_pt1 | contig 12698 bp, 11 predicted proteins | sample 17_EM_MG_FD_194513 | JGI IMG/M metagenome (GOLD analysis project Ga0307515, IMG submission 194513) | Populus trichocarpa ectomycorrhiza microbial communities from riparian zone in the Pacific Northwest, United States - 17_EM | ecosystem: Host-associated > Plants > Roots > Unclassified | place... | reverse complement strand
AGGCGGTTCAGCGCAGGGAGAGCTCGCTCTGCTGGCTTGTCGTGGTGTTGAGCGCGCAGAGCCGGCCGCACTGGTCGAAGACGAGGCAGATGCCGCGATGGAAGCGCACCCGCGGCTCCGCGCCGGCGGGAGCCCACAAGCTGGGTTCGGAACTGGTCCCGAACGCTCCGCCACACAATCACCTGGACTACGCCTGTCTCGTCCTCCAGCGTGACAAAGATTGTCCCGTTGGCTGTCTGAGGCTGCTGGCGCAGCGTCACGATGCCGCAGGCCTTGGCAAGCCGGCGGCCCGCGTAAGCGTGAAGCTCTGCGCCCGCAGCACCGCTTCGCGGGCTCGCCACTGCGCAGCAGTAAAGTCCTGACAAGTGAGCATCAGACGCGGGGCGTGAAGGAATTCTTGGTCACGACTTCGAAATGGAACCGAAGGGCAGGGCACAAATGAAAGAACAAGCCTGGTTCGAAATGGCTGACATCCGTCGCCGGCGGGTGGCTTCATCGGTTTGGATTCCGCTGCGGCGGATGATGCATCTCAAGAAGCAGGGGGACTATTCCTCGGTAGGAAGCCTCGACGAGTTCGACGGGGTCGGCTCTATCGCCGTCTTGCCCGAGCATCGGCAGTTCGTCGAAGAGCGGCTGGGATGGACCGACATTGGCATTGGCAGGGACCCCTCGCCGTACGCGTCGAAGAAGCATCCCTACAAGCCCGCCGATGTAGTGTGGCACAACGATGGACAGCAGATCGGGGTTGCACTCGTGTTCGTGCAGCGCCTCAACCACCTTCACGCCAATAAATGGATCGTCAACCCTGACCTGGTCATGGCCCTCGGTCTGCTGAAGGAGGGGGACTCTTGGGTTTGCACGAACGAAGGGTACGTCGAGGTGATGCGCCAGCGGCGTGATGCCGATGGAGACGTGATCGCGATCGAGATCAAGTCTGAGTTCCTGCGTGACTACCTGTGCGCGCGAGGCTTGGCGATGCGCGTGGCCCAGTACCACCAGCGGATGGAAATCGTGGAAGCGGTTGATCATCTGGCCTGGGCGAAAGACGGTTTGAAGGTCGAAGAGCCCAGTGAGCGCTTTGTTGCTCATGCGTGGCCCATCGGTACCGATGGCGGCCCGCCGGATGCCGGCGTGGCGGTTTTCAAGGTTTGGCGCACTGACGTGGATCACGAGCAAGACGCTCAGGTCTTCGAGAAGGAAAACGACGAGAACACGGGCTATGAATCCGGTTCATTCGTGCGCCGGGGTCAGGTCGGATACCGCATTGAGGGTGAACTGTGGCGCGAGGAATGGATTGAGCCCGCACCGACGAGCCCGCGCGTTCGCGGCGATGACCCGGAGATCGACCTCCACTACCTGGTCGATGCCAGTGGGAACCATATGCGGGCAAGCGCGCTTGATGACGAGGACGCCGGGCGCTGGCTCTTCTTTCGACCGCAGGTCATTGCGGCCCTGATGAACTTTCGCGGAAGTGCATTGGGCTGGTACACGGAATTCACCGGGTCGGTGCGCTGTTCTCCGGACGACGACGTGCCTTTCGGCATCGACGAGGCAGGCCTGATCGACGTCTACGCACCCGACATCGCAGGCTTGCCCCTTTGGCAGCAACAGGTCTGGTACGGGTTCAACACGGTTCCAACCGGTCCGACGTGTCGTGAGCTGGTCGCCGCGCAGATGGCGACGGATCCAGCGGATACCAAGGCGCCGGAAGACAGCCTGCGGGAATCGTTGACGCAGCTGGACGAGGCGATGTTGAAGGCACATGGCAAGAAGCTATTTCGCGACCACCCTGACATGGCGGACATGCTCAGCCGCATGCACCGTTTTCGGGGTCTCGATGATCGAGCCGGCGTTCTTTCCTTGGCCAAGGACATTGCGAGGGCAACGGCTGACTCAATTGACGGCGTGCTGCTGCGCACGCTGGTGCCTGCTGACACGAAGCCAACCCTGGGCTCACTCAAGCTCCTCGAGACCTACCTGGCTCAGAAGACGGATGCAGCCCAAGCGAGGAAGATCATGGGCCCGCTCTTCGGCGTGTATGACCTGCGCCTGGCCGATGCGCATCCAGCATCCAGCGCGATCGCCAACGATTTCAGGCGCGCGAATGTTGACATTGACGTAGCGCCCGTGACCCAGGCGAAACAGCTTCTCGCTTCAGCCGCCAGCGCACTTCAAGCGGTGCTCGCCGTGATCGCGTAGTTCAGTCGCATCTGCTTGAACTTGTGCGACTAGTGATCGCGAGCGATGGCTCTACCTCGGGATCACTGTGTTCAGCATCCGAACCAGCAAGAAGTCATCTGGAGCGGTTGTGATCAGCTCGCCATCCGGCGCCACCCGAATTTGAGCAATCCGAGGATGCGCAAAAACGTCGCTTGGGATCGGCCGACGCGCGAAGGGGTTGTGCAGAACCACGAGGCCGTCTAGCAGGTGTTCCACGTAGTCGCACTTCATCTTGGTCACGACCCTCGGGTGCAGCTCATCCTCCTGGGGGTGGAACGTTGTGTACAGAGTGAGTGCGGCCGGATTGGTCGCCATTGCTCGAACCTTACCCCAGGTCACTAGTGAGCTGAACACGATAGCGGACACATCCGCATAGTCATCGTTGCAGAAGAGCCCGATGTCGATGGCCACCTGATCGTTCTTCGGTGCGGCAGTGACGTTGTAGCTGTGAACAGCCGTTGCCTCTGGCGAAGTTGCAGCCTCGTCGTGGTAGAGCCCGTAGAAGGCGGCGATGGCTGGTCGCATCGCAGCGAGATGCGCGAGTGGGCGATCAAAGCTGGCGATGCCTACAACATACGCGCGATCCTTCATGTGCGGCAAAGCCGAGTAGTACTCGCGGTATCGCTTCACTTTGGAGGAAAAGCTGTTGCAGATTCGAAGCGTCGCTTCGATGTTGAAGGCTGTGAAGTCGTCGGGAATGTCTTTAGCCGAGTATCCATAAGCTGGCTTGCCGCCTTGCGCCGGCGACGCGATGGTCGCCTCAAGTCCAAAGGGCGTCTCGCCACCCACAACAAAGTCTGGGGCGTGCCAAGAGAAATCGATCGGCAGCTGCCACTCCTTCGCCGCCGCGTTCAGGTAGAGCTCCCACAGACCCGACTCGAAGGTGGTCTGAAACTCCTTGACGAACTTGCCGTCGCGATCGACAAAGCCTTCCGCCCAGCTCTGAAGCACTTCTCTCTCAGGACCGTAGTCGCCTTCATGGATCATTTTGAAGATCGGATGAAGGCGGTCGACGGGAACGACAAGATCAAAGAGACTCATGGATCGGGTCACAGCAGGTTGGCTTCCTTGGACTAGGAACTACTCGAGCGTAGCGTTTACAGCGGCGCCCTTCCTCGCGCTCGCTGCGATGCAAAAGACGGGAAGGGCGCTAGGCCTCGATCGATAAGCCGCCACTGGCTAGACTAGCGCCAATCTCAAACGCACAAGGCGGCCGACCAAATGTCGCACCTCTACACGTCACAAACCTACGTCGATGCCTCGCGACGATTGGACCAAGCGTGCGACTGGCTCACTAGCATTGGCGTCCAGCACTCGAACACCCGGCTCGGGCAATACCGTCGCCTCTTCGCCGATCTCGCGACGAGCCAAGAGACCCGAACGCTAGACGACTTCTACACACGGTATTCATTTGCGGACTGGGTCAACGCGGCACACGAAGCTGCAGAGGTAGTCCGAATCTACGAGGGCTTCCGTGCCGTCAGCAACCCAGGGCTTGTATCGCGGCTTCGCGAATCACTTAGGGGGCATGAACTCTTCGTTTTGGACAATGACGACCGGTCTGGCCGGGACTTCACCTTCGAGCTGACCATTGCCGCAAAGTTTGCTCGCAACAGATACCCAATCGACTTCGGCAGCGACGCCGATGTGGAATCCGTCGTAAATGAAACGCCGTTCTTCGTGGAGTGCAAGAGACTGAAATCTGAGCGCCAGATTGAGAAGCGGATCAAAGAAGGATTGAAGCAACTTCGCAAGCGATACGATGCATCGGCCCATCCCTCATCGGCGCGCGGTCTCCTGGCGCTTTCGATCGGCAAGACTGTCAATTCCACATTGGGCCTGCTTGAAGGAGCCAATGACAGGGACATCGGCACCCGGGCGTTCCTTCACAACGCGGCGTTCATCGAGAAGTACCGCCATCGCTGGCAGACGAAAGGCGACCCGCGGACCTTGGGTGTACTCATCGTTCTGGATTCGCCGGGCGTACTGACTGCGGAAAAGAAGCTCGTGACGGTCCACGAGGTGGCCTTAAACAACTGCATCCCCGAGAGCTCTTCGGACTACCCCCTCTTGCTGAAGGTTGCTCGCGACGTCTTTGCGAAGAGGGACTAGTGCTGGCATCGGGCTACATGGCCGCGTTTCGCAACCATGGCTGAATCGACCTCGATGAGATGACGGCCAGGCCTCTCGAGGAACTCCCGCCTGACAACTTTGGCGTCCACGTCGAGAACGACACGGACCGCAGACGCTTGCTTTGGCTCGTCAATGAGATTGGGGTTGAGAAGCTGCTGAAGAGCGTTGCCAAGCACCAGGCTCGCTATCCAGGTAGCCACCCCTTCGTGTCGTTGCTTCTCAAGTGGCACAACAAGCGCGTTCCAGCGGCGGTCTATCTTCCCGTGCGTCGCCCAATTCCCTGCGTCTATCTGCTGGTCCTCAGCAACCACTCGGGCCTGAAGATCGGCTACGCGGGAGGATTTGCCGGGCGTGCCCTTCAGTTCATTCCCACCCGATACGCCGTCGAGGCGGTTTTCGACCTCGAACTGAGTCGAGCATTCGAGTTTGCGCAGGTTGCGGAAGCAAGGAATCGGGCGACGCATTGCAAGGCGTTGACGGCCGCATCACAGATCAAACCGCCCTACGTCAATCGTTGGGGGGAGTACGGCGTGCGCTGGGGAGCTGGTGGCGACGGAGAGTGGCGAGGCTACGAATCGCTGAAGGTTCTCGAGCGTGAACTCTCAGCATTGCCGCAAGTCCTCCGGGTGACCACTCTGAGCGAAGCCCTCGCGGATCTCGAAAAGGCGAACGCAGTGCGCTTTGTGGAAGCCGCGCCTGAGCCCGATACTGCTCGTCAGTAGTTGGGCGCGCCTTGGACCACGCGGCGAGACATTGCGCTAGGCCCTCTAACAGTGCTAAATTGAAGGCAAGGCCTCACGCGCGGGGCCTGCCCGTCCGAGTGGCGAAGCTGGTTGGCACGCGTTCAAATTTCTCTCGACCTGGCACTGGTGCCAAGGTCACTGACGGACGCAGCGGCCAATGGCTCAACCATTGCGAGGTCTCTATGCCTACCCATTTTTCTCATACCAAAGCGATTCGCCTGCGTGGCGACGCCAAGGCGTTGCGCCGTGGCGATCAGACGCTGACGCAGACTCAAGCCTTGGACATAGTTGCCCAGCGCGAGGGATGGCCCAACTGGGCACTCCTTGAGCGCAATCTGCAGCCTCTGTCTCTTGATGAACAGGTGAAAACGTCCGTCGAGCCGTACGAGGGCGGCGTTCCAGGGGTATTCCTGGTGCGCTTGGTGCTCCAGGATAAGGATGTCATCGGAACCATCAAGCGTGCGGGTGGCTTGGCCTTCGAGCTGCCTGCGATACCACCCAGGTGGTTTGTCCGACGATTCACCAATCACGAGGACCGCGCCGACGACCCGTTCCTCGACCGGCGAGCCAAGATCCCGCTCGGACGATTCGTCGATGAGCAGTTCCTCTGCATACTTTCGACGAATGGAGTGCAGCCCAGTGAAATTGGTGCCGAGGTCGACGCTCAACTGAATCGACTCGCAGCCAACTTCCATCACGAGGCCGTCCGCGCGCTTGCATCGCTCCAGAACGGTGATTCAAGTTCCGAAGTCACTCTTCTCTTCGCCGCGATCAACGCACATGGCATTCGCTCGGTCGAGCAGCTGCGGTTTGCGTCTATCTCGCAGGCTCAGGAGGCCAAACTGGGCGAGAACGACATCCCCATTCTGATCATCGCCCAGGATCGGAGCCTGATGTATCAACACCCATTTGGCTGGACCGAAATGCGGCCACCGTACTGAAGAAGATGCCAAAGCCCCACCGGCCTCCACCTCTGGAAACGCTGCGCGACGCGATTGCCAACGCGCTGTGGGGACTCAATGCGAACGATCTTCCCGGCGCCTGCACGGCGCTGGGGCTTCGGGAAGGAGATCGCAACGAGGCAATGGGCAGCAAGCGCCGGTACGTCAGATCCAGGATCGCGTCATTCAAGGGGCCGGAGCTCATGGCGCTGGCACAGCGGGTCATCGAAGAGCACGGCGCACCTGACCTCGCCGATTTCATCGCGGAGATCACGACCCACGCGGATCATCGGGTGACCGATCTGACGCGCCGCGCGGTGTTGAACGTTCTGGACACGGCGGGCGAGCTTTTCGGAGACCTGCCTGTGTGGGATGGGGTGGCCGTGCTGTCGCCGAACCTTGAAATGCCGAGCAGGCAGTCCAGTCGCGTCGGTGCAACCCTGCGTGAGGACATCCAGCAACACTACATCGACAACCCCGACTTCAGCACCTTCCAGCTGCTCGAACTCTGCGGCGCTCTCACTTGCTCGCAGCAACGCTTCTTCGACCTGCTGGAGAAGGTCGTCGATCCGGTGTGCCGGCAGGGCGACGCGCAGGAACTGCTGGTCAAAGCCTTGAACGCCGAACTGGTGGCGGATGGATTCGAGCTGACCGTGGTGGGCCATGTCTCCCGTCGTGCCGTGTACGGTGTTCGACGCATCGCTGCCGGAGTGGCCGGCGCACCGAAGAACCTGATCTTTGCCTCGGTAAGGACCAAGCCCGACCTCTATTTCACCGACGCGATCAACAACGACATTGCGATCGTGAACAAGTCGGATGCACTGATCTACGACCGTTCGCTCTCCGAGACCGGTCTGTTGTGGCCAACGCTTGCCGATTGGTGGCAGGACAAGCACCAGCTCCCGACCCAGGCGGAAGCGAGCAAGAGTCTCTTCCTGCGACTGCGAGAAGCGGTGCTGGAGGCAAACTCACCCGGCGAAGCGGCGATCTTTCAGATCTACTACGCGCGGTTCACGAAGACTCTGGGTGAACGGCTCCCCGCGCTTGTGCCCCAGGTCTACCTCCACTACGACCCACGGTCGGAGCTTCAGCGCGGTGAGAACCGAGTCCTGGTTCGGCAGCGCATGGACTTCCTGATGCTGCTCCCGCATGGCGCCCGAATCGTCGTGGAAGTGGATGGCAAACATCACTTCGCGGACGGCAACACCGCTTCCCCGTCCCGCTACGCAGAGATGGCCGCCGAAGACCGGCGCCTGCGCCTCCAAGGGTACGAGGTCTATCGCTTTGGTGCCGCCGAGTTCCACGACGTGCAACGAGGGGAGAACCGCTACCAGGTCGGCGCTGATTCGACCCAGCTCATCGAAAGCTTCTTCGAGAAGCTGTTCTCACGTCATTTGGACCACCAAGGTCGATGCTCCTAGCAGCGGCCTTGGGGTGCAACCTCTGCGTGGCTTGAGCGATAGAGGAGGAGGGCGCCTAAGGCCCGCAGTTGCTCGAATCAGTCGGTACCCCTCAGCCGATGCTGGCCGTCCGGAGGGTAGTTGTGTGCCATTGATAGCCGACCGCAGTCCAGTTGGTGCACTCGCAACCAATCGCTCGAGAAACTCCTCCACTGAAAGCCAACACCGGCCGGAGGCTTAGCCAGGCGCAGCCAATGCATTGGATACGCGGTCCTTCCTCGATGGCACTCAGTCACGATTCAGGCTGTCAGCGCCTCTAGTCGCGTAGTTCTCTCTGCCAGGACACCGCATCCGAATGGCGCCGAGCCACATACCAGCGGCCGTTGAGGTGGAAGATGCTGACGGTCGGCGTCATCTCGATGACGTCGTGCGAGGCGGCCAGCGCCTGCTGGTGTTCTGCAAGTAGCTGGGCGGTCACGGCCAGGGGAAGGGCAAAGGCTTCCACACCCACCAGCACAGCACGTGGCTGGACCTCCGGCGGCATCGCATCGACGAGGTCCCGGAGGCGCCCATCGCTGGAGTCCTGCAGGGCATGCTCGAGGTGGCCGATCCAGTTGGACAGTAGCAGCTGCGCCAGCTCGACCGTGTGCTCGTCGATCTCCGCCTCGGTGGGCGTTGAGGCCAGCTCGACGAGGTCGATGGCCAGCTCCGTTTGGAGCTCGCGTTCGGCCTGCTCGCGGGCGCGGACGTCCTCCGGTGTTTCCTCGGCCTTGGTCTGGAGCAGCCAACGGCTGAGCGCCTGGCGGGCCTCTGTCCCCCACCCCTCGGCCAGCAGCCAGCTAGCACGAATAGTTCAGCTCAAGGTAGCCAGTCGGTTGGAGAGTTCGTCCAGAGCTAACCGAGGTCCGGAATGGCCTGTAACGCTGGGCAGCAGATAGCCAGTCGACGGTGTGGTTGGGTTCGACGTAGCCAGTGGGTGCGGAAACGAGGCTCAGGAAGAGCGTTTCATACCAAAGCTGGAGGACCTATTGGTTCGGCAGCCAAAAGGCCGACATTTATAAAAAAACGAACGGCGAGCTGAATGTCTACGAGGCAATCTACATCTTTACTAGTTTACATAATATACATTGTCGCGTATTTGTGACTATCCGCGCGGCAGCTGCTCAGGACATGCCGGGACTGTGGACTGGGACTCCGATCCCGGATGGTCGGGAGAGCTGCAGCCAGTCGCTGTCGAACAACCTACCTGAGCTCCAGAGCCGATCGCATTGGCGCATGAGCTGATCAGCTCCCTGGCGTGATCTTCCACAGTTCGCCGTCTTCCTCATCGGTCACGATGAACAGCGCCCCGGCTGCGTCCTGCCTGACGTCGCGGATGCGCTTTCCTCGCTCTGTCAACAACCATTCTTCGCCAACCACCCGCTGGCCTTCGATGACGAGGCGCACGAGTTTCTTGTCTTTCATTCCGCCGACGAACAAATTGCCTTTCCAGGCGGGAAACGCGTCACCGGTGTACCACTGTGCGCCTGAGGGGGCGATGACAGGGTCCCAGTAGTACACGGGTTGTGTGAGGCCCTCGCGTGATGTGGCACCTTCACCGATCGCCAGGCCGGAATATTCTTCGCCATAGGCGATGAGAGGCCAGCCGTAGTTCTTACCTTTCTCGATGTAGTTCAGTTCGTCGCCGCCTCGAGTGCCCATCTCGACGACCCAGAGCCCGCCCTTCGGGTCGAACGCCGCGGCTTGGACATTGCGCTGCCCGAGGGTCCAAATCTCCGGGCGGAAACCGGCCCGTCCGACAAACGGGTTGTCCGGCGGCACGCTGCCGTCGGGCCGGATGCGCAGAATCTTCCCGAGATGGCTGTCCGCTTGCTGCGCCTGCGGCCGCGTGGCCCGGTCCGACCGTTCACCGGTGGTGACGTAGAGCATGCCGTCCGGGCCGAATGCAAGGCGGGAGCCGAAGTGCTTGTCGCCGTCGTAGGTGGGCGACGTACGCAGGATCACGCTGACCTGTTCCAGCCGTGTGCGGTCTGCCGAGAGCACGCCCTTCGCCACACTGGTGCCGTTGCCGCCTGAGCGAGGTTCCGAATAGCTCCAGTAGACCGTGCGGTCGGACGCGAAACTGGGGCTGAGCGCCACGTCGAGAAGACCGCCCTGCCCGCGTGCATCGACGGCCGGTAGACCGGCGAGCGGCGCGCCCACCTGGCCGCTGGCAGAGACGATGCGCATGCGCCCCGGCTTTTCGGTGACCAACAAGGTGCCGTCCGGCAGCGGTTCCACTGCCCACGGCTTGACCAGACCGGTGGCCAGCACTGTCACCTTTACCGCTGCACTGCGCGGAGCAGCACAGGCGCGCGTCTGGCTTGCGAAGGCGGGTCGCTGGGATGGCGCATTGGCCGCCCTGGTCTCCAGCGGCTGGCAATTCGAAGGCGAGGTCTGGGACGAGGCAGCGGCGCAAGACAGAAGAAGCGGCGATGCAAGGACGAGACGGAAGGTATTCCTCTTCATGGTGACTCCGAACAGTTGCTGTGCCAGCAAGGAGCAAATCTAGCTCCCGATAGCGCGCAGTTCATGCGCTCGGCCCTTCATCGTTCTTGTTGCCATCCAGAAGCTGTGCGCCAGCCGACCGAGAGGTGTCTAGTTCCTCTCCAACGGCGCCGCAGCTTCGCTCTCTGCCCTGTATGCGACCAGAAACTCGTCAGAGGCCACCTGATCTGCCAAGGCTCTCAGGTTCGCCGCCGACACAGGACCCAGAACGGCTTCCACCTGGTCGTTTGTTGCGGCCCAGCGCACCACGGCTTCTGAAAGGCGGGCCTTGCCGAGCGGCGTGAGAACGCCGTGTTTGGTTCGCCGGTCTTGAGCGTCCTGGCGCAACTCGACGAGTCCGTCACGCACCAGCGGCCTGAGCGCATGGGTCAGCGCCGACAGCTGGATGGCGAGCCGGGCGGCCAAGTCCTGCAGCGTTGGTCCTTGCTGATCGGTACCCGTGAGCTTGGCAATTTCAGCGATGAGCGCGAGTTGCGTGGCTTTGAGGTCCAACGGCGCCAGTGCTTCGTCATACAGCTGGCCAAGCCTGCGTGCCGCGAGGCGGAGTGCAGTGTTCGTGCAGACCCGTCCGCCCAAAAGGTCTTGCTCCTCGGCGGACGTGGCGAGGCTGTCTTGCGCGTCAACGAGCTTTTCGGAAGTTCCCATACTTTGAAAATGGTTGAGTACCACACCATCGGCAAGGGCCGATCGATCGACCCTACATTTGAGCCCTCAATCTATTTAGTTGAGTGCTCAATTTTATTCGAAAGCTATCAATGACCAACACCAACTCCAAGAAAGTCGCCCTTGTCACCGGGGCTTCCTCCGGCATCGGAGCCGTCTATGCCGATCGCCTCGCCGCACGTGGATACGACCTGATCCTGGTCGCCCGGCGCGCCGACCGCCTGGAAGCCCTCTGCGCAAAGGTCTCGAAGGCCCACGGTATCAAAGCCGAGCCGATCGTGGCCGACCTGACCAAGGACCATGACTTGGCGCGGGTCGAAGCGATCCTGTCCACCAACAAGGACCTGCGCGTCCTGGTGAACAACGCCGGTCTTGCACGCCTGGCACCGGCTGCCCAGATGCCTGCAAACGACGTGGCGGCCCAGATCGCCCTCAACATCACGGCACTGACGCGCCTGACTCAAGCCGTCGTGCCCGCATTCATCGCGAGAAAACAGGGCCTGGTCATCAACGTCTCGTCCGCCCTGGGCATCCACTCGCTGCCGATCAGCGCCGTGTACAGCGGCACCAAGGCCTTCGTGATGCAGTACAGCAGAGGCCTGCAGCAAGAACTGGCTGAAACCGGGGTGAAGGTTCAGCTGGTCCTGCCGGCATCGACAGCCACCGAGATCTGGGATCTGTCGGGCGTCCCGCTGGCGGCCCTCAACAAGGACACGTTGATGACGACCGAGAACATGGTCGATGCGGCGCTCGCGGGGTTCGACCAAGGCGAAACGATCACGTGGCCCTCAGTCGCCGATGCAAGCCTGTGGGACAAGTACGAGGCAGCTCGCTCCGCACTGTTCGCCAACACCCAGGCTGGAAAGCCGGCCCCGCGCTACAGGATCGCTTGACTCCAGCCAACCGAACGTTGGTGTCATTCGCTTTCTTCTTTCTCGATTCCATTTCCCCAAGGACAGCCCATGCTCTTCGAAGCCTTTTCCCTGCGTGCCACCCAGCTCAGCAATCGCACCGTGATGTCACCGCTCACGCGCAGCCGCGCGGCCGACAACAACACGCCCAACAGCCTGATGGCCACCTACTACGCCCAGCGCGCGAGCGCCGGCCTGATCATCACGGAAGGCACGTCACCGTCGCCCAACGGCTTGGGCTATGCCCGCATTCCGGGCCTGTTCAATGACGGCCATGTGCAAGGCTGGAAGCTCGTGACCGATGCCGTTCATGCCAAGGGCGGCAAGATCGTGGTGCAACTGATGCACACCGGGCGCGTCGCCCACCAGGCCAACCTGCCGGCCGGTGCCGAAGTGCTTGGACCTTCACCCGAGACCTGCCCTGGCGAGATGTGGACCGACACGCAAGGCAGCCAGCCGCACACGCCGCCGCGCGCCATGACCGAGGCCGACATCCAGGCGGCGATCGGCGAGTACGCAACGGCCGCACGCCTTGCCATCCAGGCCGGCTTCGACGGCATCGAATTGCACTCGGCGAACGGTTACCTCCTTGAGCAGTTCCTCAACGCCAACGTCAACCGTCGCACCGATGGCTATGGCGGCACGGCCGAGGGACGCAACCGGCTGGTGCTCGAGGTCGCACGTGCGGCCGTGAAAGAGATCGGCGCCGAGCGCGTCGGCATCCGTTTGTCGCCTTACGGCGTTTTCAACGGCACGGGCGCATTCGAAGGCGTGGATGAACAGTACCTGTCGCTGGTGAAACAACTCTCTGCACTCGGCCTCATGTACGTTCACGTTCTGGACCATTCGGCCATGGGCGCCCCACCCGTCCCGGCTAAGCTGAAAACCGATCTGAGGGCTGCGTTCAACGGCCCCTTCATCCTCGCTGGCGGACTCGATAAAGCCAGCGCACAGCAAGCGCTGAGTGAAGGTCGCGCTGACTTGGCCGCCATGGGCAGGGCTTTCCTCGCCAACCCGGACCTGGTCGACCGCATGCGCAAAGATGCGCCCTTGAACGCGCCTGTCCCGGAGACGTTCTACACGCCGGGTGCAAAGGGCTACACGGACTACCCTGCTCTCGCGGGTTGAGCATCACCGCCC
>Ga0307515_10018296_pt1 | contig 12698 bp, 13 predicted proteins | sample 17_EM_MG_FD_194513 | JGI IMG/M metagenome (GOLD analysis project Ga0307515, IMG submission 194513) | Populus trichocarpa ectomycorrhiza microbial communities from riparian zone in the Pacific Northwest, United States - 17_EM | ecosystem: Host-associated > Plants > Roots > Unclassified | place... | reverse complement strand
ACATAAATTCAGTCCTTTTCCCAACTCCCAGCCTCGAACAAGCGATGGCCCTGCACTGGGATCGCTGTTCTTGGGAAATGAATAGACGGTGTTGATATGACCACTAGCGCTGAAGGGACGTGATATCTTCTCTTTTCGAGGGGCATAGCTTTCGTCCCCGTGCCACTAATGAGAGTTGGTTGTCCACCCTCCAACATAGCTCCACAAGCCGAGTTATATCACAGAAGCTGGACTGTCGTTGAGTCGTTGAGTAGCAGGGTATGCGATGATCCGCGCTTCGTGGGTTCTGCATCCACGGTCGACTCAGGGTCGACTCACTCACATGTACGGCGTACATGCATGCGTGAATGCGTGCGCGCGTATCTGTCTGTGTTCGCGTCTGTGTGTTTGTGCAATCTGTGCTTCTGAGGTTCATCGGTACAGAAGCACCGACCCCACGGCATCGGCCCTAAGCCTGTGGGAACGGCGCTGTATATCAGTATTCAGAAATGATAGACGACAAAGTCTGTTAGAGGGAGATTCCGTGTGAGATGCCAATGCAGCAAGGACGGGTAGGGGCAGAACGAAACGGACGAACTAGATCGCAGAGCTCGTATAATATAATGTATTCTAAGTATGATGGGAGTCTTTTTTGATTTACTTGCATGGACGGCATCACAGTTTTCGTGGGACACTTTGGACTGGACTCAGAATGGTAATCTCCGTATTTATATATCACGGTCTATATAAAAGGCTGGATGATACCTGAAGGGTTGTTGGAAGTGGGCGCGGAGCGGTTGAAATCAAGTTTGTTCTCTCCTCCAGCCCCTTCCAGCCTTTTATTTCGCTTTCGCCCTTGGTCCAGCCACCGACTGTATTGCTAGTTGTGCAACTTCACGACCTGCTTTGACTCCTTGAAGCCATTAAGTATTTTTCCCGCAGCTGGATCTCAAGCGCAGACCAGAAAAGCTGGGAAGGGACACCAAATTTTTTGAGAGTACACTTATAGCCGTTCCACTATGCAAATGTTTTCCACTCGTTACCCGGCCATTAATTCCCAAAAAAAAATTTGGGGGTGGGAAAGGGAGGGAATGCGACATGCACCATAGCGCCTAAGCGCTGTTCGTGGGACTCCATCAGGGCTCGCCAATGGGCCTAAGGCCTTTGTACGGGTGTTTCCTGTGTCCAATACCCACTAAAACCCCCCTTCGCCGGTGTTCCCAGCCGCATCCCGTTATGTGAAGTTGACATGTGGGCCCGTTATCGGGTCGAACTTGGTCAATTTTTCCTCCACCCATTGCCTTCAGTGTTTTCGTTGCCTAGTTATTAAACCGGCCATTCCTTTGTCCGTCGAAGAACAACGAACCCACGGAACTTTCCATATCCGATTACCCAACGGACAGTCCGGCTGCTGTGATATAACTTGGCTCGTGGGGTGTTGTTGGACGTCGTCACAACCGATTTGTAAGAGAAAAAGGGGGGATCAACTGTGAATATATATGTGGGACAAACATCGCACAAAATATATACACCAAACAAAGTACGTAATAGTGTGATGAGTCAGAGCACCCCAAGATAATTATGATTAGTGGCAACGGGGACGAAAGCTACCCTGCGATGGGGACCAAAGTCAAGAAGAGAAAGAGAGACGGGAATCACGTCCCTTAGCGCCGGTGGGCAGATCAAGACGTGCCATTCATTGTCCAAAAACAGCGATCCGGTATAGAGTCATCGCTTAGCCGCTTAGGAGGCTTGGAAAGGACGGAATCAATGCCCTGATTGGCCGAAGCAAATCAATGCATCTGGCTGGAGTGCTGCTCGCCGCATGAATGGCCACCTTCCCGGCGCGTGGACTTGGGGTGTGGGCTATGATCTGAGTGACCCAACCTCTGTATGGTTTACTGTACAAGCTACTCGCAGTGTGGGTAACACGTATTCTTATTAGGCCATTCTTAACCCTTACGCTATATAGCAAGTTCCAGAGGTTTCCAATGCTGCACAACAGGAGTGTTCGGTGAGGCTCCGTACGTTTGCCATGCCCACAAGCGACCAAATGGCTGTGTTATACAGAGTAGGCTGTGTTATACAGAGTAGGCTGTTTTCGCTACGCGTGATTGTTATAGCAGAGTCTTGGAGCCGAAGTGGCACAATCCGCGTGCGACGCACACTGCTATGCCACGGGTTATAGCCATTCCGTGTTCACATGCTGATGTATATAACCCCGATCCTAGTGACGAATATGAGATGGTTATTAGGCGATTATCTCTTTTCCTCTCATATTTGAAGACCAACCATGTGCGGCGATCCCCAACACAGAAGTAACGACACAACTGGTTATATCGAGTCACCAATGGAACTCCGTGATTTTCACCGTAATGCCTTCTCTGAAAGCTTAATCAACTGTAGGGGTCTCAACGTCTGTCCGATCATTGCTGAAACCCTCCTTAGATGGACTACCCTCTGTGCTACGAGACATCGCTCAAGGTTGGAAAGAAACCATCGTCATGACAGGTGTCGTCGTATGTGTAAAGCACATTGTAGGGGTATGCGCTGAACCCTCTTTAGTCATCTATATGCGCGATAGTCCATGCTGTACTACTGCACTTATCCGCTAGTGCACCATTTACATCTGCGGATTCGACTCTGAACAGGACTCTCCTCTGGTTCATCCTCTTATTCGACCTTGGTGCAATAGCGTCATCAATACTCTCAGTTCTGGTGTTATCAGACCTTAACACCCTTGCACGACAGACCGCTCTCCAGGATCCAGAGTCTTTGCCCGCGCAGGTCCTCCGCGGAGAACACCTGCAACAGTCTCTCTTCACTGGCAATGGAGAGGCTACCCTACTCAGAGGCTTTGGATTAGGGAGAATATGGGAGCTGACAAGGAGTCACATGATGGTATGCTTCATTATGGGTATGATATCCTCGTTTGTAGAGATTACTCTATGGGAATGGTCTCTAGATGTATTCCAGGTGTCCCTGGCTATAAGCTTACCTCTTGGGTTGATTGTGCTTCCGCCGCTTTTCGTATCGTTTGTCTGTGTGTCGGTAAATAGCAGGTAGTCCGGCGCTCCAGTATTGCTAAGTGTTCTGTTTTTGTGCGCTCTGTCCCCTGTCCTGTATTTATAGTCCGATGTACGTTTGGCTGAGCGATCCCTTACAGTTCTTTCCCTCCTCTAATGAGAAAATAATAAATTTGCGTCCTGGGATCTGAGAGGACCCCCGTGGCGTGGTGCTGACAATGGCGACGAATGAGCCTGTCAAGTGCACAGAAATCTGATGTGGTCGCGGAGTTCAAGATGAAACTCACAGGCTCCCCCTCTTGAAAGAGTCAAGCCCAGTCGCTGTCGTCTGTACCTTCCCAGGTGTGATTCTCGACATCATCACGCGAGCAAGGCCGGATATTACTGTCCCTCTGAGGCGGAGCTCTTCGACTTCGCAGGTATCACAGTTGGTCTCATGGGACTATCAACATGATTCTGCTAGGCGTTGATCCTAGTATCGTCGCCGTTGTGTTCTGTCCGTATTGGAAGAAAACAAATCGGCTCGGCCTAGTACTAAACCCACAAGCCAGTACTACTAGGGTTTCTGGGAGACCCCGCGATAGGGAAAACGGCGATCTCCACCTACGTAACTCAAGAAATGACCACGGGCTGGAGTTTTTCGGGCATTTGGCGGTAAATGAGACAGAAGACTTAGAGACCACCATTACGAGTACAATCGGTTACAACGCGGAGGAATTATCCAAGGTTTATGATTTGCGATTGTGTGCGGATTTTGTCCTGGAACTTCTCGTCTAATTTATGTCTCATCTAGCTAGCGAGTCACGTTTTAAAGTAATTTGATACCTTCATTATCTGTTGTGTCTGCGGACACAACTTACTCTGTTGTCCACTACCCAATGAGATCATGACCGAAGCGACGCGACGAGGCTGCGGGAAAACTTTGTATTGTAGACGATGGGTGAAATACAAGAGATGGTTAGATTCAAGGAAAAGGGTAGCCCAAACAGGTACATTCCTTATGACCGCAAGAGAGCAAGTCCGCCCTGTTGGAGTTGGTGATCCCACTTAGTGCGAAAGAACCATAGGATCTTTAGCCCCCTCGCTAGCTGCGTTCTATGTACGTACATAGTAACGGTGGCAAAAAGGCCACACGTGCTGTACAAACAAACAGAGCAAACATACTAACAAAAGCATATGAAGGGCGGCACCGCCGTGCGGCAATAATCATATAGTCAACACAGCCTTCTAGAATTAAGGAGTCCAGGGTTCGATCTCCAATCTCCAGTCTAGACTTTCTTTTCTCTTCCTACATACAAAAGTTGTCGAGATTAGCCGGTCGGGGTCAGCCGAGGCACTGACAAACGCGGTAGTCGCTTCAATTCAATGATCGGAATTACCTATAACGACAATCGTCATATCATTTCCTCATACAATCGACAGTACCACTCTTCCCTGTCAAGTCAATGAATAGATCGCCGCAGCATCCGACAATGGGCAAGGTATCACAGAACAGTAATTTTTCTTTCGTTCTGTCTCAGATTTTCATATGACTGGGTTCGCATTCATGTATAAAAGGCACCTGAATTCGGGGCAACGGTACTACTGAGTTTTACTTCGGAAATAGCTGCGCTGCTACCATAACCTTAAGAAAAAGTACACAAACCAGACATAGAAAACATCAAACATCACACATATCAACTTTCCATGGTCTATGGCATAGCTGTGTGTATAGCACGCGGAGGTTCTGCGACCTTCGTCCCCGACAAATATACGAACATAGCCGATATAGTCATCAGGCACAACATGACCATTTGCGCACGCGGGCATAGAAGACGAATGTAGGCCTACCGAATATCCAGAGCTCTAACATGAGGTGCTGTGCAACCAGACTTTGTCTGATCTAAGCAGTTATTCCAGTCTTGATTCGCAGCTTTCTATATGGTCTATTTGTTGAATATTACTCAACAGCAGAGTAACGAGGGTGACACCCTCGCAGGAAAAGAAAATATAGAACAGTTGTTGGTTTATGGCATGAGGTAGGCCGTATGGGTGGTAAAGTAGGGCCTGAACTTTTCCTGAAGTTGCCCTCATGACCGTAAATGCGCGAGTGTAGCAATGATTCCCAGCCCTGGAACAACCTATTGGGTTTGAAAGTTCGAGGAATGGAGAACGCTCCAGAGGATAATAATTCAGCAGTGGTATCTGCCGCGCTGGAGATTGCCCCTTGAGTTTTTTGAATAACACCTCTAGAGGTGGCCTTTGTCAATTGGGCTGCGGTGCGCGCAGTCCTTTGTATTTCGGAAGGTAGTATCTTGAGAAGCCTATTACGCTGCAGGAGCACGGCACAGCACCTAGCGGCAACCGGTCAGCGCTGCAGTTCACCAAAGGAGAATAAATATGAGACCGAACGAGGTTACAAAAACTACATAGTACTATTACTGTTTCATATTATATCCCAGATCCTTCACTGCCTGATCTAAACAATGCTCTTGTGGCAGTCCTGTCGCAAAGCGTTAGTGGGCTCCAATCAATATGTCGTCAAGGTGTTGCTGCATGACCCACAGCATTGGTGCACGGGTAGGTTTCTTATCCTCTTCGCCGCTATGGGAATTGTGAACAGGGCGTCATAACAGGGCATAGCATGGGCACCTTTGTTTCAGTTTCCTGGGAGCCGTGGGCCGTTTGTCCTTAGCGGACAACTTATCTGAAGCTGTAGGCTTAGGCCTATGTACGAGAGGGTTGAGTGATTGGGGTTGGTTAGCTTGAGAACGAATGAGATACCTGGTCATCTTGTTTGCAGTCACTGGTAGCGGATCATCCTCCGCGCTATCAAGACGGTTAGATATAATGTAAGTGCTAGTGGAGGTATGCACGGACCCAGAAATCTGAGATGAAGATGGTATTCCTCGTCCCCTCCGAACTGCAGTGGGGTCAACAGGTAGTTTGGTATGCGATCTGGCAGAGAATTGCGCACCTCTTCCGTTTCTTCTTTGGATTAAGACTCGCAACCGCTGTCCCCGTGGCCTCATTTGCACTTGAACTCCCACCTCCCTCGACATAGCTACGAAGCCTACCAAAATCGGGCTAAATAGGTCCTTAAATCTGTGGAGCATGGGTGAAACACACCTAGCACAACTCTTCTTGGCCTCTGCTACACGTACAAGTACGAACGATTGCGTGTCCTGTTCATCCCCTTCGGCAACACTCAATGCTGTCACGTCGTTCTTGCGTTTCTTCTTTCCGGGGACTGTGCGATCCTCAGCCCCCGTCTCGGATCGTGCTACCATTTTCCGCTTCTTCTCCGCGTGCGCATTTTGTTTCCTCGCTGGTACGCGGGTCATTTTCCGAACCTCCTTCGTGGTCTGCTGTGATCCTTTTCCTCACGCTTACTCTGCGAACACGTGTCTCGAACGAGGAGAGGTGCTTGAAGATGGTCTTATCCTCGGGGGTGTGGTTCTGTGTAAACTTCCAGTCGATTGGTTACAGATACCAATAGCTGTTACTCACCGTTAAGATATCAGCGACCGTCGAGAGCAAAGTTTGTACTATCGATTGCTCCAAATCTGGAGGGAGCTGGATCTGTGAAAGTGTCTGGCAGATAGGTGCCAGAAAACAGAGCGCATTTTCGCCTGGAGGGACAATCAGTTACAGTGGCACTGCTTAGACCACCGGATGACTAAAAGACGCACTCTCGTCTCTATCGCGACCTGCAGTTATCACTGCATCCTTCTCAAGCATATCCAGGGCGAGCTTGATATGTGGATCATCTCGCGCTTGATTGATGTGCTGTTCACCTCTGTGAAGCACAATCATCAGCGGCCCATTTGAACTCAACAAAAGAGGACGAACACAACGTGTGGGGGGTCCGCATACTCCAACAAGATGCCCAGAATGCGTTCTGGAAGATTCATGTCTGGTTCTCCGTCTTCTTCTTCGCGCAACCCTTCGTAAATAATGCAGGGCTTCGTGAAGACAGGCAGGATGACCTGTTCGATGGGGCAAATGTCACGGATTAGTACCATTCTGAAAGTGAAGCAGGGAACACACCTCTGCGAACTTCCCCTGGTTGATGTGAGAGGAATAGCAGTAAGCCTGGAAGAACGTTAACAGGCATTGTCGGAGGACCACATTGGACGAGGTATCAGGTGCGAAGAATAGCAGAGTAAGCGGTTCAAGCAACTGTAATTCAAAGTTCAGTTTGGTTTCCTCCCAAAGGCAGAACGAAAGCGACCGCGCTCGCATCAGCACTGTCGATCATGTGCAACAGGAGCATTTTACATGCACCTAGTACAGCGATGGTCTGTGTCTTTTCATCCTGACTATCCAGCCGTTCGAGTATCACGGCGGTTATGAGGCGTGTCATCATGATCGCACCACAGACCAACAGTGAGCAAGAGTGATAAATGCAACGCGCAGCGTCCTGTCTTTCTGGCACGGGCCGACGGAATCTAAGGACAAGGATCGACTGATGGACCATCGCCGGGTCCAAGACGATCTTCAGCATTTCGTTGGAATGCATGGCGTTCTTCATCTCTTCGATACATAGAATAATTGCTTTCCGGGCGAGAGACCGAATCCGACCTAGATGAGTTTACGTAGCCCGCAGCAGAATGAGAGGGAAACGTAGCTCGCTCTCCAAAGCCAGAAGGCGTCAAAGCCATTTCGCATACTTGTGGCACTGGGACCTTCAGGGCGGGCTTGACCATCAAGTCTTGTATCTGACGTAGGGTATCGAGTTCAGATCTCGGTTATCCAATAGACTCATCGGCATATCCTTGGTTTTGAGGACACGGAAGACGGTAAGGCGCACGTTCACATCCGAGTCTTTGGCGCGTGGAGAGGAGGAGGGTCTGCTTATTGAGTTGCGTGTGTACGCCTGGCAGAGCGGCGCGGCGCACTTCGGGGGATGGGTCGAACTGCATCAAATTCCGCAGGATCTCGGTTAGCGATTGCACGCCTCCCTCTCTTGCCGGAAGGTCTTCACCGTGTGCAAGCTTTCCAAGTACGATCACAACTTGGACGCGGACTGTTGCGTCCTTGTCATTTGCTGAGTTGACGTAATGTCCCGTAGACTTCCTCCGGAAGACTTTGCACGGACTTGATGAGCTCTGCCAAGAGTTGCATTGTGCGGTATCGGACCGTCTTGTCTTTCGCTGAACAGCCAGGGATGAGTCTATGAACGAGCGCCTCGATGAACCGGTCCACCGGCGTATCGTCGTCATCTTCATTGTCGCCTATTGACCCATTAGCTTCATAGAACACGCATTGAGAAGTCACGTACCGCTTTCTGCTGTAAGCCGCTGGACAAATGCGCCGACCAAGCGAATCGCTCTATCAGCTTCCACCACCCCCTTACGAACTGGTAACACATTCGCGATAGTTTTCCAAAATGCCTCATTGAATTTCTTCTCGCCGACTCGCTTGACCTGTCCTGGTTGTTTTCCCTTTTCGACGAGTGTTGCAGCTTGTGCATGGAGTTTGCAGAGCAACTTGACGCGTCTCTTGTGCAAGGAAGACTCGTTCTGGGCACCCTGCAGGACTTCGACGATCTGTTCGTGTAGCGTTTCCAGATTTTCGGAATCGAGCAGCATTATATTTTGTGGCGCGGTTCAAATCGCTCCGAAGCGGAGTTCCAATTTTAGAATAACCTTAGAATGGGCTGATGAATCTGGGACTCGCTAAAGGTCTTCCAAGGCACGTGAGGATAGTTCATAAGGGTAGAGGGTAAGCGAGTAACCGTGCTCCGAGTCCTAAACGTCGTTTGATCTAACTTTGAGAAAGGTCTGAAAAGCACGCGTTTCTACGCGTGATCTCGGTATAGTGTGGGCGCTACATCTAATTATACTGATATGAAAGGCAGCGGAAAGCGCGTACCTCCCCAGCGCCGTCGCCGGAAACACACCGAGGGGCGAATTAGACAGTCGAAAGAAAGGGACCGTAATACATCATAGGAACCTGAAATACTTGAGAAAGGTAGGCCGAAACCGGTGCTATATATCAGGAAGAACAAAACACAAAATGATGAGTTACGCTCACTCAGCAGTACTGTGAGAGATAAACATCGCACTGTAAATACAAGACAGGTCGCAGAGGAGAATGCGCACAGCGCACAAGAACAGAACGGAACCCTCAACAATACTAGAGCGCCGGACTATGTGCTATTTACCGACAAACAGATAAATGAATACAAACAATAGCGGCAGCACAATCAACCCGAGAGGTATCATTATAGCGAGGGACACCTGGAATACATCCAAGGACCATACCCATAGAGCAACCTCTACAAACGAGGATACCATACCCAAAATGAAGCAGACCAACATGTGACTCCTTGTCAGCTCCCATATTCTCCCTAATCCAAATCCTCTGAGTAGGGTGGCCTCTCCGTTGCCGGTGAAGAGAGACTGCTGCAGGTGTTCTCCCCGAAGGACCTTGGCGGGCAAAGACTCCGGATCCTGGATAGCGGTCTGGCGCGCATAGCTGTTAAGGTCCGATAACACCACAATTGAGAGTATTGATGACGCTGTTGCGCCAAGGTTGAACAAGAGGCTTGCATAGACGAACCAGTGGAGAGTCCTGTTCAGGGTCGAATCCGCGGGTGCAAACGGTGCACTAGCTGATAAGTGCAATAGCGCAGCATGTACTACGGCGCATATAGATGACTAACGAGGGCTCAGCGCGCACTCCCTGCCTTGTGTTTAGTTTTACACATACGACGACACCTGTCATGACGATGGTTTCTTTCCAACCCTGAGCGACGTCTCGTACCACAGAGGGTAGCCCATCTGAGGGGAGTGTCAGCAATGATCGGACAGACGTTAAGACCCCTACAATTGATTAAACTTTCAGAGAAGGCGTTACGGTGGGAATCACGGAGTTCCTTTGGTGAGCCGATATAGCTAGTTGTATCGTTACTTCGGTGTTGAGCATCGTCGCACATGGTTGGTCTTCAAATATGAGAGGAGAAGGGATACTTGCCTACTAATCTTCTCATATTCGTCACTAGGATCGGGCTTAAATGAATCAGCATGTGAACGCGGAACGGCTATAACCCGTGGCGTAGCAGTGTGCGTAGCACGTGGAAGTTCTGCTACCCCGCCTCCAACAATCGGACATAACAATCAGACGTAGCGAAACCAGCCTACTCCGTATAACACAGCCGATTGGCTGCACATGAGCATGGCAAACGTACGGGGCCTCACCGAAAATTCCCGTTATACAGGATTGGAAACCCCTGGGACTTGTTAGCGTAAGGGTTAAAGAATGGCGCTAGCAAGAACACGTTTTACCCACACTGCGGGTAGCTTGTCCATTGAACATATTAGAGGTTGGTTCACGCATAGCGTACAACCCGTTGGTGACCCTAGCCCACGCGCTAGTCGTCTGGGAATGAGGCTATTCATGCGACGAGCAGCACTACAAGATAGCCTAATTCGCCAGCCAGATGTATTATTTCCTTCGGGCCGTCAGGGCATTGATTCCGTCCTTCTTCACGTCTTCGCCTAGGCTAAGCGATGACTCTATACCGGATCGCTGTTTTCGGACAATGAACGGTTGGTATTGATATGCCCACCAGCACTGAAGAGACGGGATACCAGTCTCTCTGTTTTCTTTTTGACTTTCTCCTTTTAAGTAGGTGCCCATCGCAGGTAGCTTTCGTCCCCGTGCCACTAATCACAATCGGCTGTGACGACGCCCAACAAAGCCCCGTGAGCCGAGTTATATCACAGCTGCCGGGCTGTCCGTTGGAGAATCGGATATGGAAAGCTCCGTGGGTTCGTTGTTCTTGGACGGACAAAGAAATAGACGGTTTACGAGTGGAAAGTGTTTGCATAATGGAACAACTATAAGTGTACTCTCAAATTTTCTGGTTGTCCTTCCCCCAACTTTCCCGGCGCCGGTCTCTAATCAGTGCTGGAGATCCACCCGCAGGAAAGTCAAAAGCAGGTCGTGAAGTTGCGCAAATAGCAATACAGTTGGTGGCTGGACCAAGGGCGAAAGAGAAATAAAAAGGCTGGAAGGGGCTGGAGGAGAGAATAAACTTGGTTTTCAACCGCTCCCCGCCAACTTCCAACAACCCTTCAAAACATCAGTGTAATGATTCATGGCTAACGAATTCTCTGTGAGCAGAGGTGTTCAACACAGCGATCTACGTACACAACAGGACGTACGCGCGTTACAGATCGAAGCCGAGTTGGCGCTCAATGTCCCGACCAGCTGACCAACATGCAATACCGCGTAACCGATTGAATACAGTTACTATCAACCTTTCGAGATCGTTCATCTAACTCATGATATATACACCCGACTCTGATACAACTGATACCAACCCGCTCAGGATCTCTCTCACCAGCTGACACTGCGCAGCCGATGAATACAGTCACTGTCAACCTTTTGAAACCGTTCACCTAATTCATGATATATATATCTGGATCTGATACTAAACTCAGGATCTCTGACGACGATCACAGCTTTTGCCCAAATGTTTTCCAAACTACCATCCAACACAAATCTAAACTCCCCTCAGATCAAACTCATGACAAATTGGAAAGTCGGATTCAAGGAGGTGAATGTGGATATTATCGAAAAGCATTTGCACAAGGATTTTCGCCACACGATTTACCCCGAAGTATCGGCCAACCTGAAGAAACCAAAGAGGAGTTCCTTAAAAAACTGTCGGGGCGTTTGCCTATAGCACTGCGTTTGATGTGGGCCAGGCCCCTTGCTACTTGAAATTGCATTCCCCTGCTCTGCAGACGACCGCCCATTCCGTCATAGAAGAACCGGGGAGGATTGTAGTTCACGTCCGTATCCCAATCCTGTCTGGTCAATCCCTGCATCTACCTAACATATACACTCTCAAACATAGGCCACCACAGAGCACAAGACCTCTCAGGTGAGGAACGAACTACGAGTGGATATCCATTATTCACTTCGTCACCGACGAAGACAGAAGCCTGAAAATCAAGAAGTCCGAGGATTTCGTTGACACCAAAGTTCATTTGGAGGCTATGCAGTCGATGGGGGGTGATAGCGACGGCCCAAGCCAACAGGTAGTTGGGCTCTTCGTATTGTGTCCTCCGTGTCGCCTGATATAGGGTTGAATTAAACCGCGCACACGAAGGGAGCGCGAGCGCTTCCAGAATGTACAATGATCACATAGAGTCGTGCGAGCTATATGTACTTCTCAATGACACTACGGCCAGCCTTTGCAGTGTTGCCAACGAAAGTCCAGAAGAGGAGGCTTTGTTACTTACCATCGTGAGCCAATCAGCTTCTATTCTCGCACCGGAAAGAAGAAATATCGACTCTTTGGTCTTCAAGTTGGCCGCCTCATCACACCACCTTCACGATCCAGTTTATAGAGAAAGGTATGCGAAACTGACCCCCAATTGGGCACTGCTCCGGATGGTGTGGGAATTTGGAAGACAGGTAGATGCGGGGATTAATTAGAGAGGATTGGGATTCGGACGTGGACTACAACCCTCGGTTCTTCTATGACGGGATGGGCGGCCACCTACAGAGCAGATATAGCCGGCGGAAAGCAGGTCGAGTAGCAAGTGGTATGGCCTACATCAAACCCAGTGGCAAAGGCGAAACCCCCTGATAGTTTTTTAAGGAACTCCTCTTTAGTTTGTTCAGGTTGGCCGATAGTTCGGGGGTAAACCAACAGGCGAAACTCCTTTTGCAAATGTTTCCCAATAATATCCA
>Ga0307515_10018295_pt1 | contig 12698 bp, 10 predicted proteins | sample 17_EM_MG_FD_194513 | JGI IMG/M metagenome (GOLD analysis project Ga0307515, IMG submission 194513) | Populus trichocarpa ectomycorrhiza microbial communities from riparian zone in the Pacific Northwest, United States - 17_EM | ecosystem: Host-associated > Plants > Roots > Unclassified | place... | reverse complement strand
CCCCCACACTAGCGTGTGCCACACACACTATCTACTTTTTATTTTCTTTATCTATGAAAAGACTTAGTTGTACCAAGCTGACATGATAATAGCGAAAAGATTTTTGTGGAAAGATAAAAAAAAAAAACATCGAGGTTAGTTTTTATTTTTTTGACTTCCATAGGTATTTTGGTTGTTTCATAGTGTGTTTTTTTTTTATGTTCAGTTAAATATCAAAATACCTCTCATCTGACATGATAATTATAAAAAATATAAAAATACAAAATCATCCTTTTTAAAACTTTTACTTTTAAAAGCATTTTTATCATTTTACCTTGCTTTTAAAAAATAAAAAAGACTTACTTGTATATGATTAATTTGATAATAAATAGTACATGAAAAGATTTTAATATCCTTGATATCGATATTTTTAGTTTTTTTAACATGAAAGATAAAATCATCATATATATATATATATATATAAATAAATAAAAGATGATTTTTGATTTTGAGGTGCACGTGAAATCATTTCATGTTTTAAAACGATGAGTATGATTATGCAATTTTCAGTATAATCTCAATATTTTTTTTAATTATTCAAAGTGAAAATCTAAATCTTGATTGAAAACAAAAGAGATCAACGGTTTTCGTGTCTTCAACATGTCATCAAATCAAAATCTTGGAACTCGTCACTGCCAGGTTTACTTTAACGGTACGAGTTAAGACCGTTTGTCTATTCCGACATCGATGATAAACACACACACACACACACAATGAACACGGTGACAGGTAGAAATTAAAACAAAAAATAAAATAAAAAGAAAATATTCAACATAAAATAAAGAGGGCAGGGACAAAGATTGCATTTGTTTGTACTTTTAAATTTTTTTTTTAAATATTAATATTTTTTTAAAAATTAATTTAAATTAAAAATTTTAAATTTTAATAAAAAACAAGTTAAAACTAACATACAAATCAACCCGAAAATCAATCAATCAATCATAGAAAGCTTGGCTGCCATTTGCCGACAGCCATTTCAAATGGTTGCTTGCCACCACAAGGTGAAGCGGGGCAAAAGTAAAACAAGACAAACAAACACAAGGGGACAGGCGGACTTGTTTCTAGTTTTGCCCAGCGTTCATATCTGTACCAAGCTTATCAATTCTATTTTGTTTTATTTAAAATAGTAAAAACATTTTATATTAATTTAAAAATTAAACAAAACAGAATAATTTTTATCTCATTTTAAATTTTAATATGTTCAGAATTTTTCGGTTAAATTTTGACTAGAATATTCCGGTTTCATTCTACATGTTCCGTTCCGATCTTGAAAAGCTATTAAATCAAATTGAACCTGGTTCAATTTAATTAATTAAACCACCCAAGTATAAAAAACTTTTTTTCATTACTATTTTTAATAATAATGATATTAATAATAATATTAAAAATTATTATTATTATTTTCATTAATAATGATATTAATTTTTTAAAATTAGATTTATCACTAATATATATAGTTTATATTCATGTTGTTTTTTACATGTTTATACTTTATAGGAATTTGAACAAAATAAGAGATGCTTTACATCCCATTAGCTTTGATAACATTGATCTAGCTTTATATTTAAAATATTTGTATTAAAACATTTTACTTTCATAATATTTTGATATTTTGTTTAAGTTGAATTACTTTAAGTTAAAGATCTATTTAATTTTGACTATTTAGAAATATTTTAAATTTTAAAATTATATTTGTTAGACATTGTGTTTGTATTGTATAATTTATAATTAATTTATTTTAAATTTAAATTCTATTTGTTGAATATATACATGAATAATATAACTCCAAAATGACACTTCAAAATATTCTAAAACTTAAACATTTCATTTCAATTAAAATAATAAAACATTTATTTAAGCAAAATTAACAACCTTGCTCTGTATTCTCAGAATTGTTTCGATCGAGTCCCTCTACAGTAAAAATCAGAAACTGAAATTCCCCCCCGAAAAGGACGGGTAGGTTACAGCCTTTGTCGGGCCTGTTTTACGTTACTGTTGAGCAGCTGTTTTATTTTTTATTTTTTCTTGTTTTACATTATTTTTAATTTCTGTAAATATTATCTTGAAATATTTATAAATACAAATAATTTAAAAGATAAACTCTTGACACATTTGCAATGAAAGTTAATGGCCTAAGCAAAGTGAAGTGTGTATGAGAAACTGGCAAATTAATTATCAAAACTGAAAGAAACCGAAACATACCAACCCCTTGGTTTTTTTTGCCTTTGATTCCAAAGCCAAAGCCAAAGCCAAAGAAGAAATAGAAGGAGAAAAGAAATCCTATTCTTTGCTTTTATGCACATAATCTCCTTAGCTTGACACTACCTTCTTTCTAAAATACCCCAACACTTGTAGTATATATATACAGGTTAGGGGTGTAAAACAAGGCAGGTTTTTTTGTTTGTTTGTTTGAAGAAGGGTTGGATTTGTTTTGGTTTTGAGGGAGAATGGAGAGGGAGAAGAAAGAGGTGATCAAATTGGAAAGGGAATCAGTAATCCCAATTCTGAAACCAAAGCTCATCATGACCTTGGCCAACCTCATTGGTATGTTTCTGTTTCATCTCTTTCCTTCGTTTTTCTTTATTTATATATGGAGTAGAATTATGGGCTGCCATTGTTTTCTCATTTTTTCTAATAGTTGGGTCCATTAGATTAGATTTCAGTTTGTTTCTGATGCGAAAGCGAAAGAAAGCGAATGTGAATGCGTTTTCTGTCTAATTTAATCAGAACAGGAAGAGGGTATGAACTCAGCCTTTGCAGGTAACATTTGTCTGATTGAGTCTTTGAAGGTTTTTGCAGAACATGGCTCTGACAGGGCGGAGTTTGTAAAACTATGTAAGAGAGTCGAGTACACCATACGAGCTTGGTATCTTCTGCAGTTTGAAGATTTGATGGTACTGGTTATTTTTTCGTCGTGTTTATTCAAACTATGCATCGCAATAACTTCGTCAAATCAAGATGTTTTAACGTTCATATTGTGTCTCCAGCAACTGTATTCTCTCTTTGACCCTGTGTCCGGGGCTAAGAAATTGGAGCAGCAGAACCTATCTCCTACTGAAATTGATGTACTTGAACAGAATTTCCTAACTTACTTATTTCAGGTATTGCACTTGTTCTTCATGTCTTTTTTATGTTTCAGGTCGGTTGGGTGGGCGGGCTTGTAAAAACAGGCAACACTATCATAAGAAAAGGATATTAGAGGTTGTAATGGTTAAGAAGGGAATAAGGATGGCCTTTTCTTTTGAAAAAGAAAAAAAGCTAGGACATTTTTGCAACTTTAAACTACAATCAATTCAAGAGAACCAAATTGGTTATTAAGCAAGACATGGCTAAGAATCAAACAAAGATGGGAATAAATCCACTGTAAACTCTAATTTCGTACTTGTTCTATAAAAAGGTGATGGATAAGAGCAACTTCAAGATAACAAGTGATGACGAGATTGAGGTTGCACTCTCTGGACAGTATCTTCTAAATGTTCCTATCAAAGTTGATGAATCCAAGGTTTTTGATCTCATGCCTTTAAATAATTTCATTTATAAGAGATGCTTGCTTTTTTCAACATTTTTTGTGCGCATCCCATGGATATGTTCATTCATCTTCAAATCTTCCTGTTCCACCATCCTTTTTTTTGCTGTGCAGCTTGACAAGAAACTTTTGAAGACGTACTTTGCTGATCATCCTCATGAAAACCTCCCAGACTTTTCTGATAAGGTATTGCACTAAATTGAACATAAAACTTCATGATCATTTAAAAACCTCTGCACACGACTGCCTTTGTGAGTATCAATCAACACAAATTTTCCCTGTTCTTGTGTTTGGGAGAAGGGGGATGCAGGGAATAATTTGATGACTGCCATCTCCAGTTATCTGATCTCTTTGAGCTATTGTTTCTGTTTGTGGGATTTGTTGGTTTCTGCACATCGCTTTGCACATGCCCTTATCTGTTGGTAGCCTCTTGATACCTGTGCAGCATGTGAAATGGTCGGCTCCTGGTCACATGTCAAAACCTTCGAAAAGCACCCAAAAAGATGAAAAACACTTTGGATAAGCACTAGCAACCGCATTACCAAACATTCCCTATTATGCTTGCATGCAATTTTATTCAATATATTTGCCATTGCAACTTCTAAATTTCTTTGATTTTCTGCACAAGGCCTTGCACTTTGCACTTCACTTCAATTTTAGAAATAATTGACGCGAACTGTGAGAGTTTAAGGTTAACTAATATTTCTAAGTCTTATAAAAGCTTAAAAATATCTGAATCAGTTTTGGATAGCTATACCATGAAGAGGGATTGCACTCCTAGAGCCAATTCTTTCATGTGAATTTTGGTCTTAACAATGCATCTTCATTGTCGCGTCTCAAACAGCTGCCATGAGTTTCATTATTATCTTTTACGCTTAATGCTCCACTTTGCTCAAGTTTTGATCACTATCGTCCTGGAACATTGCCTAAACCAATTGAATTTACATTCCAGCAATGACATGTTGCAGCAACTTCCTAAATTCTAATACCATTATGTACATGGAGCATAATTTTGTGATTGACTTTGCTGTTGTCTTGGGTTGTGAAATAAAAGATAATTCTAAAACAGTTTCAGTTGTAAGTGTCCAAATATCTTTTCTCTGCTTCTGCCATTTTGCACTATTTTCTTTTCTATATGAGAAATAAAGTCACTGCTTTTGGTACCAGAACCTGTTTCCTGGCCTTGCATAATGTTGGATCAGATGGAAATATTAGCTTTTAAGATTTTCAGATGATGAAGTGACAGGCTCAGTTTAACTCCCGTGAACTCTTCCTCTTTTGTGAAATGAATCATCTTCTTTCTGAAATGCTAGTCCGGCAACAGGGAGTCATACTATAACGAAAAAAATATCCAAAGCAATTTCAGTTTCAAGGATACCTTTTGTTTATCTATTTATGTATTTTGGTAAAACTTTGGATGTAGGGATCTAAGCTCCTTAACTTTATTTTATGCTTATTGTCAAATAGTTCATTTCAACTTGTTTGTGTCTTTATGAAGGTGATGGCTTTACTGGGTGACATAGGTTAGGGAATTTGATTTCAGTTTTTCCTGATAACTAGAACCTTGATGAATGGTGCAGGTTAAGCCACCTGACCAATATTGACCTATGTGATGCAATAAATTCCACAATGTATCAGACTCTGTCCCATATTATCGTGGTTGAATGCTCTTCACTGAATTGACATGTATTAAATGAAAGGCAGATAGGTTTTAAAGTGATAACTACAATACTTAAAATAGTTGTTTTCTTTTCTTATTATATGCCATTCAAGGAATCTAATCTTTATTATCACTTGTTTTAGTACATTATCTTTCGGCGTGGGATTGGAATTGATAAAACAACTGATTATTTTGTCCTGGAGAAAGTGGACATGCTCATTGGACGTCTTTGGGGATCTCTTTTAAGAGTAACTCGGTAAGCAATCTCCTGCCCATGATGTAAAAACTTAATTGTATCTAAGATATGACTGGACATAATTTTAGGGAGTCGAGATCTAAAACAGTTTGCATCTTTTTATATGCAAATGCATGAATGGTATTTACCCATATCAAATGAAATTAAAAAAAGATCATTTTCTTAACAAGCTTTAATTGTTACCAGCAGCACTGTTGATCAAATAGCATGGACATATGCAATTGTTTGCTATTAATGTTCCTAAACTTGAAGTGACTGATTAAAAAGGGACATACAGCATGTGATTTACTTTCAATGAGAATACCGTTCCCTTCATGATTGGCAATCTAAATTGTTTTATTCATTCCTTTCCTTTTTTAATTCTTTCTGGGTTTTATGGTGCTTGCAGGCTAGACAAAATTTTCGCAAGAAAGCCAAGGGGACAGCATAAGAAAGATTTAAAGAAGAACGATGACCTTAACTCCGAAGAAGATCAGGATGATTTATTTGTCGAAAGAATCCGACTGGAAAAAATGGATTTAAGGTTATGTGATGTTTTATTAAAGAAATCTCTCTCTCTCTCTCTCTCTCTCTTCCACTCTCATGAACAGAAGTTTGAGAAAAGTGAAACTAAATGATCAGTACCTGGGAGTGTATTACATCTTTTCCGCATCATGTCTTTTTTTAATCTCTTTACTGACTTAAATATCAGTTAATTTCAATATAAATTGTAATTTAGTTCTGCAAGTATACTAAGTTGAGCCAAAAACAACATTCTGGTCAAGATGCTGGAATTTAAGCAAAAGTTGGAACCTTGAAAATCTTACACTAGATCTGTGTCTGTTGTTATAGGACCTTAATCATGGTTGCATTTATATTATCTAATAAGTTACTATGTCTTTTGTTGGGACAAAGTGGGAAAAAATGTTATAATGAATGACAAAAGGCATGTATTTTAGTTTTATACACTCAATGTCACAAACACCTGAGAAATGTGCTTTTTAAGTTGCATGTATTGAATCTCTTCTGGTTATCTTATGCCATGACATTCCTACTTCTACTTTGTCTCCTCCAGTGTTAAAAATTTGCTGAGAAAGACTACAATACAAGAGCCTACATTTGATAGGATTATAGTCGTTTACAGGTATTGCTTATTCTCATTTATCAAGAAAATTATCAAGGGTGTGCTTCATATTATCCTTTAGGACCTGCATTCCTAAAAATCCTAGTTTTCACTTCGATATTTCATTTCATCATCCTTTAGACCTCTGTTAAGAAACCATTAAGGATCCAATTTGCAACTAACACTTGCACACATGTGCACATGCACGCGCGCACACAATGTTTTAAGGCAGAGCATTTACCATAAATATTAAGGATGCTCATTAAGGATCTTTCCTTTTTATATGGAATCACGTAACCGTTTTTTTTTTTATTATTATTAATCATGATATCTAATTTATTGACATGAATGGCAATTTTCCAGGAGAGCAGCTCCAAAATCAAAAACAGAACGAGGGATATATGTGAAACATTTCAAAAACATTCCAATGGCTGATTTGGAAATAGTTCTTGTGAGATACTAACTGCTTTCTGCTTCTCTTAGTTTTAATTTTACTTTCTATTTGTTGCCCCATATTCAAGACATCTACTTTTGATTTCATGTTGAAACATCATTTCCTTTTTCAACAGCCTGAAAAGAAAAACCCAGGGTTAACTCCAATGGACTGGGTCAAGTTCCTGGTTTCTGCTGTAGTTGGGCTGGTGAGTTTTATGAATGAAGTCGCTTCAGTTGACTGCACTCTGGCTTTCAATCATTTTGTTCAAATGCACTCAACATGTCTTTCTTTGCAGGTTGCTATGTCTGGTTCAGTTGAGATGCTTAAGGCTGATCTTTGGGTCATTTTTGCTGTCCTTTCCACAGTTGTTGGTTACTGTGCTAAAACATACTTCACGTTAAGTCTCCCTCCCTCTCTCTCTATTCACTTTCTTCACCTTTTTAAATTCCTAGAATGTCCTTATGTGTTAATTTTTATCACTTTGCATGTGGCAAATTGGTTGTGCATCTAATGAATGGTTCGCTGGAAGATTTAGATTGCATTCTGCACATTCCTTGTTACATGTTATCATCCTTCTTTTCTTTCTTTGATTTCCCCTTTTCTTTTGGTTCTTACGGTGGCAAGAGCAGGACTCAAACTTGAGACCTGCCCACTGATGTGGGCCCGTGAAATAGATTTTTTAGGAGTGCATATTTTAGAAAGAAATGTTAACTTCAATTTTGTTATTTTAGTTTCCTTTCGGTTTTCCTATTTTATTTGTTGGGTGCCGCACCATACCTAGATTGGCAGTTTTAAATGTTGAACATTGAAAGAAAAATTGAGATTTCTCTCAGAGAGTGGCGTCTCTAGTTTGTGATCTTGTTGGTGGTTCTACATCTCCCACTCTCCCAAATTTGATAAGGGTGAGTACCCTTTAGCTAAATGCCCACTGGTCGTATAATCTTATTTTGCTGTCCCATAACTGCTATGATGACCTATGCAGAATTTCATAAGGATTTGCAACAGTTTAAACCCGTGACTCAGCTTGCCAATTTAATTCAAAATGCTATTTTACCCTTGGCGTTTCATTTATGGAATGCTTTTGGGAGTGCACATAATTTGGTGTATGCACTCTGGCTGGAGGGGATTGACTTGTTGGAAATTCCCTCATTGATATTTGTAATGCCAGGCTTGTGTTTATTCGGATAAGGCAATTTCTTTTTTCAGATTTTATACTCACCTTCACCTAATTTTTGCTGTCCTGACTGTACACTGCAATTGTTATTGTCGCTTCCCATTTCAAGATTATGTTTTCTTAGCTTGTCTCTCTCGTGGTGTGTTTCTTGATTTAAATGTCCTTCATTCCTTTCTTTTATTCCTTGAGTTTTTTCTTTTGCCAGTAATGACTGATGTGGCTATTGTTTTTTCAACTACGTGCAGATTTCAGCAAAATATGGCTTCATATCAGAACTTAACAACACAGTCCATGTATGATAAACAACTAGATAGTGGAAAGGGCACTCTTCTTCACCTGTGTGATGATGTGATTCAACAGGAAGTGAGTTTCATACAACATGTTCACTTTTTTGCTCTTTGCAATAATTTCATTTTTGTTTTATTCAATGAGCTATATAATGTGTACAATGGTTCTACTCTCTTTTGAAGGAGATAGCTGTAACTATTCATAACATGCAGTTGACTAATTAATTTGTTTTTTGGTTATCCCTTTAAAATAACATTTCTTGTTCGGAGTTGGGAGAGGGAGTGGGAGTGGGGGAAAGGAGACTGGAGATTTATTCGTAATCAAGATTCAAACTATCACCTTTTCATTTACAAATTCTCAATTTTTTCATGTGGATGTGCTGTTTTAGTAGGATTAGATTATAATGATGCAATTACCTTTATCAGGCTTCTCGTGCTTCATATTCACTCATTTTACATTCTGAGCATGTTTCTCGCGCATCATATATACAGATCTAGACGAGTCTTCTGTATGAATGTAGATGAAAGAAATGCCATTTTTTTTTTAAAACAAAAGTGAAAACCAAATTGATACTGAAGAGAGAATATTTGCAACCTGTGAACCCCATTTCTGTGAGGACGGAGAATATACTCCAGAAATATTGAGGAATTGCTTCTGAAGATTTTTATGAAGTAATTGGTGTCTTATATGTGAACAACATCCAGGATTGGGGATTGTCTTATAGTTAACTATGCACCAACAGATGCTTAAATTAACTCATTTTTTAGGTCAAAGAGGTTATCATGTCCTTCTTTATATTGATGGAACAGGGCAAAGCTACTAGGCAGGTATGGATCACTCCATCCTCTTTCTTTCTTTTTTTTATTGCTCTTGATTATTGGAGGACAGAATCTTCCTTGCACCATTTTTAGGTATAACTTTGTTATACTGTGAAACAGGATTTGGATTTGCGTTGTGAGCAACTGATTAAAGAAGAGTTTGATGAGAGCTGTAATTTTGATGTGGATGATGCAGTTGAAAAGTTGGAGAAGCTGGGCATCGTTGCTCGGGTAAGAAACAGTTCTCCTGACTGAACTTGGTAGATCTAAATTGGAATTTGCAAATTTATCTTAGCTAAAATGAAAACTTTTCCGTGCACACGCTTACAACTGACGTTGACATCACTCCACATATAGACATCCTAGAAGGATCAGTTGGATAAGCAGGGCTTTTTTGCATCATCTTAATAAGCTGTTAAAAGATCCTGTTACCCAACCAAAGTCTTTCAATTTGTTGAGCCTGCAGATGGTTTTTATGGAGTTATACTAAAACATAGGACCATAGGGAAATGGACCTATATATCTGAAAGATGATTGGATCAAAAGTTCCATTTGGTCAAGCATCAAACTGGACATGGTGCATTTGGAAGACACCTTTTTTAAAATCATGCACGCTAACAATGTCACGTCTGGTAATTTTTTGAATTTTAGAACATTTTTGCTATTGGATAAACCCACTCCTTGGACCAGGCATGAATTTTCAATGCTATCTTCTGTGTGCGCAAGTTGCTATCGGTTTCTTTTGATCAGGAAGTAAATTTTTGAATACAGGATTCTCTTGGACGATATTTTTGTGTTTCGCTAAGACGTGCTAATGAGATTATTGGCACCACAACTGAAGAGCTCGTTCTCAAGGCACAGCAGGGTGTTATGACTAATCCTTGATGCTGTCCGTGGAAAGATGCGTTTTCCTATCCACCACCTGTTTCAATCCAGCCTCTTTCTAGGTGACTAGGTCTAATAGCTCAAATAGTTATCTGCAGTTGTCAGCTGTGCTTACAAGCATCGCTGGTCAGAACTTGGATGTCCTAGTTTACTTGACTGCTTTCCACGCTATTTCGAGCTCCAGTTTCCTTTTTCATCAATGCAAGTTAGGGTCGCGAACCAAAGAACTCCTCTGGGGAGGGAGGACATGGGGTGCCAGTGGTGCCTGGAGCTCATTGGCGCTTCAGTTCTGTTAATATTTGTAAATGTTGAATGCATGCGACTTCTCAAATCCCGAGGAAGGTAGTTTTTGCACTTGGTTTCGGCTTTTGTTGAAGGCTTTTTATACTTGCTCATAAAACCATTGTGGGCTTAAATACTTTCATGGTGCTGGGTTATTGTCTTCGCGGCCATCTGCATATAATTTAAGTAAAAGATGAACGAAATTTCCTTTTCAGTTTGGTCTTTCCTTTTATTACATTTGGGTATCGGAAAAACTGAATATGGCACAAAATTCTTCATCAATTGATCTGAAACGCCAAATATTTATCCTTGTCATCCGAGAATAATCGGTGAAAAAAATGATTTACTAGCAAATTTTTACACTGAATTTTCAGACATATAATCAGAAATTTGTTGAACTTTTTTTCGAATATAGGATTGTTGTTCAACAGAGTGTAACACGCATCAAGCAAAATCATGTAGTAAAACACTAGTCATGAGTGGTCGTTACTAAATCCGGTTGCAATATATATATATATATATAGGATATTTCGAGTCAGGTTACGCTTATCGTATTATATCGTGAGAACAGAGCTTGCAAAACGCAGCTATTCCCTCAAACTAGAGACCATTTTCACGTTACCAGCTAAACCACCAAGATAGTGAAGTACCAAATATCTAATCTAATGTTACGACAGAATCCTCAAAACAAAAGGGACAAGTGGCCGGCAAACATTTTCCCGCCGAAGAGAGCGGGCGTTGGCATTCATTCTCCAACCCCTTAGATTTAAAGATATATAATTAATTAAGGCATTCGTTTATCAAATAAAATATTTTGTTTATCTCTAATCATAATCATAATGGGGAAGAAGAAGAAGAAAGACATAATACACTTGGAGAAGGAATCTGTGATTCCAATTCTCAAGCACAAGCTTATTGCTGCCTTAGCAAACCGCATTAGTTTTGGTCTGTTTAATTCAATTTCCCATCTTTTTTTTTTTTTATCAATGCAATGCATGGATGCATGGATGATGGATTCCAATTTGGGTTGGTTCATTCACAGAACGTAGCAGATCTGATGTTGATGAGTTCCTGAAGCTCTGCCAGAGAGTTGAATACACAATTAGAGCTTGGTACCTTCTGCAATTTGAAGATCTCATGGTAACATTATTAATTGGTGAATATGTTATAGAACTCAAATCTTTAGTTTGTTTCTTTAAAGAAATTTGTCTTTGGTGATCAGCGATTGTATTCCTTCTTTGAGCCTATTCATGGTGCTAAAAAACTGGAGCAGCAGAATCTCACTCCTGAAGAAATTGATGTTTTTGAACAGAATTTCTTAGCCTCCTTATTTCAGGTGTGTATTGCCCGCAACTACACTTCAAAGATTTAAGAACAAAAAACAGAAAATGGCACGATTCCAAACCGGCATCCAGGGCACTTTCCCACCTCTTTCTAGCAAAGAAAAATAATGTAAAAATCGTAACCAATACCTGAATCTAGCACGCACTTTTCATGATTTAGTTGTTTATTTCTTGCAGGTGATGGAAAAGAGTAATTTCAAAATTGCAACTGATGAGGAGATTGAAGTTGCACTCTCTGCACAATATCGGCTTAATCTACCAATTGTGGTTAATGAAAATAAGGTCCATCAGTGCTCCGGCCTCTTACGCACACATCTACACATGACTAGTTTAGAAGTTTGATGATATTGTAATGGCATTCTTGAATGCAGCTTGACAAGAGGCTTTTTACAAGTTACTTTGCAGCGCATCCTCAGGATGACCTTCCATGCTTCGCTGATAAGGTAAAGGCTAAATTCCGGCTTGAATATTTCTGAGATATAAGGGATTTTCATTCTCTTTCTTTAAATTTTTATGTTTGATGATTTCATTTTTTGAGTAAAGCAATTTTTTCCCACAACCACACGACGAAGAATCATTGCTTATTTTTTCGTAGTTCATAATCTTTCGACGCGGCTTTGGAATTGATCATTTGAATAGTTACTTTATCATGCCGAAGATAAATACCATCATTTCCCGTTTCTGGAGATGTTTTCTAAAAGTAACAGGGTAAGTAGATGTTTGCTTGTATTATATGCAAGAAAACATTGATTTTCAAGCTTGGTTCTTTATTTTCCCTAATACGAACTTTAATTTTCTGTTTGTAGGTTAAAAAGACTTTTCTTCAGAAAGCGAAATGCGCATATTACCGAAGTTCCAAAATCTATTGAAATCAGCATGGATAACAGTG
>Ga0307515_10018294_pt1 | contig 12700 bp, 2 predicted proteins | sample 17_EM_MG_FD_194513 | JGI IMG/M metagenome (GOLD analysis project Ga0307515, IMG submission 194513) | Populus trichocarpa ectomycorrhiza microbial communities from riparian zone in the Pacific Northwest, United States - 17_EM | ecosystem: Host-associated > Plants > Roots > Unclassified | place... | reverse complement strand
TATAATATAAAAAAGAACTTCTTATCTATAGAGTTTTAATAATAGATAAAGGTAATAGTAATTAAGGTTAAGGAAGTCCCTATTAAGGTATATAATAGCGTTAGAAAAGTAGAGTAATATTATATACTATTATACCGCGTATATAAGATTATCTCTTTAAAACTAGAGAATACTAGTAAAGAACTTACCTTATAAATAGCTATTAAAGCCATTAATAATTCCGCTAGCCTAGATAGACTTATACCTATATTACTAGTCTTTAGCGCCTATCCTTAAATAACTAATAATTCTTTACTATTTCCTTCTATTATATAATAAGCTAAGGCTATTTACAAGGTAATAAAGGAGGTATAATATTTCTACGCTATACGCTAGGTTAATAATATATTAGGAATAAGAAATGGCCTAAACACCTTAACTACGCTTAATCTACTACTCTAGTCTAAGGTACACATATAGTATAAAAAGAGAGGATAGTTAGGCCTACATTAACTTATTATAATTAATAGTTAAACTTATACTATTTAGATGCCTTACAGACCCACTTAATTCTATTTAACTATTATTAAGCTTTACTATAAAAATAATAGTCTTAAGCCTTTATAGGATGTCCTAAATAATACCTTAAAGGAGAACTATAATTAACATACTCTAGAAGGCGACTATAATTCTAATATAATTATAGTAGATATGCCGCAACTATAACGCGGTAGAGGTTGCCTAAAAGAATTACAAAATTACTAACATTTTATTAATTTTAAAAAGTAATTTATTGCCGCCATTAAGAATGGAGTTAAGTTATTAATGGCCTTTATAATAGCTAAGGAGAAGGCTAACTTTAAGCTTATAAAATAGCTCTAAAAGGAAGGTTATATTATAACTCTTAAAGCTCCTTTCTAAGCATCTAAAAAGTAGAAGATTAATAGTCTTATTATAAGAGGAGTTTTTAAATTTAAAAAGTATAACCCTACTAAGTTTAATAAAGTTCGTATCTTTAAGTTAAAAATGGTTAATAAGATTAAAGGCAAAGCTACTAACGCCCTATTTAAGAAATTAAGGCTTATTATCTAAGGTTATAACAATAATAGTAAGGAGGTAATTCTTATATAATCCTCTATAATTTAATAAGCTAGTTAGTAAGTTATTATTACGTTAGCTCCCTTCTTAATAAAGAATAAAATAGCAGTTTATTTATAAGATATTACTTAAGCCTATACCTAATTAGAGATATACCTTTAGCGCTTAATATTAGTATACTTTTTAGAGTAAATTCGCTACTAATATCCTAAAGATACAATTATAATTATGCTTAAGCCACTATATAGAATTATAAAGGTAGGAACTTATTAGTAGGCTACCTACAGTAAGCACTATAAAGAGAAACTTTTAATAACTACTTCTATATTTAATTTATACTTTCTTATTATAACTATAGAAACCCTATTTAGAATTATTGGCATATAAACTAATAATATAATTATTTTAGAAGACGGCCAATTCTTAGCTCTTAAAGAAGATAAGCTAGTAAAGATAAATCTTATAGCAAAGCTAAAGAAAAAGCTTAATTTAATAATACTATTACTTTTTAATAAATGCATTCTCTTCCTAAGCGAGGATTCTATTGCTTTATGCTAGAAGGGTTAAGGTAAGAAGATTAATATTATTAATATTAACTCTCTAAAATAAGGATATATAGAGTGTTCGTACTAACTTAATAGCACGAGTGAGTCAGATCCAGGGGCACGAAATACATGTAGTATCGTATGCTCTTTTGGATGATGGTGACTGTCTCTTGTATTAAAGCAGACTACATAGTCTATATACTGATGCGACCTCCCCCCTAATTAGTCAGTGCTTCAGGAGTGCACTAGACGCGTAAGCGGTTGGTCGGTGCACCGAACGCGTAAACACGCACGCGGTTGGTACAACAGGTGCTATAATTATACATAGAGTAACGCGCTTATAAAGTTTATATTACTTCTATCTATTAACCTAAGGCTTTATTTAATCTCTCTGTTACTACCTAATATTAGAAACTAACTAAGGATAAGATTCTTACCCTAAATAAGCATCTCTTTTAGTAAATAAACTATTTTAATTAGGGATTACTCTATATGCCTATTAATCTTCCCACCGCTAAGCTCTTTACATTTATTAATAGATTATTTATAAATAATAAAGATTTTAGCTCCTAGCTAGGATATAAAATTATTATTATAAATAAATCTACTAGAGAGAATAACTTTATAATCTATAGTAATCTTATTTATTAGAGCTTAGCTAAGAATAAGCGCGTTACTTAAAGCGTTCTAGTATTAGAGATATATAGAATAGTTAGCGGAGTTAATATAGTAATTATAATTGGAACTACCCTAAAGATAATTATAGATTAACTTAAACTTCCTGTTATCCCTATAATCGTATATACTAACTTATATTCCCTCTATAAGTATTTAGTTAAGCTTAGTACTATAAAGAAGAAGCGCCTTATAATTAATATTATAGCACTTTATTAATCCTATAAACGGTGAAAACTCTTTAAAATTTAATAAATTGACAGTTAAGATAACCTAGTAAATATAATAACGAAGGCAAACCTAAATAAGGCTCTAGAAACGTTTGTTAATATAAATACTCTATATATATAAGTTAAAGGTTAAGTTAAAAGGGAGTAAGAGTATAATATTCTATAGACCCTAATTTTAGCTAGCTAATTAGGATTTTCTATACCCAGTATAGAAAATCGCTATTAGCTCGCTTATAACCAGCGCCTTGGCGGCCCTAACACAATATCTACCTATAACTTTAAGTAAGAAAGCACTACGTGCTAAGAGGCAAATTTTAGGATAGTAAGACCTATATTATAATAGCAATAGTAAGTAAGGAGGATTAATATTTATTACGCTAGTTAAGCAGTATTTATATATATAGATGGTAACTATAAAAGAATAGTTGCTAGTGTTAGGAATAAGGCAAGTAATAGTTATATACCGCCGCGGCACTAGCGTAGCAAGGAGCCTTAAGCTCCTCGCCCTCCCTCATTTTAATTAAATAAGCTTTTTAACTAACATCACTGTAACCTACTCGAGTAGTCGTTATTGGTGAGTTACCCTATGTGACCAATAAAGATAAATAGTAAGTTTTAAAGATTATTGGTTATAAGGACATTAATAATAAAATATAGTATAAAGTAAAGTAGATAGGCTATAACGAGATTACCTAGAAGCTACTAAAGAACCTAAAGAATGCTATAGAAAAGGTATAGAAGTATTAGAAGAAAATAGGTTAGGTAATATTAAGAAGGAGCTAAAGATAAAAAAAATTAGTTAAAGGTAATAGACGAGCCAGATTATCTAAGGGATCTACTACTAGCGTATTAGTTATTTCTACCTCTTCTTAATTAGAATCCTTTTTAGCCTCCTTAGCCTTAAGCTTATAGAGACCTTACTTAATAAGACAGAACTCTTTAGAGCGTACCTTTTTACAAACCTTTTTAAGACGGAGTAGCCGAATGGATACAGCTAGGCGAACCTTAGTAGCCTATTATTAAGCTTGTATAACCTTTTACTCTACCTTATAAAAATGGCGAAGTTTATCTAGGACTAGTAAGAGCTCTTTATTAAGCTTTATAGCAGCGGATTAAACATAGGACCCTATAATAAATTAGGTAAGGGAGTTAGAGACTTTAAAGATTAATAAGACGTATATACTTAGCGTTAGAAACAAATTAAATATTATAAAATAATCGTATATTCGCTCGCGTATACTTAGCGTAAAAAGAAGGTTGGCGACTAGACGGAGCCGTAATTATAATGCATACTAACTTCTTTTCTATATAATAAGAATATAAAGACATAATTTTACCTAGTAAAAGAATTATTAAAATTATATAAGTATAACGCTTAGATATAGAAGATCTAATAAAAGGTATTAGAAATAATAAAGGTTATTAAATTAAAGATGGGAATGCTATACCTCTAATAGATAATTTAGAGATAAGAGATATCTTTAAGGACAAAAATAAAGAGAAGGGGAGTGGTGTTACGGACCTTATATCGGCAGTAGTAGCACTACTAAGGAGAGATATAAATGGACTAGTAGAGGAAGTACGGGGGGTGCTAGAACTAGTTAAACTATAGAATAAGGGGTAACTAAGTTATATAGTTAGTTACGTTATAAGTTTAGAACGTAAGATCTATAAGATCTATTAGAACGTTATATACTTAGATTACTTAATATACTAATATACCTAAGTATTTATTAGGCGTAGTATTATATATTTAAAGGACTATAGTCCCTACCTAGATAGTTCTCTTCTTTATAGTAAATCTTAGAATATAATTAGAGTTAATCTATTAGGTAACCACTCCACCAGTTATTATTATGTTGTTAACTTAGTTCTACCTATATACCCAGCCTATTAACAAGTCTACCGTAGTATTTCCTATAAGGCTTCGTTACAATAAATACTCTAAAAAGCTATAATTAGCTTTCTTCTAGTTAAAGCTAGGAAAAGGCTACTTTAAATCCTTTTCTAAAATAATAGGGAAGAATAAAGAAGGTAGATACTTTAGGGAATATAACGCTCTATAAACCTCTAAGTACCTACTACTAAACTGCAGCTTATATAGAGAAGAGAGAAAGAAAATGCAAAGGTAACTAGGCTCCTCTCTCTCTCTAAAGAAGTTATTTTATATAAGAAAAGGAAAAGAAACGCTTTTTCTATTTCTAGATAGAATAGAAATAGCTATTAAAAAGTGGCTAATAGCAGTAGGATCTCTAGAAGGAGGTAACTCTTACTAGGCTTTTAGTAGATAGATAATAAAGAGTAAAAGGATAGAAATAAATTATAAAAGGACGAGGACAGGCGTTAAGATCTATTATCTTTTTCTACCGTTTTTCTCATTACCTAATAGTTGTTAGCAACTTAGTATTTTACTAAGGAGCTATAAACCCCTATTAGGGGTTTATAAACTACTAAGCTATAGTTATTAGTATATACTAAGCTGCCTAGAAAAGATTTATATAAATAAAGCTATAGCGCTATAGCCTAGAGGCCGTATGCGTAGTATTATATATAATATAATATAACGGATATAAAAAAGTTCCCCCTATATAGGATCCATATTAGACATTAATTAAAATTTATATTACTATATAAATTTTTTTTTATATTTTAATATTCTTAATAAGAGCTACTAAAAACCTATTTATACCTTTAAAAGATATAAATACTAATATTAGCAAGGTATTATCCTCTATAGATAGCTTAAATTACTAGTAATTAATACAATTAGTATATTATTAAAGGTATTAATCAACTCTACTAACTAACTTATATTGAGTTTTTTTTTAAAAAATATATATAGCCTACGCGTAACCTACGAAATTAGTAATTTTATTTATTTATCTACTTACTTTATTAATTGTGTAAACGGAAGTAGAAAGTATTAAGGTAAAGAGTAAATAAAGTAAGTAAAGAAGGTAAACTTAATTATATTATATACTTTCTATCCATTAGTATTGGTATTACAAGGTAATATCACGTATCTATAAGTTGTAGGTAGTATGATAATTGTTAGTTAATAAGCTTTTTCATTAGAATAAGGAAGGGCGAGGAGCTTAAGACTCCTCGCTACGCTAGTGCCGTAGCGTCACGTGACGACCGCTTGCCTTATTCCTAACACTAGCAACTCTTCTTTTATAGTTGCTATCTATATATAAATACTGCTTAACTAGTATAACAAATATAAATCCTCCTTACTTACTATTGCTATTATAATATAAGTCTCGCTATCTTAAAATTTGCTTCTTAGCACGTAGTACTTTCTTACTAAGAAGTTATTGGTGGATATCGCGTTAGGGCCGCTAAGGCGCTAGTTATAAGCAAGCTAATAGCAATTTTCTATCCTAGGAATAGAAAATCCTAATTAGCTGGTCAAAATTAGGGTCTATAGAATATCGCAGGTAGCGTACTCTAGCATTATTATAAAGTTTTACTCCTACTCCCTTTAACCTAACCTTTAACTCATATATATAGAGTGTTTATGTTAATAAACGTTTCTAGAGCCTTATTTAGGTTTGCCTTTATTATTATATTTACTAAATTATTTTAGCTATTAATCTATTAAATCTTAAAAAGTTCTCGCCGTTTATAGGATTATTAAAGTGCTATAATATTAATTATAAGGCGCTTCTTCTTTATAGTACTAAGCTTAATTAAATACTTATAGAGGGAATATAAGTCGATATATACAATTATAGGGATAATAAGAAGTTTAAGTTAATTTATAATTATTTTTAAGGTAGTTCCAATTATAATTACTATATTAACTCTGCTAACTATTTTATATATCTCTAACGCTAGAACACTTTAAGTAATACACTTACTCTTAGTTAAGCTTTAATAGATAAAATTACCGTAGATTATAAAGTTATTCTCTTTAGTAGATTTATTTATAATAATAATCTTATATTCTAACTAGGAGCTAAAATCTTTATTATTTATAAATAATCTATTAATAAATATAAAGAGCTTAGCGGTAGGGAGATTAATAAGCACGTAGAGTAGTCCCTAATTAAGATGGTTTATTTACTAGGAAAGACGCTTATTTAGGGTAAGAATATTATTCTTAGTTAGTTTCTAGTATTAAACAGCAATAAAAAGATTAAATAAAGCCTTAGGTTAATAGATAAAAGTAATATAAGCTCTATAAGCGCGTTACTTTATATATTCTTACTTTAGAGAATTAACATTAATAATATTAATCTTCTTACCTTAACCCTTCTAGTGTAAAGTAATAGAATCCTTATTTAGGGAGAGGATATATCTATTAAAGAGTAATAGTATTATTAAATTAAGCTTTTCCTTTAGCTTTACTATAAGATTTACCTTTACTAGCTTATTTTCTTTAAGAGCTAAAAATTAGTTGTCTCCTAAAATAATTATATTATTAGTTTATATACTAATAATTTTAAATAGAGTTTCTATAGTTATAATAAGGAAGTAGGGATTAAATATAGAAGTAGTTATTAAAAGCTTCTCTTTATAGTGCTTGCTATAGGTAGCCTACTAGTAAGTTCCTACCTTTATAATTCTATATAATAGCTTAAGTATAACTATAATTATATCCTTAAGATACTAGTAGTGAATTTACTCTAGAAGGTATACTAATATTAAGCGTTAAGCCGCAACAGCAGCGAAACCAGCCTAAAACCACTTAATAAAGCAACCCAATATCGGAATCCTATTCCCCGCACCAAGAAACCCTATAAAACCACGTCGCCCCCATCTAGAGTATAGGGGACGACGGAGGGGCGCAGGCTTCCCGCTAAAGTTGTAAGAGTTGTAACGCGCGGGAACCGAACCACGAACCAGGTAGGTAATAACGCGAAAAGGATAGCTGCTAGTAATGGCAAAAACTAAAGAAAACACTTAAACAAATTAAAGACGATCTTATAAAAGAGAAGGAAGAAACTCTACGGCACTAAATACTTACCTCTATTTAAGAGGCAATATAGCATATTAAAGCCCTCTTAACGCATCTAGTTCCCTAGATAACCTAAAAATAAAAGACTAAGGCCTAGCTTAACTAAATTAAAGCTAGTATTAAGAAAATCCAAAAAGAAACGCGTAAAGGAGGACCCCTAAGCCTAGGAGTTCCCCTAGTATAAGTCCAAACCTAGGCAGCCATTACTGCATAGGCGGCCCGCACGGTAAACGCAGTCGCGGCACCATAGAGAGTAAGTATACGCGTTTAGCTTAAGGAGCCCTAGGGCTATAAACTAAGGGAGCTTCTTAAGACTATTTAGAGAATAATACTAAGCGCATATGCCGTACGCACCCTTAATAGTGGGGACGTAAATGTCTATATCCCCTCCTAAACAATAAAGAACTAAATCCTAAATAGGCTAGACGCGCTAGGACTTAGGATACTAAAGAAAGATTACCTCCTAGAAGTACCGGGAGTCCCGCTTAAGACTTTAATTAATAGTAAAAGGGATATAGACAATTTAGAATTAACTTAATCTATTTATAAAGCTATAAAGCGCCTTATACCTAAGATAGCTATTAGCCGGATCTAATAGCTATACAACCCTAAAGCGCAGGCAAAACGCTAGGTAAACTTTAGCAGCGCCTAAAGAGAACCTAAGAAGACTAGGGGAATAATTATAATTGGCGTCCTAACCTAAGTAATTTAGCAAAAGATTATAAAAAGTAGGATAGTTATTAAATCCTAGCTTTTTAAGACTAGGCTATTTAAGAATAGCGTAATTATAAAATAATGCTATCGCTGTAATTAATAGGGGTATATATAAAGCGTATACGAAAAGCAAATAAAATATAGGCAATGTATAGGACTATATAATACCACAGATTGCCCTAAGGAAAGGGTATCCTATATTAACTACAGTAAAGCCTATAAAGTATAGTAAAGAAAAGAGTATAGGACCTTTTAAAGCTACCTTAAAGGTATCTAAATAAAGAGAATAGCCCTTTTAACGCAGTCGCTCTATATATAAGAAGCCGCAGAAATAATATACCAACCCTTAATACTAAGAAACTTTACAATTAGCACTAATAAGAAAAGAGAATGGGAAATATCTTACCTAGGGACCTAAGAATAACCACTTAAACGGGGACCAGGTAAACTATTTTTTATTAAAATAGTAAGTAGAGATAGATTATAATTAAGGCTCCGGCTTCGCGCTAATAGAGCAATAATAGTTAATAGCGAAAACAATAAGGAATAGGATACAGACATAAATAAGCCTATACCCACTTTAAATAAGTAAGTGTATAATTATCTAGTATAACTATAGAAATGCAAACTAAGGGGCGTGTCGCCCTTTCTTTAACAGCGTTACGCCGGCGGACTACTAGGTCCTCACAATCTAGGAGCTAGTATATAATAGATACACTAAATTAATATACTGCCCTAGGGGATTCACACTTATATACGACGCTCTCCTTATAATAAAGGTCTGCTTTATAATTAGCCGGAATATTAACGCCGTGTATTAAAAGCGCAAATAGTACAGCCCCTTTACCGCAGCCCTCTAGGTACGCCTAAAGGGGCTAAAGGCTATAATTATTAATATCTATAACCCGCGTAAAGATAGCCCTTAGATTAGGGCATAGCCTAAGGTTAAAATGGCTATTAAGGAAGCTAAGGGAGAAATTATACTCTTAGGTGACTTTAACGCCTACTATTTAATATAGGGCGGAAAGCATATAGCTAGTAAAGAGCAGGCGGAACGCCTTCTAGCCGAAACTAATGCTAGAGGCCTAGTACTCGCTACACTAAAAGGAGAGCCTATATAGAACCATCTCAATAGAAGAAATTAGTAAGCTTATTAGGAGTCTTCTAAATAGAAAAGCCCTAGGGCTAGATAGTATACCAAACGAGGTCCTTAAAGTGGCTGCCCTAGTTATTACAAAAGATTTAGCAGAAGCAGCTAGTCATTACTTTACCAGCGGAATAATACTAAAAAGCCTTAAAGAATCTATAACTATAGTATTACGTAAAGAAGGAAAGAAAGACTACTCTCTCCTAGGCAGCTATAGACTAATTGTCCTTAAAAACACGCTAGTAAAAGTCCTAAAAAAGCACGTAGCTAATATTATATCTAAGGCTGCGGAGGAGTATAGGCTACTTCTTTAGAACCAGATGGGAGTAAGGCGTAAACGATCCACACTATTAGCAGTAGGACTACTTAACTCTTACGTATAGACAGCGTGGCAAACGCGCCGTAGGTATATAGTGTTAATGCTAAGCCTAGACTTAGTAGGGGTATTTAATAACGTCTCCTATAAAAGGCTCCTCTATATTCTAAAAAAAAAAGGCTTTTTAAAGTGGCTTATAGACTTTATATAAAGCTTCCTAATAGTATATAAAACCTATATTAAGTTTATAGAATATAAGAGCAACTAGATTTAGATATAGACAGGCATCCCTTAAAGGTCACCCTTATTACCAATCTTATTCCTCTTTTTTATATTAGAGCTATTAGAGGAATTTTAGCGCCCTAATAGCGGTACGCTAGGGTTTAATTTTATAAATAACACAAACCTTATTACCTAGGGGGACTCCATAATAAAGAACTATTAACAATTAAAGGCCGCCTATAACTGCTACGCTATATAGGCAAATTAATATAGGGCGGCGTTCGCCCCTAAGAAGTACTAGCTTATCTACTTTATAAGGCAACGGCGCCACGCTACTACAGACCTTACGTCTACTATGCGTATCGCCAGCTATAAGACAGCCCCCTAGAAAACTAGTATATAAGTCCTAAAAATCTAGGTAGACCCTAAGCTCTAATAGAAAGAATAGGTTAAAAAGGCCGTAAGTAAGGGCTTAGTAGCCTTTAAAGCGATGTTAAGAATCACCGCGTCTATATAGGGCCTATTAATGCGCCGCTTACGCCTCCTATATATAGCCACCGTCCGACTAGCGATGCTGTATAGCGCCTGAGTGTGGGGAGTATAGGATAACGGCGGAACGCTAGCGAAAAGCTTGCTTAAACTACTATAGAAAGTCTAGAACTAGTGTCTCTGTAGGGTTATAGGGGCATACTAGCAAACACTAATAGCTGCAATAGAGAAGGAAGCGGCTATTCCCCTAATCTAACTCTATATTGAAACGACAGCCCTTTAAAGAGCCGCCAAGATGGCCTCTAATAGGGTAGAAAAGGAATTAGTAAAGGCACTTAACGGTATCTAAAATACATTAGTAAAGCGCTAGTAAAAAAAAACGGCTACTAGTACTATTAGAAGCGCTTAAGAAACGCGTAAAGAACCGTAAAAATGAGATATAAGGCTTCCTCGCGTACTAGAAGACTATATAGAGCAGGAAACTGCAATAAACCCCTATAAGCGCGGCTAGCGGAACACCGGCAAAGCGTAGGCGGAGCGCCGCCACTATATAGGAGGTTACTAGCACCAAAGGCAGGCAACCACCTTTATCGCGAAATAGGTAGATTTAGAATAGTAATGACGGTAGTAGGTAAAGGCTAAAGACCGCATAGAAACCACGTAGAAGACCCTATAGGGGAAACCTATAATCCTATTATACGAAGGCCTAATAAAAGCAGAGGCTATAGTACTATTTCTTCTTCGTATAGAGGTAATAGGGCTTAATATATAGCTTGCATCCGTTAGTGTACCGGTAGTTCTCCCGCGGTATAAATATAGCTAGATAAGGCAGATAGTCTACTATATACTATTTTAGTATCCACACTACTAAAGGGCGGACTTTATAGCAAAATGCGCCTCTAAACGCCTTTAGGATATTTTAAATAATAAAAAAAGCGCCTAAGTGGCAGCAAAATGGCTAGTATAGTTAGGTGCGTTACCCTAGTTTTAGGCAGTAAAGGTAATAGATGCAGAGGATATAAGTAGATACTAGCCCTTTTAAAGCCTAGAGGACTAGTAAAAGAATAAGGGTAAAAGGATAAAGAAAGAAGGGGGTAGAGTAAGATTATCCGCGAAGCGCGGCTAGTTAGCTTAATATGCAGACTTAAAGGCAGGTAGAAGGCGAGCCGCCGGCGCTCTAATGTCGGAACGCTACTATCTCTCTAGCGCGGCCTAAGGTGGGGTTTTCTCTAAGTTAGAGTTTTTCCTATAGAAGGTATTAGCCTGCGTGGACCCACTAGGGGGACCGGGACGGGCGGTAAATTGAATTTATTATTATTATTAATATTAAGCGTTAAAGGTACGTCTCTAATTAGGTATAGACTTAAGTAATATCTTATAAATAAACCGCCATTCTATTCTTTATTAAGGAGAGAGCTAGCGTAATAATAACTTACTAACTAGCTTATTAAATTATAGAAAATTAAGTAAGAATTACCTCCTTACTATTATTATTATAACCTTAAATAATAAGCCTTAATTTCTTAAATAGGGCGTTAGTAGCTTTGCCTTTAATCTTATTAACTATTCTTAACTTAAAAATATAAACTTTATTAAACTTAGTAGGGTTATACTTCTTAAATTTAAAGACTCTTTTATAATAAGACTATTAATCTCCTACTTATTAGATGCTTAGAAAGGAGCTTTAGGAGTTATAATATAACCTTTCTTTTAAAGCTATTTTATAAGCTTAAAGTTAGCCTTCTCCTTAGCTGTTATAAAGGCCATTAATAACTTAACTCTATTCTTAATGGTGGCAATAAATTGCTCTTTAAAATTAATAAGATGTTAGCAATTTTATAATCCCTTTAGGCGACCTCTACTATATTATAGTTGCGGAACCTTTACTATAATTATATTAGAATTATAGTCGCCTTTTAGAGCATATTAATCGTAGTTCTCCTTTAGGGTATTCTATAAAGGCTTAGAACTATTATTTTTATAGTAAGGCTTAATAACAGTTAAATAGAATTAAGTAGGTCTATAAGGCATTTAAATAGTATAAGTTTATCTATTAATTATAATAAGTTAATATAGACCTAACTACCCTTCCTTTTTACGCTATATGCGTACCTTAGACTAAAGTAGTAGATTAAGTATAGTTAAGGTATTTAGGCCATTTCTTATTTCTAGTACATTATTAACTTAGCATATAGCGTAGAGATATTATACCTCCTTTATTACCTTATAAATAGCCTTAGCTTATTATATAATAGAGGGAAATAGTAAAGAATTATTAGTTATTTAAGGGTAGGCGCTAAAGACTAGTAATATAGGTATAAG
>Ga0307515_10018293_pt1 | contig 12700 bp, 16 predicted proteins | sample 17_EM_MG_FD_194513 | JGI IMG/M metagenome (GOLD analysis project Ga0307515, IMG submission 194513) | Populus trichocarpa ectomycorrhiza microbial communities from riparian zone in the Pacific Northwest, United States - 17_EM | ecosystem: Host-associated > Plants > Roots > Unclassified | place... | reverse complement strand
TTTAAGATGTTCATCGAGTTTGCTTGTTTTTTTTTTTTTGTTTCATCCTCTAACATTATCTTGTTTTTTTTCTTTGTCAAATTTAGTTTTTTTTAAATAATTATTTTAGAATTAAATTAATTAAATATAAATATGAGATATTTATTTCATGGTTTGTTTTTGCAGTAACTGCTCTAATTAACAGCACATATAATTTCTTTCAATTATTCGAATCTTAGGTTTTTCACACTTCTTTTAAAACTCTATTGCTGGATAAACATATCTTTTTATGTTTGTAAACAATTTTATAGCCGGCAACAGAGCGTGCGTCACGTAGCTATTTCTAAAAGTATGAGCATGGAGTTTTTATTTTTTGTTTGTTTTTTATAGAGAGAGGTGACACAGGTGATAAAAATGCTTTTAATATGACTGATTAAGAAATGACATTGTTCTGATTTCTCAGTTAGGTCATTGGAATATTCCAAGGTCCCATTATAGCTCCACTTCGCCACATAAACCAAGAAATGACTTTATTAGTTTTAACAAACTGCAAGAGTCATTTGGCCTTAAGATTCACTGAAGAGACGCTTTCTGCCACAGACCATCCCCACCGCCTTCTCGGCATGTACTGTATATATTATTCTGCAGGTTCTAACTCCAAGTCCCAGGGTTTCACGTCTATCTTTATACAATATGCCCAGAATCGATCCACGCTCAAATAATAAGATATCACTACCCGTTGATTTAAACAGTGAACACTATACATGATCATACAGACCAATAAAGAGATGGAAATGGCCAAAAATGTACAGCAGGGAAGTTCTATCTGGGAAGAAATGTATGCTTGGTCGGTCCCGCGTGTACCTAATCCAACCTCTTTATTAAATTAACATTTGTTATTGTTGATTGACATGGAATCTTGGACAAGGTAAGATTCTTAGGTATCGGAATATCTTCACCTTGCCTGAAGATAATTTAAACAAACAGAAAATATACTGGGACAACAAGGTCATCATGAATTATAATATGCACATTTCAAGTTTTTATTTTAAACACCATCTCACGTAGATTTATTCATGCGAGGGCAGAGAAAACACAATTTCACATTAGAAATATTAACGTTGATAAGTCAATATCATATTCTAACCAGAAATCAAATTATTCTTTAGCCGTCGGATCTAAAATCAGTGTTCATATCACTATATATATCATGTAAGCAAGGACGTATTACAAAAAAAAGTTACCTTCTGATCTTGCGTTAGTCGTGGAATATGTTAGGACAAGTAGTATATATCCCCATAAAATATGCCCACATAGAGCACAATTCACACCATGCAATATTATTTTCTCCAATCAATCCTTAAGCAACCAAAAACACGTTTAATATTATAGTGGTACTGTGGTTGACTAAACTTGCAGAATTGTTTGAATAATACCACTGTGATTCACATCGCTAGCCGGCTTGGCAGGCAAGCAAGATCTTTTTGTAAGGCTTGACGAATCCTTGCATCTCACGACACTTTTCCGCTCCTTTATGTTTCTCGTTTTCATGCCAATCCCAATTCGAGCAATGCTGGAAAGTGGAAACCTTTTCTTGAATAGTTATCTCATTGTGCGCCCCTTGCTTTCGGTTGAAGAATAAAATATTCTTCCATGACACTAATTTTGGATAAGTTAGGATTACTCTCTCCTTAGACCTAAAACTCTTGCGTGGAACCTTTCAATATCGATTCAATTTTCTTCTGTTCGTTTTTTTTTTATATATATAAAAATTGTTATTCGAATACAAGACCTGGAGACATGGATGCAATTTGAACTGCAAATTTGTTTAACAAATTACGGCTTTACAATCAAAAGTTGGATCTCTATCATAATTACCTTCGGTTCTATATTTGAACGTATATATTTAGCACTTGCTTTTATATAATAAGGTAAAATTTTGCGCAAATGATGCAGAAAGCATGGCACTGTGCTTATCACATTCTCTTCTTTTCACATTTTACCCCTCTAGTATGAAAGAGAGGGGAAAAACCTACGTAATGTGGGCAGTGCTGCATTTTCCTGTTACTGTTGGAGGAAGAACTGGCATTTACGCATGCACAACAATCAGAGATATTATTATTATTATTGCGCATCCAACTTGTAATTACTGGTGTTTCTTGAAAGGGAAGACTTCTTACAAGTCAATATATATTCCTTTTCTTGTGCCGAGGACCTCCCTACGTTTTTCAATTAGTGAAAAAATTGAAAGAAAATTGTTTCATTTCCGCGATTAAGCTTGAACTTGTAGCGAGAGGAATTAATTAAAGAGATCCTCATTGTCTTCTTCGTAAAACAAAGTGGTCCTCACAACATAAGTTGACCATCCTGTTAATTACCAAGCATTATCATGGAAGAATCAGGCTGTTTTTAGAGACAGGTACAGATAGAGAAAATCATTCAGCGTTTCGAAGAAAACTTGTAAAAAATTGGCTTCGTTATGTATTGGCTTTGTGAAGATGGTAATTTTTAAATTGTTTTTTTTGCATGAAAAATCATTAAATTAATAATTTTTTTTTTGTGTTTTTAATGATTTTAACATGTTGGTGTAAAAACTAAAACTAAAAATACAAAAATATCATTTCAATATATTTTTCATTCAAAATTATTTATAAAAACCACCGAAATTCGTATGGTGAAGTGAAATGCTTAAACATGCATGTGTTCAGCCTTTGCGTTGTGTTTTCCATGCCTGCTGCATTGCCTTCTGAGCTCTAAATTACAGATGTGGCTTATTTGTCTGCGTCTCCGATATTTTGGAAACCTCAGTGTGGTAAAGTACACGGATCATTATTCAAAATTTGGGCTGACGAGTTGCCAAAAAAAATAAAAAAATGGCAAGGAAAATACAATCCAGAAAAACAAGTTGCACAACAAAACTCCGAACGATGTCTATGTCACATATAGAGGCCTTTGATCTAGTCTTTGGTTACAAAAATTTTACACCTCTCATCTTATTTTTATTTTAACTTTACACCATTCACGCTATGATACTCAAAACACTGGGGATGTCGTGGTAGTATGCGTGGAGGAAGATGTAGCGGGGGAATTATTAGAATGAGCACCCCCCCTTTCACCATGACTGCCCCTACCTTCTGACTGCGAGTGCTCAGATTGTTTATGCTGTCGATTTTGTGGGACAGCGGGTGGTGGTGCGGCTATTGGTGCATAAATTCCATTGGCCGCGGAAATAGTGGAAGTTTCTCCTGCTGTTGTTGTGGCAGCCACTGCTGCATACTCAGTCGGTGGAACCCAGATGCCACCAACAACTACAAATTGTGGTGCCTGTTGACTGCTGTTAGTGTGGATTGTAGGGCTTGGTCTTCTTGTATGCAAACGGTATTTCTGAAACAAATGAAACATAACAAGGATCAATACTTTGTTTGATTTCACATACATCATACAAATATAACCGAAATTGGCTGGCCTTCATATAGCTGCCATAACCAAGGGGTATATTGTTAAAGAAGTTTTGTGTTAGACATATACGTACTTCATTCTAATTCTGTGTATGGATATCCTTATCTTGAAACTGTTGGGACAAATTTATACTTTACCAAATTCAGAATTCATACGCAAATAATAGACAATCTCGTCAATGAACCCAATTACAAGTTCACTTTTACCACTAGCATTCAGACATGCTTTCTGTCCAACTCCAACTTTTTTTCTAATGTTGTAAGCGGAAACAGCCTGTATCATAAACTAAGCTATGGTGATTCAGATTGTAAACCTAACAGATTTTGATAACTGTATGCCATTTTTCTAATTGAAGATTAATTTCATAAATAACAGTACATGCGTAATCATAGGTATCAACCTGTAAATGACTCTTAACTTCATCATTAGTAAGTCCATCCACCTTCATGAGCTCCCTTATTTGCTTTGGAGTTGCAGCTACATTGCATTAAATCGAAACCACTTATCAAAACACAATTCAATTCCATACCACAATAAAACAACAAAACCATAATCTCCCCTAAAAAAGAACCATAATTCACTCACCATGTGAGCCACCAAGCTGTTGAAGAGAATGTAAGAACCTTCTATGCAGCTCAGGTGACCAACATCTTCTTTGTTTTCTTTGATTTCCCTTTTCTTTGTCTTCCTTTTTATTGCCTCCACCACCAGTTCCTCCTGTCACAGCACCCGCTATTGAACTTGTTGCAGAAGCCGGCACTGAAGGCGGTGCCTTAGAGATTGCCTGATTACTACTCTTCCCAACACTTTTCTCTCTGTGAAATGGCTGGAATGCACCTCCAGCCCCATTTCTTTTCACTTCTGTCACCGCTGCCTTTCTTGGCAAATCCTGCAAGAATCAAACACACAAAATAAAACCCTCTTCTTTTTTCGTATCATTCTCCTAACTCAAAAGGGTGGTGGTCATTATATTACCTGTTTTTGAGGTGGATCTGGGGATTGATTCCACAACTGGACAGATCTAAGCCAATCGGATTTCTTCTTGTGATCGTTGTTGCTGATGCTGCTGTTACTCTTGTTTCTCTTATTATCATTCTGTGATTGTTGTTCTTGATGATCATCATCATCATGATTATTATCATTCTCTTCGTCATCGGAAGAGTGAGTTCTCTTAATAGGAATAAATTCCTCCAAAACAGGCCCTTCACTCGATGTCTGCTCAGAGCATTCCGATTGTCCATGCATATTATGATCCTCAGTTGTCCCTGATAACTCCCTCTTACATGCCTCGATCGCTACAGCAAACATACAAACTTCAAATTTCCAATCTTTCTCTAACCCACCAAGAAATGTTCAAGAGAAATTGAGTTAAAAGAAGCACAAACCTTGAGTAACAAGCTCTAGACACAAAGGAAGCTCGCGTTCAAACACTTGAATCTTGCGTCTTTCTTCTTCTAATGCTTCTACATATTCATGACACCGTTGCATTTTCTCTGCAAAATCCATTATTTTTAATCTGTTCAAATATCTATCTATCCAGTCTTGAGAAAAGGCAGTTCCTTTTTTACTTCCCGTTATTATTCCTGTTAAGGCTGATGATGATGGAGGTAGTGGGGTAGATAGATTATAAGTAGATGTACAGGTGGGGTGATCTGGTTACAGAGCATAGATAGATCCGAAAAAAACAAGAAGAAAGGGAGAGAAGAACACTGAGACAAGAATATGGGATCTAAGTAGAATCACAAAATGGAATCAAAATGACAGCCAAGAAAAAGAAAAATACACTCCTTTTTATACACACAGACAGACACGCAGTAGAGCGTAGCGAGAGAAAGAAGGGTAATACTGGTATCGAGACTAACAGAGAAAGATTGATGGATGATTAAAAGATACATAATACGGGATTAGCTAGGTTGTTGTAAGGAATTAAGGTTGCAATAAGAGAGAAGGAGGGGAGGGGAAAAAAGTTACGAAGGTAGGGAGATCGAGGTCGGGGCGTCGCGTACCGAACGAATCTTGGATATGCGATGTATAAATATATTTATTTTCCTTGTTTAGAGAGAGAGAAATTAAGATAAGGGGAGGGAGGGAGGGGTTGAATATTCGAGGGTGCGATTCCGTTTTCGTCTCCATTGCTGGCAATTATGTCAGCTTTTTTGTCCTTTCTATATGTTCTGATAAGATCAAAACGGACCTGTCTTTTCCTTCTTTCTGTCCCATTTTCTTCCTAAATTGGCTCTTCCATGAAATATACGTATATTGTAGTTTTTGCGTATGTATAACAGTATAAGATTATAGTTAGGAAAGATCCTTTTTTTTTTTACAATTCAACCACTGGAAAAAAAAAAAACTAAATTTAGTGATAGAAATACAATCCATCGTTTTATTCACACTTCATTAATAATGCAACCAACAGTGCTGCAACCATGGTTTTACACATGGAACGAAAAAGAGAAATGTATTATATATGGTATAATCGACGAGAAGAAATTTGCCTCTCATACCCATTTTATGCATGAGTTAGCGTGCCTTTTTATGTACCTTCTTGTTATTATTAATTAATATGACACTGTATTTTTGTACCGTCGCACTCGGCTTTTCAATGGACACCAGAGCTTCTTCTTCTTCTTTTTTTGTTGCTAAAATGCAAGAAAAATCTTCAGGAAGAAAAATGGAGTGGATATTAACTCAAGGCAAAAGATAACAAAAGAGCTGTACGAGTGTTTAAAAGTACAGGAGATATTATATTTTAAAATGTTTTCATTTAAAATATTGATATGGATATTTTATTTTCTTTTAAACGAGGAAGAGTTGTTGATATTCTCTGGTATCAATGGAATATTCCAAGGAAGGAGGGGTTGTTGAGGAAGAAACGAGAATCCTGCGAGCAGAACCTGAGCGGGCGTGCATACACACTGACGATGCCGCGTCTGCTTAGGCCTGTGGACATATTAGGCGATCCTTCTCATTAATGCGGCTTTTCACGCTCTGTCAGGGCCAGTCCTCACCTGCTTCACCCTTTCCTCGTTTTTCTGCTTTTCATTGACCATTATTTTCCCGAACCGCTCCTCCAGCGCGTGCTTCAAGCACCCGCCCGGGATGGACCACGTTCCCTGTCCTGCGACTACACGGCTGCTTTTCCATACCCGTGTAATCGTGTTGTGTGGTGGTCGTATAGCAGCGTGGGCGTTTATGCTATCCTTGTGACTAAATAAATAAATAAATTAAACACTGATAATTATAGTATTTATGATGATATAATTATCTCTAAATCTCTAATGCAGCCCTTTTAACCTTTGTTGTGGAGGGTAAACTGTCTTCTCATTGTTGGTCCGAGTTTGGTGCGTCAATTAACAATTTATCATTACCCGATTCCACGTCATGGAACGACACTGATTGCTCATCGAAAGGCCTCTGATCTTTGTCGATACAAGATTTAGGAGCCCACCTCTTGCGCGATGCATTGGGCCCTTTGGTAACTGGTCCTTGAAAAGCCCATAATCAGTTTCCTGTCGCGAGGATGTCTACAAAAGCCCTTTTTTTTTTTGCTTGACTTTGGAAGAATGTGGTGAAGTAGTAATATTTTCAAATAAATAACAAGGGAATCCGCTTCCGGGGCTGAGGTCCTTTTTGGGTGCCTGATGTTGCCAGCATTGAGTTTGTTGGGCTCCGTATCTTCACTCTTTCGTGTGCGTTTGAAACGGGGATTTTTCATAAAATTTAATTTTTTTATTAAAAATTATTATTATTGTTTTTTTATATATTTTGAATTATTTTAATGTGCTAATTTTAAAAATAATTTTTTAAAAAAATAAAAAAAATATTATTTTAATGTATTTCGACATGAAAAATACTTTGAAAAACAATCGCAACCACACTCCCAAACATGTTATCTAACATACCATACCGTAACAATAAATAAATAAATGTATATATTTGAAATTATTTTTTAAAATATGTCAAGGTTTTTTAGAAAGTTTTAATGTTAATAAAAAAACACTTGATGATGTATTAATTAAAAATACAGTTAAGAAATATTCTTATAAGACTATTTATACCAAACACACATTAAATGAAATCAAATTAATTACACCTATCATGATGTTTGTTATACAATCAGCGCGGTTTCCAAACACTATTAATTCCACACATTAGCATCGCGCACAAAAATTAATTCTCACCAAATCTTCTCGGAGACCAAAGTCAGGTGAAATTCAGATATAATAATCAGGTGAGAAAACCAATCATGACCAAATTCTTTAGGCTATATTTAAAGAGGAGAAGTGAGAGCGGCAGAGATGGGAGTAGCCTCTGCAGCGCTGTGCAAGCGACTCGTCAAGAGGGCGGTTATGAAGGCTCACAGGGGCTCCATTGACCTTTTTCCAAGTTTTCCTCTCTCATACAAGACGAATATTTGGCAATCTTACTTGCATCTTTCCTACAGTTATTTTACAAGCACACCAAATACGACAAAGCATAGCCATGACTGAGCTACAGTCTTCCCTCTTAATCCCCTACGCACGCATCCTGGATTTTGTCATTTATAACACATGTATTTATAGGTATCAAGCACTTTTATGTAGTTGTATTTTTGGTCCTTCAAGCTAATCTTTGCTCGTTGAACATGTATTACCCTACGTCTCGATCAATGTCTCTTTAAACGACAAAAGTGGTGGCTGGCGAGGGAGAGAGAGTCACGCGTTCCGTTCTACAGTTAACATTGCTCCATGTCTACGTACTGAAAATCATTATCATGCACTCTCACTTTTGCTGGGAGAAGGAGAGGGACAGATATAATGTTTATGCACCCCAGAAGAAAAGGCAGAGAGAAGTAGGGGAAAAGATCAGGAGCTCGGAAATCGAGCATTTTGGAGAGCAGAGAGAGAGAGAGAGAGAGAGACGAAGGAGTTCTTTGCATCGTGTCGGTACGCTATTCAATGCATCTTTAATCTTCAATACCTCTCCTCCTCTGCCGGTTGTCTGTCTCCTTCGTTCCCAAACACGCCATCAGACCAGCAGAAGTGTCAATTTCCTCCGCTGCATGCGGTGATCTTTTAAAACCTTGTTCTTGTTTTTCGTTTTCTAGGATTGGTCTTTTAAAACTTCAGAATTATTATTACACGAGCCATGTTAGTGTGAATTCACTTTCAAAATCTTTTTCCTTTTTTTAAGGAAAGAACGCATTAACCAAAAATAAATATTCTTTTTAGAAAATTTTAAAGAGGCATCATTATACTTTGTTTTCGAGCATTTAGAAGAATAAATCCTTTTGAATTTTAATCTTGGAATTTGAACACAAGAAATAATAAAAAAATCTTCTTAACCATCAAATCCAAGTTTCTAAAACCATATATACAATGCCATTTCGAGAGAAAAAGCATGGTATTATCTTTAACCTCATGAACAGATAATCACCATCATAACTTTTACTATAATGAGTTCCAAAGAACAAACTAAACAACAGATGAATTAGTATTGCTCCAATATATATAAATTCATATAAACTCAATTCATACATACGAGATAAGCCAACCATAATCTTAAATATCTCAATTAGCCATTCAAACTATTTTAATTTGCACAAACATTGTCTATATATGGAATAAACCAACCATAATTGTAAATATCTCAATTAGCCGTTCAAACATGACAGTATCAAATAATCACGTGATTAAAGTGTCTACTGCCTAGCTAATGGCTCTCAATGATCTTGGTGAGGATTTTTCATTACAAAATCCAAGTCATTAACTGTGAATTCCAATATCTTCCTACCAGGACACCATTGAAGATGCGGGTCTTGGGTTCTAAACGATCCAATAATTTCGTTGATGCGATTTGGATCAAAACTTTTGGTGGGCTCTCTTGCTGGGCTCCAATACGATTTTTAGATTTTTTCCATGGATTACCAAATTATGCTGCGCTTTACTTGTAAATCCTGGGCTGCTCAGGACTACAACCACGGAAGCGGTGAAGCTGAGAACCATGAAAAAGTAGACTGCATCAACAAAATTTAGTTTGCCTCTCAAGAACTGAAGGGCTGGCTTTATATTGAAGTCGCTTTTTCAATCTTTTGAGCAATATTGATTCCTTTACGGTGGCCTCTAAAGATGGATATCTGGATTCACTTGGTCCACAATCCATACTGAATTAGGTGGAGCAAATAATGAAATTGGTCTAAAGTTTTTGCAAAAAAGAACTCAAAAAGGAAAGGTAAATGCTTATTTTGCATGATTGAATTAGGAAATAGAACAAATAAATGTTACCAATCAGCAGTAGCTCGAATGGTTTTGCAGAAGGTTACAGGTGATGTTCTAAATACACACGATTCATAGTAAAAAAAGACCTTCTCTGAACCTGGTTTGGGTCCCCATTTTCGCTTGCTTTTCCTCGCAAGCAATATATGGAAGATGCACAAAACAAAGGCACTCTTAACGCCGAGTTTCAGCCCGAGCTCAGCCAAAATCAAAGACTGGAAAGTGAAAAGAATGCTGACAGCAAGATCTGTCCCTGTGATATCCATGTTAACCCATCTGGAGTGAGAAAGTCTAAATATTCTCCCCCCCTTCTCATCATGGATGCAGAAGAACAGCAAAAAACCACAATCCACACCAGGCTATCCAAGTGAACGTTTTCTCACCCGCAGAACAAGATTTCTAAGTTTAATCTCAACCCCACATCACATTCGGTGCTCCCTTTCCCAACTTCAGTTAGAGCTTTGGATTCACTTGGTCCACATATATTGCTCTGAAGATGGATATAATTAGAAATAGGCATTCCCGGTTGCAGTTCTGATTCTTTTGATGGATTCATTCCTCGGCCAGCAATGTAAATGTTTTTGGACACTGAGAAACTTCTAATTATAACTTTCATTTTCTTCATTGCTTATTCTAGTTTAGAGGCTTCGGAACAGATGTAGTACTATTAAGCTTCTTCCAATAGACAATCACAACCTCCACAAATTTCTCCATAATAGTTTTATTTTAATCCAGTAACGTACCAATCATTCATTGTTTAATCAAGATTCAATCATAAAATATCATATGTAAAGAATGGGTTCAAAACCTAATAGGCCCTAGGGTATCTTGATAATCAAACTTAATCGGTGTAACCTTGCCTCGTTCGCTCTGGATCAAATTGAAGACCCGTTCTGAATTTACTCTCTTCGGGATTATAAGCATCAGGATCATAAAACCCTTCAACCAATCCATCAGATGCGAACACCACAGGCACGAACCTTTGTGCTAACTCTTCACCCCCTGGAAGTAATAACTATTAACCGAAATCTCCATTCTATTTTCTTCCAAAGAATCCCTGAACCAATCATGCAAAGGGGTGTTTTCCACCACCTTCACCACATGTCTATGTCCATTATAATATTAATGTGCTTCACTCTTTGGGATTTCACACACTTGAAACCTATTTTTCAATGTCTTGACAAAGAGAACCTCCACATGCAACATCTAGAACTTGGAACCCTCTGCAAAATCCCAAGGTGTGTTTATTTCAAGGCAAAATTTTGGAATGTTTATCTATCAACAATTGCATCTATTCTAGAGCCTCTCAAGAATAGAACACAGAAGAAAGCCCCCAACACAGTATAAGGCTTGGAATCCCAATAAGAACATAAACCTGCAAAGCAAACACTTCTATTGTACATGAAAAGCACACAGGCTCTAACCAATGTCCACACACAATCAAGAAAAGATCAAATGCAAACAAACATGATTGACATGAAGATACTTTTCTTTTTCTTTTTTTCAAAGCTAAAACCAACACAGAGGACGACAACAACAGCAAAGCTTAGAAAAAGAGATCAAAAGCACAGAAGAAGGTCAACAAAGCAAAATCACAACCCGAATAGCAAGTAACAAACCAAAAGGAGACTGAAAAAACAGTCTGGATAAATCTAGAAAGGCAACTAACAAACCTAGAGAGGACAACCTCACAGACAACCAAACAAGGCCAACAATCCTTCCCAAGCCAAAATCCAAAGCCCTGAGAGAACCAAATCATAAAAGAACAAAGCATCAACAATCCAAAATGAAACAGATAATAAACAAAACAAAAGAGCCAATGAAAGCAATGCAAAAGTGAAGACTGGAAATGTAAGAAATTAATCACCATGGTAGAACGACGCGGGACATAGAAAGAAGAGAAATAGAGAGGCTGGATAGTTTTTTATAAGAGTATAACCCCTAAGAAACAAAACAGTTATATAGTCCCTCGCAAACCCATGCCGATCCAATCCCAAAAAAGAGGAAAACAACAATCAAACCCTCCTACCACAAGTCTCCCAATCAACCACACAAACAATTGACATGAAAAGCATAGAAACTACCAACGTAGACAGAGATTAATAAGCCAACTAAACCAGAAAAGAAACAGAGGCTTATCCGGCAACATTGCAACGAAACCAGAACAGGGAAAAGAGAGAAGAGGCAGCAGCAAACCAAAGAATCTCGCCAGAACAAACAGAATGTCAAATCCAACCAAAAACAATTTCCACTCTCACAACGCACAGTAGAAGGCAAAGGACATGGCAAATGGGTGTGCATTTAATGCACAATCATGACACACCCACTAGCTGTAGAAGAAAGAGACCAACAACACCACAGACACCGCAAATAAGGAGAGACTTTTACGGCAACAAAGAACAACTACCCATCTCTAGAGCCTTGCCAAGTTTATCGCGAGATTGAGCAAAATTTTTAGGAAACGCATCGAGTAAAAGTAGTCTAGATCCACAGTGTTTTCCTGATCGCTCCTATCTCTCTCTCTCTTAGTTTTTTGTTAATGCACAGTTGCACCTTACAAGCGGGGCAATCTTTCACTGGATCTTAAACTATTACTATAATTTGTTTGCTAAATTACGCGGTAATTTGTGATCTGTTCTTCGTTGGTTACAGTGTTTCCTAAATGGGATAATTGCGTTTTTCATATGCCAAATCTTCATCTTTTCTCAATCGAGTTTAATTTTTCGTTTTAAGATAAAAACAAATAAAATTAAGATATTCTATAAACTTGATGAATGAAATGGAATCTGACATGCCTACTATTATTAAAGGAATTGAAAAAAACAGAGGGAAGAGAATAGTTAGAATAATATTGAAAGTCTGACTGAACTAATTAAAACAAACAAAAAATTTCAAATAAAATAAGACAATACATAAACTTCATGAGACCATATTAAAATCTATCCAAAAATTTATCTCTAACATTACTTATGAGATTATCAGATCGTGCAGTATCACATGCATGTATC
>Ga0307515_10018292_pt1 | contig 12701 bp, 9 predicted proteins | sample 17_EM_MG_FD_194513 | JGI IMG/M metagenome (GOLD analysis project Ga0307515, IMG submission 194513) | Populus trichocarpa ectomycorrhiza microbial communities from riparian zone in the Pacific Northwest, United States - 17_EM | ecosystem: Host-associated > Plants > Roots > Unclassified | place... | reverse complement strand
CACAGTTGAGGGCACCGTAGAGTGGAATGCAGTCCGGAAATGTACCCACCCTTCGTATGGTATGTCCAATCCCGGAAGGAAGAATTTCCCACTAAAAATCGTTAGAGTTGCGGCGGGGACCAGCAAGAGTTCGAGCTCATTAGTTCTTTTCCGTCCTCCAAGGATGTGGCAGGTCGACAGCATAACTCTTTGGAATGTTCCCGTATCTCGAGATAGGTCTGGCCGAAGATGTTCTGGATTTTATAGATTCCGGGTTTGATTTTGCCATCGTTGAGTATGGACGCGGAGTCGTTCGTCGAGTTCGTGGTCATGGTACGCAAACAAGGACCGGGAGAACGTGGGGGCAAACGACACCCGCTATGCCATACACCCGCCACAGTTTTATCGTGCGCTGTGAACGAGGTCATGTCCCCAACGTGCGAGAGAAAATATCACGTCGCAACCGCCTCGTGTTCTCCGCGTTGTCGTACTGGTTCTGACTATGACTTTGAACTCGTCTACCGACTCCTCTTCTATCTTCGAAGACGGAAAACTGAAGCCAGGAATCCACAAGATCCAGAAACTTTATTCTCGGACCTACCTCGATATCCTTGAACACTCGAGGCAAATGTGTTGTCGTCCTGCCCAAAACCTTGAGGAGGGAAACGGGCTGGTGCGTTCATTTTCGTAGTCTGTTGTTCGTAAATCTGAAATTGTACCTCTCGGGGCTGGGTATTCCGTGCAAAGGGTGCGTGTTGATGTAAACCAACGCCATTCACCATTGTGTGCTGAACGGCGTAAGGCATAGGTTGAACCAGGGAAGCCGGAACAGTTTTGCACGTTGATGGAGGGAATGGGAGACGAGCGTATACTTTCCGTCGCCGTTTACCCAGTGGCATGGAGGGTTGAAATCGTCAACGACGACGTACTACATCGTGGCTTTGAATATGTTCGGTGAGAATTAGGCGTTACCCGACGTACCGGAACAGCTCACTCACATTGCGTATTAGCATTTACTGGGGAACCACATGGAGGGCTTGGCACCTAGCAGGGGGGTTCAAAGGCGACGGCACAGTGGTTAGACGCTCAAAAGTTCACCGATACCAGAGGAACATAATTAAACGGTCTCACCACCTAGGTGCAAATTTGGACGGATACAGAACCCTTATCCTGGCGGATTTGGAAGCTAATCCCCGTGAAGACTGAAGTCGTATCCAAACCTTCAGGGCCATCGCCTCAAACGCTCAACGACTCAAGCTCCCGCCTTTATACGAAGGGGTTGGGGGGCAACTCTCCACTCAGACCCAACGGACCGAGTCCGAGAATGACGATTTTGGCACAGTTGTGACCGAAGTCACTATCCTTACCACTCGTAAGAAATATCGAGTTCAACAAGTTTGAGGAGTTTTTGTCGTTCTGTCCGCGTAGAATGATACTTGTGTAGTAAAAAATCCGCTGCCGCCGCCGTGGGCATGACCAGGAGGAAAACATCAAGCGTACCAGGGTCTAAGATGTGTAAAAAGAGTGGAAGTCTCGTACAAGTAAGGAACGATCGACGTAAGAGAATGATGTCTTTGCGCGAGCGGAAGAAGATGGCGCGTGCCAATCTTTCATCAACACGCCCATCTTCCACCGTGTTCAACTCGCTCGTTCGTTTTGTTTCCTGGCCAACTACATCACGGCGCCAACAGCACAGTCTACACCAGTTGTTAGACGGCCGCAACCCAAAAATCAAACGAACGAAATGAACTTGAGTACCCTGCCATTATTACAAAACGCCTTCGGCACGCCCTTCGAATATTGACAACGAAGTATATCAACATGCAGAAACCTCACACTAGAACCTGTTCGGCGCGAGTACGGACAAAATAAGACCCATGCATCGCACACATAGATGCGCGGGCTACCGTATCTCAAAATCACGGAACAGAAGAACTGCAAAAAAAGGGATTCAAAGAAAGAGTCGGACAGCACGCCCGCAGGCGAATTCCCCGATTCCGGCCAGTGGCTGGGACTCACGTTGTCGCGATTACTTCCACGGAACCATAGAGGGTGAAGTTCCTCACAGTCAAGAATAGCGTGTCCAAACCGATGAAACGCACGAGTAGAGGGCTACGAACAAAAGCAAAGTAAGTCATGACTCGAAACATTTTGACGCAACGATGGCTCAACATCATCGCCGACACGTGGAATATCGCTCGTTTTGATAAAATTTCACCGAACCATCCCACACCGTTTGGATCGTTTTCTTTGTGCACCTGCCCGACCCCGCACCTTGGACAAGCTCGGTGCTAACTTTGCACCCGATCCGCTTCGTGCAATTGCACCTGCTCCGCTCTGCACCACAGCACCTGCTCCGACCTGCACCATGGCACCTGCTCCGCTCCGCGCCTTGCGCCCACTCTGCTCCGCACCCTGCACCTACCTCAAATTCTAGCACAGCACTCATGCTCACGCTTAGTGCGCAACACCCGCATTTGCAAATTGCACCGTCCGTTACACTCGGCCCCGCACCATGGACATATGTCCCGTTTCAACCATAGCACCCATATTTCAGCACCATCCTCAAATCCTTCTCCATTTTGTATCAGCGCCAGTGTAACTTTATGCACCCCTCAGCTGTGAACCTACAAAACCCCCTCTTACAAATACTCGCCAAACAAAATCTTCCCCCTCCCCTTAACCCGAATAAACCCATACCCAATACTCGCAAACTGCAGTGCAAGTCATCGCACCCAGATGTCATAACGAGCTAATTTCCAAGCCGCACCAGTGAAGAATGGTTGACCCCCATGAAAATTTCCAGGTTACCAAAAAAAGGGGTGCGAGATCCAGATGACAACGTTAACTACAACGAGCCACAACAGGATTTTTGACCCGACTAATCCATTCCAAGAAAACCAGAATGAAAAAACCCCCGCCAAACGCACAACACAAGTGGAAAGAAATCTACATGACAGAATGCCAGGTAGAATGATCAACAAATTAGCTCCATAATCCAGAGGGACTCTGATGCCGCCGCACTATGAATTGAGGAGCAAAAGTCAGCCTGAAAAGGTAAAACAACTAAGATCTGAAGCAAATTTACAGAAGCAGTGTACTTCCTGGACACCCGGTGACTACAAAAACAGTGCCAGAATAAAAGGCAGGGAAGAACAATTTCCCTGATGAACTTTGAGAAAAAACTTCTGGAATAGAAGAGCACTCGTCTATATACACAGAAGTACATCAAGACTACTAGGAAACTGTCAAGAAACATAACCAATCATCTTCAAATATGACTTCCCATGCACAACAAGATCAAACAACACCACTCCACCTTCATCCAGCTCTTCAGCACTGACACCTTGCTCAATTCGAGCCTGCACCAAATCAGGCCACAGATCGCCCAGATCCCCAGGAAAAAATACAGGTCGGGGTGGGAGCCAATAGGCCTCTTCCTTTGGTGATAACCCACGGGGCATCCCAGGATAGGGTAAGTCCAGGAGGTATTCTTGAGGAATAAGGTGATAGGTGGCTGGATCATCGAAGGTGGCAGGAAAATTGATACCCCAAACCAACACCATCCCCCCTACCTCTTCCCCAGAGACCCTGGCCCCAGGAGGAAGAACCCCAACCTCTTTGACAACAAACATCATTATCCCTGCACCACAAAGGAAACGAAAACCTCCCCGTCCCTCTCCAGCAGCTCAAACTCCAGCATGTCCACGATGTATCACAACCCCAAGCCCTATCTCACCCCATGCCTCAACAAGGCACAATGCAGTCTCTGGAGAAACCCATTGTCGGGAACTACCCCCCCCACTCCCAAATTTCTTGACATATGGATTACCAACCCATGGTGCAATTTGATAGATGGTGGAATCCCCTGCACCCGGAGGCCCATCGGAGGGTCCAGCTTCCTTCAACAGGAAAGGCTCACCACCATGACGAAAAAACACAGGTGGGAAGGTTGGATCACGATCATAAGGAGAGGGAAGAAAGCAACGAGGTATAGGCAAAATCGTGCACCCCATACAAACTCCTGAAAACCTCCCCCTTGAGCACAGGCCAAAGCTGAACCTAGGAAAGACTTACCATTCAGTTGGACAACCAAACCTGATGAGGTGTTATGAGTCCACATGATGGGTGAATGAGGGGAGGAGCAGTAATACCCACTGAGCAACAGCACGTCTTATATAGCCCAACAAGTGCAGCAGACATCAAAAACCAGTGTTAAAAAAAGAAAAAAAAAGAAGTCACCAGACCCCAGTAAAAATCAGAGATGGTCCAGACACACAAACCTCTGACAACAAACATACGGAACTCAAAACGTAACCAAATGGAACATGCCCCTAACTGTCTGATGAGCGGACACAAATGTGACCTTGCTAAAAGTGTCAGGAACAATAGCCCAGCCCCAAAAGCAGAGAAAACCCTAGATCCGTGAGACAACTCTGACACCCCAAAAGGAGACAATGTGAACATTCACCCTGCGCTAGAAGGCCAAAGGTTGACACATTACGAGAACACTTAGCGGAGAACAATCCAAGCACAGACAACGCAGTTCACCTTTGGGGGATCCCCATGACCCCAAACCGATGAAACTTGCAAGGAGCCTCACAAAAGGCTAGTCCAGCTCATGCGATCAAAAGGGGTAAGAAACGGAGAACACACCTCAGAGAAGCCCGCAAGCTAGCCAAAATGTCAATGCCTCGTTCCAAACCAGAACTCTCAGACATTTCCGAGAACTGAGAAACACTGCCAAATTTAGCCTAAGGAAACCAGTTGCATGGCGCAAATGGCGAACCAGTCGGGCATTCAACTTTCAACACACCCGGTACAACCGCAAACAAGCTAAAAAACCTTAGTGTCCCGCAGCAGGCAACCCATTATCTGAAGTTAAGCACACCACCAACAGAACTCGCGGCATGACTGTAATCGCGAAATACACATTGGCGCAGCGTTGGACAGCTGGTGGCGCAGCCACTGAGACGTGGGAAAACGCTACATGCTTTTGTAGCTGCACGGTAGATAGGGGCTATCGCTGTTCAAAGCCGCTCGGGGTTTCCCAGCAACCTGGATGCTTCCGTGCCCTGTGACTACGTTCAACATGTTATTCGCATGTTATCTAATGTTCTGGAAGGCGATGACATCACCGGGTGTACTCTCGCCCAAAAGGCCCGAGAAGGTTATTGGCTCCGAGACCGATAGGTCCGAACCGTGGCGGAAGGCCGGCTGTCAGCCGCGGCTACAAGCTAATAGCCGCAAACTGGTAGTCGCTACCAGTTTGCCCAACACTGCATTGGCGACCGAAAATAGCTCATCAATCGCGGGCAGCGGCGAGAGACAGAACCAAAATAGACACGAGACAACAAACACTGCCAGCACCCACAAGGCTAACAATGGGACGTACAACGCGATCACAACCACAGGGTTCAAATCAAATGTCCTTAAAAAAGGCCGAAACATTCGCGTAGCTAAAAGATAACAAATAAGAAGTCCAACGCCCCAACCTAGGGGAAGAATCGAAGCTCACATCCAGAACCCCCCCCCTAGGCTCACACCCGATAGTTCTCGCGAAAGATAGAGACTGAAAGGAGCATCATCGAGAATGGACCGGAAACAGTCCCGGGACGTACAACGGAAACAAAGTCCAAATTACCCAGAAAGGGATACACCAATCAAAACAAATGGAAAGGAAAAGGTGATCAAGTAAACACTTCGCAACCGCACCCAAACTTCAACAACCCAAGGGAGAATTTCCCCCCCCTAACCAAGTAACAAATAACAGGGAGAAGACACCCGCCGACCAGAGCACCCCGTCCAGAGCGTTTAACAAAAGTAACGACGGCGGCGAGGAAACCCAACCGTCGCGCGAACAACCGACTCGCACAACTTTAATACAACAACCCGGATATCTCGTTTGAGGGCTCTCACGCAACATACTATAAACCAAAACCGGGGACGCCATCCATCAAAATCCCCAAAAAGCCGAACAGAACTCTGATACTTGCGCGTCAACTACATCAGAGTCAATTACCAAATGCATCCACTTGGCAACCCAAACGGCTTACGGCCACAGCGAGTAGTTTAGACGACTAGCACCTGGGTATGAGACGCAGCTCATGCGTCACTCTCCTAAAGTTTCGGGTAGCAGCTGACCCCATACCCAGGTCCATATTCCCCGGTCGGAAAGCCCTTCGGGCTTTCGCCCAACGTCTTACTACAAAAGAACACCCCACACCAAATCCAAGTACGTCGGCCATAGCCCGACAACGCATCATGATCGAATAGTTTCTTCGCCATCATCTAGCAATGCACAAAGATGGCGTCTACCCATTCCGAAAAAAATCGAGTTCGGCGATTTTTTCCGGGGCCGAGCCTGAGTTGGTTGAAGGGTCCCGGCCCGGATCGAGAGGGCAGTTAGTTGGTATCGTCGCCGGGATGGCCCGGGGTGTTGTTTTTTGCCCCACTCTCGATGGCCCGCAGGGCTGATTATAGTCGGGGTTTGTCGCACTGTTGTGCACCCTCGTGGTGTCACCGAAGGTGGATAAAGGATCAATCGATGATTAACATTGATCACCGATTATCCCGTGCCGCACAGAAGGTGTGGTACAAACTACGAAAGTGCTTTCGAGGAGTTCCAGCAGAAGCTTACCGACCACAACACCTTCAGGCTGAGTGAATGAGCATGATTTGTTCGCAGTGGTGCCGGCGTTACTAAGGCAAGTTGCTGCTCCTGCCTGACCGTCACGCGGGGAACATGTCTGTCCTCTCATGCGCGCCACACAGTATGTTGCTCCTAGGAATTACACCGGCTGGAGGCGTTATCCATTATATTAATATTTCTTTGTAGCTTTTGCTGAGTCCTTGGCGCGCTCCAGGGTCTTGCTTTGGGCCCAGAGCTGCAACCGCCAGGGGCCCGTCCCAGTTGATTGACAGTGATCGCCAGCGACCCGCTAGAATCTCATATGTGAACATCGCACGCTCGAGACGGTGTCCTACGAAAGCCTGGGCGATGGCCGGTATTGGGAATCGCCGCTGGAAACCTTGGATCAATTGAATGTATACCCGTTTCTACAACCTTTCGCACAAATCCAACAGCCTGCAGCAGTTCCGATGATGAAGATTATGTATGCTAACATGTGGAGGTCTAGACAGTGAATCCCGTCGCGTTCGATGATCCGCATCTAGTGAGGACCCTCAACAGGACCAGAGAACATAACCCCGTGGTCGCAATCTGCACGAAGAATGCAACTGCATCTGGTAGAATGGGTCAAACCGCAAAACGGGCGGGGAGAAATGACAACCGTGGCTTACCGACGGAGAACCCTAACAGTGGCGAACTGATGTAAAGAGAGCGAATGGTGGGAATGACCACCAGTGTACTGAAAGGGAGTGCGGCGATCATGCTGTTCGCTTCTAGCTTTCCAAAGACCACCAGGGCCGTGTAATACACCGAGCTGACAGTCGCCGCCCAGTTGCCGAGAAACAGGCAGATCGCGAACGCCTTTGCGATCGCGGATCGTTCGATCTCCGCCCGTAGCACACGGGATTCAACTTCCGTGGTCACCAGCCCGTCTTCGGACTCGTAAGTGAAATTGGTCGTGCCCACCACATCGTAGGAGCGGATGATATAGTCATTGAGTGTGTCAGCGACGCCAAACATTGCGAGTTGGACCGATTGATTTGTAAGGGGATCGATTGCGAAAGCGGAGGCATGAAAACCGTAACGTTCAAATGGAACCATAAGATCTCGAGTGGGGTCCCATTTCCCATGCTTGTCGAATTGGTGATCCATTGTGAACCTGGGTGGATCCAGAACGCCGTACATGTAAAGGATAAGTAGAGTGACGAAGAGGATCATTCACACCACTCACCCAAACCTTGCATTCACAGGCTCAGTGTATGGGATAAACGAGAGAACCGGCGTGGAAGGGCTAGAACCAATAGTGAGCAAGAGTGGTGGACTTCCACGCCGGTGACCGGGGCGTGGATTCGGCTTGGACATACTCGTTGACGTACACGTCAAGTGCCCTATCGAACGGCTTGCAGCTCGCGGGAATGTGAACATAATACCGGGGTGGAACCCCAGGGGTAGTGCGTGCACCACAGACAACGACCTTCCATGAAATGGACAACGCATATGCATCGAGATCTAGTCGAAGGGTGTGGCCGAGTACTGAAACCTAACGCGGCGGCGGCAGTTAGTGACGCACATCCATTGAAGTAGAGAGGCAAGCTCACTCCAGTCACGTTTGAGAGAACCTGATCTCTCATCAACCGTGCATCCCGGAAGACGGTAATCCAAGTCACAGCGAAGAAGACGACGAGAACTGCCAGTGAAATCAAGAACACCGCAAAGGCGAAGTTTCCTAGAACGGAATGTATGAGGGATGGGGTGGGGGGCGTCACGTTTATCTCGTCTTCGTTGGCACAAGTGTCCGTAGACCCCCTACCAGACTTGAGGGTTGCAGCAGGGTTGAGGGGAATAGGATCCCTGGACTTCCTTGAATGGCCAGTTGAGAGGACAGGCGATAAAACCTCGGCGCGGACACGAACAGCTGGGTAGAAACCAGGTTGGAACTTGTATCACGCAAACACAACAGCCTCACCGAGTGCGTTCTGGGCATCGTCTATGGGAATCTGCCTCTGAGCCCCGTACTCCAGGGCGTGAAGGTAGAAATCTGTGGGACGGGATGTTAGGGAAGCGGTGATGTGATATGGTGGAAGGGGGGACAAATTTACCTGTGAGTCCCGGAACGACAATTGCACCAGGCTTGATGTAGATCGATTCGTGCGATGAATACCGGTCTGTGAGGCCGGCTAGGGGGAATGACCCATAAACTTAAATAGACTGATGGGTTCATGTGACATACCGCGGGCACCGGTGTCGATGATGAAGTCACCATGAACGACCATACACTCGACCTTGGAGTCGTCATGATCGACAGTACAAAAAGTTCAGCAGTACTGACGAGGAATTTTTTTGTACTGTGGGAATTTAGGCGCTAAAATGCGTCAGTACTGAAGGTACTGAGAACGACCCAATAGCGACTGAAATTTTGGACTGATTTGTCAGTACTAACCTTTCCCACAGTGATAGGGCCAGGGGTCCTACTATGTTACTGAATGATCTTGTAGGTTGACATTTGGCTTGCAGGTTGTCATCGGATTGCGATTTGGCGTGTAGGCTGCCATCGGACTGACATTTGGCGTACGGGTTGTCATCGGACTGACATTTGGCTGTCATCGGACGCTTGCAGATTGCATCGGTGATTGCCGGATGCGGGATCGTAAGGCTCCCGGCCGACTTTGAATCACCGTAAATCGCATATCCACGACGTCCATGCCCTCCTGATCTCCGCCTCACGCCGTCGAAATTTCCTCTCACTGTGTCACAGTTTTTCACTAGATTCCGCGGCGTTGCATCTAGCGATCGCAATCTGCGTGCAGTTGAGCTCTTGCTTCAACGACGTCGTGAACAACCTCCCATTCTCCCAGTCACGGTAAAAGTAGCAACGGATGCAACACTTTCGTTTCCTTATCAGAGAGCGTGATGCGGAATTTCTCGGGCTTAGCTGGTTCGAGATACATCGCCTCGTTCAGTACATGGCAAAGAGAAAGCCGACCCAATACGCACCCTGCATATCGCACACCCTCGATCCCAAGGGAGGGTCCCGAGCAGTGTGTTGAGTGAGCAACGTAGTTCTCTAGGTGTTCCCGCGTGCCAACATGTTTGGCTGACAACGCTCATGTAGATCCCTGGTTTGACCCTTCCATCTTTGAATATGGACACAGAGTCGTTCATCGGGGTCAAGGCCGTGATGTGGACAAGAACTATGGAAGCCTCAGGGGTGCCCGCCACAGTTTCCACGGGCGGTGCAGTGCGAACGGAGATCAGAATATAATCAGTAGCGCCGGCGAGCAGCATAGCCCACGACCGACGTTGAAGCTACCCTCAGCGGCGCTGCCAACATATTAGTCCCCATGCTCCGATTAATAGGACTGAGAAGCCATCACTTGTAGCGCCCTCTTTACAACGAGATGGAAATCAGCACTCTATTTTGCGGCATTAAGATTTTTTTTCTCTTAGACTCCCGACCACAGTTGCTTGAATTGCTACCGCATTTCATTCCCCTTGTTGTCTTCTTCCCCTGCATCTCTATTAGTTTCTCTCTTGCCTCTTGGATTTCTGTTTCCTCCCATACTGCTCGATTGTTTGCCATTTTAGACACGCAAAACACAAGAAAACTCTTTTCTCGACTTTTCGTGATCTGTCGGCTTTCAAAGTCACGCAAGACTGCTACACCACGCTTCTCAGCAGGACAATCTTTTGTGATAACTTATGATCAACTTCTTGTCATCCATGGTGCGCTAGGGGTAGCTGCGTTCCTCACGGCTTGCCGATCATGGCTCCCAACCCGACCAATGATTAATCGATTAATGATCGACCTTCTAATGTCATTCTCAAGGACGGAGAACTGAAGCCAGGGATCTACAAGACCCAGAACATCTATCCGAGACATTCCTCGATGTCCATGTACACCCAAGGGAAGCGTGTTGTTGTCCCCTCAGGGATCTCGGCTCCGGGAGGGAAGGGGGCTCGTAAGTCGGTATCCGTTTTCTGTGCTTTACGTATCTGATGGTGAGAAGTGGGAGATCAAAAGGTTTGGAGGTGGACATACGGTCCAGGTGGTAAGTGTACCGGAGTTTCCGACCTTTCCACCGCATGCTGAGGAGTGCTAAACGCAGGTTGAACCCGGGAAACCCGAACAGTTTTGCACGGTCATGGGCGGCCCTCTCGAAGAATCGCCGCTTTCTGTCGCTGCTTTTCCTGTGGCTTGGAGAGTCTAAATCGACGACGACGATAAACATCGTGGCCCTGAACTTATCCGGTCGGAACTACACGTCACTCGGTATGCTGGGGCGGACCGTTGACGCTGCGTAATATTTTTTACTGAGGAACCACGAAGTGGACTTGGGAGCAGGGTCCAGCGCCAACGGTGCTCAGGTGATATATATTCACGTGCCGAAGAACTCCAACTGAACAGTTTCGGTGCGCAGATGTTTGTCTGATCGGATCCAGAGATCCAATGGGCCGGGAAATTTTGGAAGCTGATCCTCGTGGAGGTTGAAAGAACGTCTGAAACGCTTGGTTCGGGTTCCCCCCCTTCCTTCATATGATGAGCACGCGACCAGACAATCCTCCACTCGTGCTCAGCATGCGGAGTCTGAGCGTGACGATTTCGGCACAATAGTGACCGAGGTAACAATCGTTATTACTCGCAAGAAGGATCGAGTCGAAAATAATTGAGGAGTTTTCTGTCTGCATGTATTATTAGTATCGAGACGATCCGCTATACTGACCATTATCCCTACTAGTAACGCCAGGAGATGCTTCGGAAACGGTCGAACAAGGCAGCCGTTTGTAACATGTCTCCTCGTGCCAGCGCGTTTTCGCGCGGCGTCGTGGTAACCACTCGACCGTACACGAAATTGTGGCGAGCGCTCATGTCAATGCACGGTACCCCCATCGTGACCCGGGCCCGGGTGTTTTCCCCACGTTGTCGTGCCTTCTCTGCCAACTATGACCCTGCACTTGACTAGTGATTCCTCCTCCGCCTCCGAAGACGGAAAACCAAAGCCAGGAATCTACAAGATCCAGAATCCTCATTCTCGGACCCACCTCGACACCCACAAACACCCGGGGTAAATGTGCTGTTGTCCTGCCCAAAGCCTTGAGGAGGGAAACGGGCTGGTGCGTTCATTTTCGTAGTCTGTTGTTCGTAAATCTGAAATTGTACCTCTCGGGGCTGGGTATTCCGTGCAAAGGGTGCGTGTTGATGTAAACCAACGCCATCTGCCGTTGTGTGCTGAACGGCGTGAGGTATAGGTTAAACCAGGGAAGCCGGAGCAGTTTTTCACGTTGATGGAATGGGGAACGATACCCCGTGGCGTGGAGAGTCTAAGTCGTCAACGACGACGCACATCGTGGCTTTGAATACGTTCAGTGCGAATTAGACGTTGCCCGACGCACCAGAACGGCTCACCCACATCGCGTATTAGCATTTACTGGGGAACCACAAGGAGGGCTTGGCATCTAACAGGGGGGTTCAAAGACGACAGCACAGTGGTTAGACGCCCAGTAGTTCACCGATACCAGAGAAGCAGAATTAAACGGTCTTACCTGGTACCACCGGAGTGCAAATTTGGACGGATACATAACCCTTATCCTGGCGGATTTGGAAGCTAATCCCCATGAAGGCTGAGCGCTGAAGCGCTGAAGGCGTGTCCGAACCTTTAGGGTCATCGTCCGGGGCGCTCGATAACTCAAGCTCCCCTCCTTTATACGAAGGGGTTGGGCGGCAACCCACGCACTCAAACCCGCCGGATCGAGTCCGAGAGTGACGAGTTTGGCACGGTTGTGACTTGGTTGTGACCGAGGTCACCGTTATCGTCACTCGCAAGAAATATCGGGTTCAAGAAGTTTGAGGATTTTTTGTCGTTCCACCCGTGTATGATGATGCTTGTACAGCCTACAGCGGTTCCGATGAAGAAATTCGGATGAATATTATGTACGCTATGTTGGAAACTATGATGATCCTGATCAGCCAGTTGTCCTTATGCTAATAGGACTATTCTGTACGAGCTTCTCGTATGTAAGGGTAATTAATACTCGTAGCTAAGGGTAATACTCACTACTCTCACCTCCCCTGGGCCACGAGAGGGGTATTACC
>Ga0307515_10018291_pt1 | contig 12701 bp, 5 predicted proteins | sample 17_EM_MG_FD_194513 | JGI IMG/M metagenome (GOLD analysis project Ga0307515, IMG submission 194513) | Populus trichocarpa ectomycorrhiza microbial communities from riparian zone in the Pacific Northwest, United States - 17_EM | ecosystem: Host-associated > Plants > Roots > Unclassified | place... | reverse complement strand
ACTAAGCCTATAGCTCCGTTATATCCTTAAGTTAGTCCTTTATAGAAATCTTCTACAAATTGTTTTGCTATGCTTCTTAGGATATACTTTATTTCTTGGTTTTTGTATATATCCGTCTGTAAATCTTTTAGCTATGCTTCTAGAATTCTTTATACCTAAAAGCTTTCTGGTGTCTTGTAAACTCTATTTAGTCCTTTCTAAGTTGCTATAATTTTAGGATAATTATACCTAATTAATCCATTTATATCTTTTTGTAATAAAGCCCCTAATAGCTTCTTATTATTTTGCAGTTTAGCCTTTTAACTTAGAGCATCTGCTCTCGTGTTATCTGTACCCTTAGTATACTAAATCTCGAAATAGTATTCTGTAAGCATCTCTGCCCATCTAACCTATTTTTGGTTAAGTTCCTTTATCGTTAGGAATCCTATTAGGTTCTTATAATCTGTTTTAACTATAAATGGTTTTTCTATACCTTGTAAGAATGCTCTTTATTCCTTTAGTGCTGTAACTATACCTAATAACTCCTTATTATAGATGTTATAGTTTAGTTCTAGTGGTGTTATCTTCCAACTATAGTATGCCACTGGGTGCTATCTATTTAGATGCTTTTGCATAAAGTATGCCCCTAGTGCAAAGTCTAATACATCTATCTTAATAACCGTCTCTAGTCCTGGTTAATAGATCTTAAGAACTGGCTCCTAGGTAAATAACCTTTTAACTTCTTTAAATAGTTTCTGTTGTTCCTTTCCCTATACCTATAGTTTTTCTTTCTTTATTAACCGCGTAAATGGCTTAATATCCTTTAACCACTACGCTATAAACCTTCTGCAGTAATTGCAAAACCCTAGAAATAATTTTAACTATATAACGTTTTCTAGTTCTTACTAATTCACTATAGCCTCGATCTTCTTTAGATCTATACTAAGTTAGCCTAGTTTAATAATAAATCTAATAAAATCTATCTTCCTAGTAAAGAACTCGTATTTCTTAATTGCTACTAGTATCTATTCTTCTTATAGTTTCTTTAAGACCTATTTAACGTGTTCCCCATATTCTTCCTTAGTTATTAAGTAGATAATAATATTGTTAAGGTATACTATAACAAATTTATCTAAGTATTCTCCTAATATATTGTTAATTTGCTTCTAGAACATTACTAGTGCATTTATAAGCCTAAATTATATAACTAATAGTTTATATAGTCCTTCCTTTAACCTAAAGGCTACCTTTTATTCGTCGCCTTCCTTAATTCTGATTTAATGGTACGCCTATCTTAGATCTATCTTTATAAAGATTTGCGCGTTGCCTATTCTGTCTTAGATCTTGCTAATTAAGGGTAAAAAATACCTATCCTTCCTAGTAATGCTGTTTAACTGTCTATAGTTAATGTATAGCCTTAGCTTACTATTCTTCTTTAGGACAAATAATACTAAATAACCCGCTAATAATTGCGATGGTCTAATATATCCCTTTTATAAGTTCTCCTAAATAAACTCTTTTAATACTTTACCTTCTTTCCCAGTAAGCTTATAGATTAGAAAGAACTTTAGACTTATTCCTAGTTCTAATTCTATCTTATAGTCCTATGCTATATACTCTAACAGCTTTTTACTTTCTAGTAACCATAGTTTCTTACTATACTTATGGTATCTCTTTAGTATATAACTTAGTCCTTTTTCTATTTCTTTATAGGTTGCTCCTACTTAGTACTATACTAACTTGGCTTATTATCGCATCTTGCGGCGTTAAGTATCTTTAATATTGACCTAACCTATAACCTAATTAATCTTTAGATTGTACTCCTATAACTAAGGTATCCCTAGTATCGCCTCATCCTTCCCTAATAGTAGGATATCAAAAGATATCCAAATTTGTTTTCCTTTAATAGTTAACTAAATAGGTCCTATTTTAAGATTAATAATACCGTCTCTATAGGCTATTGGATCTCCTAAAATTATTACTAATAAATATGGGTGCTCCTTTCTCCTATGTAGTAGTCCTATTCTTTTAACTGCTGCTAGTAAGATATAGTTCCTTATTACTCCACTATCTATTAGTGCTTTAAACTATTAATCTTACTATTTAACTTGTAAATTTAGGTGTCTTTCTTAAATTCCTTTAAGGGTTTAAGGCTCTACTACTAGTTCCCTCTGGTCCTATAGGCCTCTACTTTTCCCAACTATTGGCTACTAGATCCTATTTATACTTAGTCCACTTTTAGCTAATACTTAGTTCGCTTTTTATCCTTAATATGCTATAGATAGGTGTTCTCTAAACATTCCTACCATTATCGTCTATCTAGGTATTTTTCCGTAAGGAATCTTCCTAGTTAAAGCATTAAGTCCCCTTATTCTTAAGCTTCTACTAGGTGCTAGCTATGTATATACTTAGCATTTTAGTATTTTACCTTATCCGTTATCTAATATATTCTTATTAAATATTTCTAATTCTTATCTTTTGGTGTTCTATATATACTGCACGTATTATCCACGTATGCTATCTATAATAGTATATAATGTGCTTAGTGTCTTAGGTTAACTCTTAGCTCGTCTTTATTCTTAAGTTTAAACCTTTCTTATATTAATCTAAGCGTCGTAACTTTATTTGCAGGTACTAAGATTTATCTCTTATTTCTCCAGTCCTCTAATTACTCCTCTAGATCTTTTAACGTTATAATTAAGGCCCCTTTAATATAAGTTATAGCCTTTTCCATAATTAGGTGGTCTTGGACAACTTTTTTATCTAACTATATATAGAAATCTTCCCACTCGTCGTTGTGTCGCTGCCTATACCACTTTTAGTATAGCTGCTTAAGTGTATACACTCTGTCCGTAAGGAAGTATCTTCTTATTACTGCATTGTAATAGCCCTTTATATGTCGTTCCTTAAACCTAGTTAGAATCTCTAAATCCTCTTCTTATTCTAGTTTGGTAAGCTACTTAGCTCTTAGTATGCCTACTTTTAGCCTATTAGTAATTCTTTATACTAGCGCTCTGTCCCTTATATAACCTAGCAAACTAGATCTCTTATCTAGTTTCTGCTCTTGCTATAAGGTAATTCTTGCTCTAAATTCCTCTATAGTTTCTTTTCTTTCGCGTCTTACAAGTAGATCCTTAAAGTCTTCGTACTTCTTAATTTTGGTATTAACTTTTTAATCTTTAGGCTGAACACTATATTTAACTAGTAAGTCCTCTAGGTCTATATATCTGTTTCCTAGTCTAACCGCTACCTAAATTATAGATTCTCTAATCTATAAAGAAGCTCCTTGCCTCTTTCCTATGGGTGTCCTTATTTATACTCCGAATTCTTAGTCCCTTAGATTCTTTAATCCTAAGCTTACTTCTAACTTAAGCTTAGCTCCCGCCTTAGTCCAACTAGGCGTTTATAATATTCTTATCTCGTCTTAAGAGTTTTAAATCTTATCTATCTTATCTTAAGAGTCTAATGCCTATGGGAAACTCTATCCTGAGCTTATTTGTATATTTTTAAACTAAGCTATTACCCTGCTCTATCGGTTTTCGTCTATTATGGGTCCTTAGGTATGCCTTATTTTATCTTAAGAATCTTAGTCGTCTCTTATCTCATCTTAAGAATCTTAAGCCTTTGGCCTTTTGCCTTTATTAAGTAGTGAATTAGCACTAGCAGTTATCTACTTGCTTAATCTTTATAAGATACTCTTCCTGCCGTCTTGTAAAGCGATAGATGCTGTATCTAATGGTGTTATAATGCCCATTACTGAACCTTGCTCTATAGCGGTCTTAGTCTCTACTTCTAATACTAATGTCTTAAGATCTTCTTTCTTAATATTGCTGAATAGATTTTTCCTAAAGTCCCTTTCTAAGTACTGCCTTATTAACACTATACTAAAAGTTGCTATTAGATCTTTGTTGCATTTATAGAGCCTATCTTACTCTTTATGGTCTTAGGTAGCTCTTAGTTTCTCTAAACTAGGTTCCTATAGCTAATAGCTTACGCTATACTTAGCGTCTTCGTAAATTTAGCACGCGTTATTGTAGCAAAACGTGAAGTGGTTAATTAAATAATCTTTTATTCCTCGTAGTGTATTATTGTCCCTCTATACGTATATACCGTCTGCTAGTCCGGTTCCCTTTATTATATAGTAACTCTAACTATCTTTATAATCTCTAGCGAAATAACCCTATTTTCCATAATTTATATAAGCTCCCTCTTTAAACTATTTTTCTTGCTATGGAGTCCGCCTAAATATCTTCTGCTGCTAAGATTCCTAATTTAGCCTTTACTCCCTAGACCTTTAATTACTTAATCCTTGTCCTCTTAGTTTCTATAGTATCTTACTCCATCTCTTATAGGCTTCTTTAGTACCACTTAGGTCTATTAGCTCTGCGCCATACTATATTTTCTAACTTAGCTTTAGTTAATACGTACTCTGCGCCTTATATAACTATAGAACTCTATCCTAACCTCTCTTAGTCTATTCCCTTTAGTAGATCCTATTGTTGATCTTTATTACTTAATCTATTAATTCCCTTAGGGTGTCCGCATCTTCTATTAGAATAATTACGTCCTAGACTTTAGCCTTAAGTCCCTATTTATACTGTGCCATAAGCGCCTTATTATTCCACTTAACTTATATTGCTAGCGTTTAGAACTGCGTTATATATTTAATAGCTAAGGTTTATTGCGTAATATTTTAAAGCTTTCTTTCTACCGTAGTTGTTGCCTCCGGGTCTCTAAACATCTATATAAGTCGCTCTATAAATCCATTCTAGCTTAAGAACATAAACCGTACTTCTTAGTTTGTTGTTGTTATTCCATTTACTTATATCTCTATAAGGTAAGGCTTAAACTATTTAAGTACTCTTCCTAATAAGAACAATCCTGTATACGCTATTTAATCTATAGGTGTTACCAGCTTTGCTCCCTCTTATATAACCTTAAAGTGCATTTACATAAGGAATCCTTTAAGCTTTAATCTCTCTCCTAAAAATCTTTTAATTAATGGTAACTTAACCTTTACTGCTCCTATCCTATTAACCCTTTATTTAAGTGCTGTATTATTTTCTATTAACTAGTCAACTATTTCCTGTAGTTGTCCGACTGTTACAGGTTGTTGTGAATTAGTATCTGCTATACTGGTATTACCTCCTGACCTTAAAGTAGTTGCCGCCGTTAATGGCGTTATAGTGGCTGCTTTTGGTGGCATGTTATTTAACTTTCAATACCGTAACTAGGTAGTAATTGTGTAATAGAACCTAGTAGTAAGTACTACGGTGGGTCCTGTTATTGGGCTAGGTATATAGGTAATGCGTAAAGTCAATAACGTAATAACAACTGGTGGAGTGGTTGCCTAATAAATTAACTCTAATTGTATTCTAAGAATCACTATAAGGAAGGAACTATCTAGATAGGGACTAAGGGTCCTTAAATACACAACCGTACTCCTATAAAATCCTTCTTATACGTAATGTACGTGATATACATAATATACGTAACGTTCCTCTCGTACCTCACGTATCCCACGTATTACATCATGTGACCTTAATTACTATTCCTCGTCACATAGTTCTACCGGCTCTATCTTGGACCGTGCCTATATTAACCAACTAGCTTCTTCCGACTCCTCTCCAAGTAGTCGTAATATTGTACTTAAAGCGTCCGTAATATCGGGCGTTCTATACTTTAAAGGGGTCCTTATAAATAGAAGACAGGTATATAATTATCTCTTCTTTAGAGAGGAAGGGATCTGCTAAGTCCTGTATATATTAAGGACGTAGGTGTATCTATACGTCCCCGCCGGTACGGCTAAAGACGTAGGCCATTTTAGCCTAAGTAGTAGGGAAGTAGTCCGCATTAACTTCAAGCTTATCCTATAATTAAAGCTTCTAATTATTAAATATAGGGTTGGTTCCGTCTATAAGCAATAGGGGGTCTACAACCTTTGCGGACTATAATAATGCTAATGCTATACATTGGGCTAAGGCCTTAAGGACTATAGCAAGTCTCTAGGTATCTAATAACTCTTTACTAGGTATAAGGGGTTCTCTAGCTTTAAGCAGCTCTTAAAGTCGTTTAATTTCGGCATTAGCTGCTGCAAGCTCTACCTAGGAGTTTAAGTCAGTTGCTATTTTACCATCAGAGGTATTTAAGGGTCCTGCGGCTGCTTTACCGGCCGCTGTAGTTCTTAGTATAGTGATATAGTTACTAGGGTAACTTCTGGTAGGATTCTTATAGGGGTTCTAGTCTGTGCGTATTCTATAGATCTTATTATTCTTTTCTATTCTTCTGGTTTTAATAATAGTCTTTAGGTCTGCTTCTATATTCTATTCTTATTTATAGTCCGTAAATATTTTTTAAGTTCCTTCTTAGGAAGAAGAGTAGAAGAGCTTTAGATAATATTAGCGACTTAGTTAATTAAGGCACAAGCACAGCAAGAGGGACGCGTAAGCCTATATAATTAGTAGTCTATAAACGAGGATCTAAAGCTAGAGAAAGGAAAGGAGAAGAAGAGCAGCGCCGGTTGAAGTAGGGTTCTTTTATACGGTCCTCTAGTCACGTAACCGCGAAGTTCTGCCAAGTTCTGCTAGTGCCGTAACAATAACTCCCGCTTAAACTAGCGGCGTAGATATAGCTCCCACTTAATTCTTACACGGTTAGACACAAACAATAATAGGACTTCCTTTAGGCCTTATTAAACCTTAAAACTCTTAGAGAAAATAGGGAAAGAGTGCCGTTGTAAAGTCCCTTTATAAGATAGATCCGATTCTATATTCTTTTCTTAACCGTTATCGTTCGTCGTATAACTTCTTAATATTCGTGCGTTTTTAACCCTAAGGCGTTCCTAAAGGCGACGAATTTATCTTTAGGTAGGGCTTTAGTATGCCCGTCTACTACTTAAATTTTAGTAGGGATGTATTATAGGTCCACGTTTCCTTCGGCCTATCTTTCCCGCATGTAGTAGTATTAAATTACGATGTGCTTTGTTCTGGAGTGGAACTAGGGGTTTTTAGCTAGAGCTATGGCGCCTTAGTTGTCTCCGTAGATAATAGTTACTATTAGCTCTTCTTTTAACTTAAATAGCTCCGCTAGAAGGTTCCTAAACTAGATAGCTTCCTTAGTGGCTTGTGTTTCTCCTATATATTCTACCTTATAGGAGGATAGTATAACAACTAGTTACCTTTTTAATAACTAGCTAATTGCTCCGCTTCTAATATTAAAGATATAGCCTACGGTAGAGTATTTAGTCGCGATATCTTTCGCCTAGTCTAAGTTAGTATATCTAATTAGCTCTTCTAAGAAACTAAAGAAGTTTAGTTCTAGGTTAATAGTGCCTTAAAGGTATTAGAAAATTAATTTTATGGCTTTAATATAGAGTTCTCCTGGGCTGGCTATATAACAGCTACTATATATATAACAGTGTGTCTAATAGCCAGTGACGCTGGCAGCGTAGCTGCTAAGAAGCTGATAATGTAAGCAGTTAGCTAGCAGTCAGTCTGCGTATAGGGTAGTACATTCAGTCAACAGTTAGTCGGTGATAAAACTACAGCGAGCTGACAGCTCGCTGCCTTGGTGGTAAGAAAAGGAAAATTTAGTGGTGTTTTAAAGCTTTTGATAGAATTCGGATCTTCGGCTAAAATCCGGTTGGTCAAGCAATAGGAAACCCTTAGGAAACTCTCGCTTAGCCATAGTAAATAAGCATTTTTCCCTAATATCTCCACTACGCGTGTAAACATATTCCCCTATATAAAATGCAAAGTATATTACATTTTACGCCCCGGCAAGGTAGTAGAGCTTCTTCCTCTGCTTCTTTCTCTGCTTCTTCCTCTACCTCTTCCTTATTAACTTTATCTACGCGTCCTCCAGTACCGCGCAGGCTTCGTAGATTAACTACTTCCTCCCCTCTTCCAACTGATGACGATACCGAATTGGGCGATTAAGATGATTCTATATCGCAAGAACCTCCTCCAGCTAATTAGAACTACGGCTGTATCTTTCCTATTAATTAGGACAATCTTTACCTAATATTATACGGTAAGCTTATTGGTAAATATGGATACCGAGTTATAAATAAACGGTCACTATTAAGCAATGCCTCTATATTACTAATATAGAAGCATAAAGTAGACATTTTTTGGGACGGTCCTTTAGGTAAAAAGAGGCTCTAGCTGTATAAGCTCTGCTATCTAGCTCAAAGACTAGGTGCTTTATTTATAATAAACGGCAACGACCATATCAGCAACTATTTAAAATTAAAGCATAGCCTTATTGTTAACTTAAAAAGCCACAGTGGTAGTATACAACTGCCAGCCGATTAAGCTTCTACTCTAGCTACCGGCTATAAACGCCAGCCGTTTTAGGCAGCTGGCTATATTTAAGCCTATGTTAATTAGATAATTCTATAGGACATTACCTTTTATTAAGCTATAAGTCCTTATACACGCGCTCTGCTAATATTTAACCGTCCTTAGATTTAGGAGTGTCTCTTAAAGGCGCCTATATCCTTAAGCGATTGAATTAAGGCCGCATTTGAACAGCGACGCGTTAGTATTAAAGACATCCTCCTTACCGCACTTAGTAAAATTAACCTTAGCTGCGATATCTGGATATCTACAAACGGAATGTCGCTACTTGGTATAGTAGCCTATTTTATTAACAAAGACGGCAAGCTTTAATTAGTACTTTTAGGCCTTTTACGACTACGAGGATTATATACTGCTAAAAATATAGCAACGGCTTTAGTAACGGTGATTTAAAAGTATTAAATTAATTATAAGCTTGGCTCCTTAATAACCGATAACGCTGGTAATAATAATAAGCTCTACAGCCACCTCTTATAAAACCTCTTAGTGCCCAAAAAGGAACGGCTTTGGTGCGTTAGCTATATTATTAACCTTATTATTAAAGCTTTAATATACGGCAAAGGCGTAAGCAAGCTTAAACGCTTACTAATTAATACGAGCAATTAAGCTAAATTTAACCTTATGTAGGAGAAAGGCTTTGTGGGCAAGATTTATAATATTATTAAATATATTATACGATCAACAGGACGCCGGGAGGACTTTGCTGAGAATTAGGCTGAAGCGTGTATTAAGGACGATCTTTTTAATTAAGTAAAGCTTCTACTCATTAAGGACGGAGGTGTTTGGTGGAATTCAACCTACTTTATACTCCGCCGTGCATTACTTCTTTACAAGGCAATTAATAAATATCTACTAACTTAGAGGAAGCCCGCTAACGATACCTACGATCTATCTTAGGACGCGCTTACTAATAAAGATTGGCAGCAGGTAGAGCAGCTTGTTAAGATCCTAAAGCCTTTTATATTAGCCACTAAACGTATAAAAGGCGACGCTAATAGTCCTGGTGTTAAAGGCTTATATGGCGCTCTATGGGAGTCAATCACTAATATAGAGCTCCTCCATTAAATCCTCTAGCGAACTTAGTAGAGCCTTAAGAACGAATGCAACTCCTTCCTTAAATTAGGCGTTAATATGGCTATCCAAAAGATTAATATATATTTTAATAAAATAAAGGCCGAGAGCCCTTACTATTTTGCAGCAGTAATCCTTTATCCGTCTCTTAAACGCGCCTACTTTCGCGATAAGTGGAAACGGTGGCCCTAGTAGTGGAAGTACGCTAAGCGGTGCATAGAGACTCTATTTAATGACTATATTAATAAGCAAGTAGATAAAGAAGATGAGGAACCAGCTAAGCTACGATATAGGAAGGTTCCTTATAAATCTAATAATGATTTAGCTAATAAATATGCATAGTCCTTAGTTGTGGATAAGAGCCTTACTTCCTTAAAGCGTAATTAAAAGCGTATTAAGCTTACTAGTGAGCTTGACCGCTACTACAACGCAGGCCTTAAGTTCATTAAGATTAGTTCCAACGACGGCTACGAGCGGAACGACGTCGTTCCAGATCCTCTTAACTGGTGGCTTAAAACCGGTCGAATCCTTTATCCAACACTTGCTAAGATTGCTCTTAATATATTCTCTATACCGGTGATAAGCTCTACATGCGAATAAGCCTTTAGTTAAGCTAAAAAGATTGTTACTAATGAGCGTAATCGACTATCGGCTGATACGATTAAAGCAGATCAATGTCAGAAGTGGTGGTTAATTAAAGGCCTTTTATTAAGCAGTTTAATCGACTGTATCAACTCTAATGGAGCCTCAACTACACCCTGGTTGACGAGCTTGAATGTCAATCTTACTGGCTATAAGCTAACTACAGAGGCAGAAAGCTAGCTTGGTAAGATATATTCAATAGAGCTTCGTATTTAATTAAATCTAATATAGAAATAGAGCCTCCGGAGCCCTTACCACCGACCTTAATATCTACCTTTTTAAGCCTCTGGGGCGCGGAGGATGATTTTGGCTATACTTAAACACTATATTGGGTGAATTAAGGTCAACTTTTGATCGGGCAACGTCAATATTTGTATATACAGAGGTGCTGCCAAAAATCCGCAATAAAACACCATGAATTTTATACAAATTGCCTAATTCGGACAGCGAGCTGATAGCGTGACAGTCAGCGTACCTGATTTTGACGCAGCGGACAGCGAGCGATGCACTTGGCTGCAGTCGTCAGCTATAAGGCCTCAAAGCTCGCTGTCCGCTGGCTATTGGACACACTGCAGTTGAGGTGATAAGCTTCTTGTAGTTGTGGAGCTAGTCAAGCTGTCCCACCGAGCTGTTTATAGTTTTGAAAATGACAAGGTAAATAATAGTACGCGCATCGTGGAAGCTCAGTCATGATTCTGGCGTTTAGCCCTCATGGGACATATCTACCATAGTAGGCAATCAAGAAAGCCGCAACATGGGTAAATCGGACAGGCGATATTGATCTGGGAGCCAAATGAGCGGTAGCGGAAGGGCAGAGTGATTGATGGTGGTTCAATCTCTCGAACGGTGACAGCTCGCACCCCTGCAGTGCAGGGATAGCAAATTAAGTTAACACGCGTGATACGGTCCCTTACACGGCATCTTCCGTTTCGTTCGCATATCAGCTTCCGCGAAGTGCTGAGACAGGTAATGACTGCGTTAAGAGGAAAATGCTATCAAAGTAAGATGCTGATGGCAGAGAGGTCCGCCTTGAGATGGCTTGATGCATAAGAGCACAAGAGTGCTGAGTTATGAGGACAAGTGGACTTGGACCTGGCGTCAGCATGTCCGGATCCGAGGCTCGGGAGTTATAGGTAAACTCTTGATCAACAGCATATTGAATAGCAACTAAATTTAGCAACTGAAAAGTTGGATGTGGTGCACTAAGTCTATTTCAATCTTACCAATGAACACAATTACGAAGTCCCGTCAAAGCCGTCAGTGAAGAAGTCTAACCCCCCAAGCTCTCCAAAGTCACATAACACTCCCAAAGGCTCTCTATTCTTTACTTTGTCACATTCTCTTCGCCGTCCTTCAAGGTGTGGATCACGCGTGACGCGGTTGAATATCTCTGGTCTTCTAAACCAATCGATGCGGAACTCTTTATCTAGGTCGTCGAGCAGATGGCGCCCCACCACCTGGATAATGACATTGTTAATGTATCGATCGCGCGTAATCTATCGTGTTTTTATTAGCAAACACTCTTCCATTGAGGTTTAAAGGGGGTATAAGGAAAGGGCTGGATGAACATTGTAATAAATTAACATCTCCTCCATCATCTGGGCAGCAGCTTCTTGTCGTTTACCCTCTGGTTCTCCAAAACCAATAACATTGGCTGTTTGTTCCGGGGAGACTGGAGGGAAGGAGCCTTTTTCCTCTGCATCTTTGATCCTTTTTGCTAGCCTGGTTGCAAACTTTTCCGTGACATATCTCCTCTCCGGTCTCTCTCTCGCGCTGCCAGTTCCTCCTCTGCTCGACGGAAACGCCTCTGCAGCCGTTTTTCCGTTACATGTCTTCGGAAGCTTGAGGCAATGTCTGGAAACTCGCGACCAAGCTTCTTGTTGATCACCAGTTTCACAAATTCGCGACACTGATCATTCGATCTCTTCAAATACTCGGCTGATAAGTTCTTCTAGGGGTTAGAGTAATGGTGAAACAACTGTGTGGTCCTGTATGGATCGAAATTGCCCGGAAGCTCCGTTCCTACTGTCTCTAATAAGAAACGGTGGAACTTGTCGACCCATGCAAATTCCTCCGGAGGTGTGTCATCTGGTGCCACAGCATATTCTTCATTGTGTCCTTTGGTCTTCATTTGGTCGTGGAATACAGAATTCCCATCTCGAATCCTTCCGCGCAAGTAACGGCCTGTTTTGTTATCTGCACCTATGCCGAAAAAATCTGGATCAGTCCGATAGGTTCTGAGCACAGCCTGGCTTGTGGTTTTGGGTATGCTTCCGAATCTCTCTGAAAGTAAATCCATCATTTGCTCGGGATCTAAAAGCCCTAGGCCGAGTTGTTCTAATCGTGCATCGTATACCTCCGACCTTGCCTGGATGTCACCGCGGAGAGTACCTCTTTGATCTTGAGTGTGATTGTAGAGGAGAGTTTTAGGCGAGGAATCAAATGCCTAACGTCCCACTCATTGGTTTCATAGAGAGTGTGCCATCGGTTCGGCTTGCCCGCATTTTCACCGCTGTCGGCTGCCAATGTCTCTTTAGTAAAGAAAGCTTCTCCTGTCACGTTCCGTGGAGGTTTTTCCGTCCTTCGTCTTTTGCCCACTGTGATTCACCAAGACATGGCACCCTTTCCCAAACTTGAAGAAAGCACCAT
>Ga0307515_10018290_pt1 | contig 12702 bp, 12 predicted proteins | sample 17_EM_MG_FD_194513 | JGI IMG/M metagenome (GOLD analysis project Ga0307515, IMG submission 194513) | Populus trichocarpa ectomycorrhiza microbial communities from riparian zone in the Pacific Northwest, United States - 17_EM | ecosystem: Host-associated > Plants > Roots > Unclassified | place... | reverse complement strand
AGCACAAGTAATATTTTAGAACTGAGGCAGGTAAGGGGAAAAGGAAGAAAGACATTATTTTTCAGAGGAAAAACGTCTGCAACAAATTCCTTTGCAGAAAAGGGGAGATTGTACTGATTAGGGAGAGAAGAATATGTTTAGATATTTTCGGCTCTGATATCAAGTTAAAGCATAAGCTGTAATTGATTGAAAGACATACATAATCAGTAGCCATTTCTTCTACATATATGACTAGGGCAACATACAATAGTTACTGTGTAGCGTACTACGCAAGATAAATATATACAGGAAAATACAATATTTCCTATATTACAACACATTCCATAATAACAAATAAGATTTTTATGTCTAAACAACTCACATATCATTCCATACAAGAATCACTACAATTATTAAGTAATGATCAATTAAAATGAAAATTCTATGCTAGCTATAAAACATGATAATATAAGTTTCATGATAGATTTTTAATTTTTATATATAATATTTTTCTAAGAACTCTGCTGAAAATTGGAGATGGTATTTCTAGTTCTATAAAAACCCCATTATTAACTATATATATTGTTGGGTTTTTGCATATCATTCACTCCGGAGAAACCATGAAATAAAATTATTCAGGAGTCTTAAGCATCATGTTAGACAAATCTAGAGTTGTTTAAGGATTTATTACCTGAAGATCTGATCTTATTCGACTTTGAATCATTCTTTAAAGACTGAGTTGTCTCAAATCACAAGATGTCCAATTATCCAGCCTCTAACGGTAATCCACACGAACCACTAGTAAGAAATCTCCTAAATCCCTATTGAGAAGAGAGGGGTTGCTATGTTTAGAGTGCTAGCTATAATTTTGTGTTTACGTAATTTTTATGTCTAACAAACAATCACTCTAAAAAATAAGAGGCATACCTTACTATTTATAAAGAAATCTGAAAAACCCTATAAATTAACAAAATTTTAATTTTTCCCCTGAATAATATCCATATATTAATTCAAAGTTTCTTAGAAATTAACTCAATCAAGTCCTTACTTGATTTTTCTAGGTTTAGAAATATAATCCTTGTATTAATTATATTCTAGTCCTTAATTTCTAAAATATATTTTAATCAAGTCATACTTAATTAAATCATCCCAATTTAATTTCTGACTAATGGTTCTTAATATGTATGACCCATTAGGTTCCTAATATGTTGACCCAAATATAAATTATAATTCTAATGAAATAAAATTAAATAAATTAAATAATTTAATTTATTATCAATTAAACAAATAATTAATTTATATTTGAAGATCAGGTGCATCGTCTAACAACATGTCATGATCTCCAAAATTTTAGTGACTGATTTCTCAATGTAATTAATATCCTTTCATCAATAATGTTCCCATTTAACATTAAAACATGAAGTATGTCTGCTACGTTAAATCATGTTTTTTTTCTACATAATAGTCATTGATTGTTTGAATAAAATTTGAAACTCTTTTAAAATCTCATTCCACCTTGGCCAAGGATTTCTCAGACATTAATACTATTTGAAAATAGTTGGAACATTTTCTCTAATTCTCACAGGATGATGAATCCTCTATTTATCATTCAAGTACCTTCATATAGTTCATGTTATACCAAATATATGCCCTTTCATTACGTCGATTAAGATAACATGTAATATGATCAAAGTATAATATTTTCTATATATTGATCTCAAGTATAAGGATCACTAACACAATAATCACATGAGCCTTTCCATAAACATATGTGATCTTTCCATACGAAATTCTCATGCGGGTCAGTTCAATGTACATGTCTTATGACAAACACTTATATACTAATTCTAATAATATATACCAATCTTTACAACTTTAATAAATGTTCAGTCTTTAAGAGAGTATCAACTAGAAACATTTTAGAAACAATGCTTTGATGCAATGAGAATCTTATAATTATAACAACTTTATAATTTTCTTTGCAAGACATTTTTGTCTTATGGATTTTATCTTTACTCTAGATTAATTAATATAATATTATATGAATATTAAAAATAAATTAAGTTTTATTAATAATAAATATATATTTACACAAATATAATAATATTATGTATAATCAACTGATTTACTACAAGATATGTATATATATAATATTCTTCATGACTGATACGTAATTTTCAAGCAAAAAGCGATGTCAGGTACCTTATAAGCTACGAGTTTTTTTTTTGTGATTAAAATATAATAGAGTTATATACATATCCTCCATACCGGCTCAATTCAGTAGTCAAGGGCCAGACCCAAAAATGCCTTCAGATTGTAGGGTTACTTACACAGAATATTAGTCGGCCAGTACCCTGTGCTTCTTAGCCCTGCATATGCACGCATGCATGGCTCATATATGAATTCTTTTACCACTGATTATGAGTAGAAGGAGGGACAAATCCAAAATGTTTATAAATTGAAAAGGCCAAAGTGTATAGTCTTACTGTTGGGAGGGCCAGGCCATTTCATAATAATACCCTCAAAATTGTATAGTTTCAATGGTGATTTTAAATAACTTTCTAAACTTGAGGGCATCAGCCCACCCTTGGCCACCCCTAGTTTCGTCTCTCAGTGGGAGATCTACAGGCCGTCCAACTTGAGCTCTGTTCGATGAACTTTATAAATCAAAACCACAAGATTTCAACTGGAGAACATTCAAATGATGTTCTCTCCTATCAATTACATGAGTTCCAGCCCAATACAGATAGCAAGAAGTGAAACTTCAATAGGTTCTCTGATCTCTTTGTGGAGTATATATAAACAATTTTTTTTTTCAATCCAACCTAAAGATTATAAATTATTCATGCAAAATCCAGGATTGATGATCCATCTCGATTAAACAAAGTTTCACTATTATAGAATGTACCTATACATGAAATATTGTATATAGGAAATATTGTTGTCATACTCTTGTGTTGTAACCTTCACCATTATTATTGTATATTGCCCTACACATATATATAGAAAGGGTTGGCTAACCAATAGGTTAAGCCTCCTAATTATTCTCTACTTGGTATCATAGCCTTCTGCCATTAGAACTCTTCTCTCCCTTTCCCCCTTGTAGCCGACCTTCTCTCTGCTTTTCCTAAATGGATTCTACTGCTGTTGTCGCCAACTTCTCCCTCACCACCGCTGGTGCAGCCCAGCCGGCCAGCCTTCTACAAAATGCTGCTAGTGGTGTCCTTCCACTACAACAGCAGCCTTCACTTGTCTTTAACTCCTTCTCGCAAGCTTCTGTTGTTCCTTTGCACATTATAGGAACACAAACTCCAGCTATTGTTGCTCTATCAAACATCCACCAAGTTGTTTTGTTGAAACTTACGAACACAAATTATCTCTATTGGCGAATGCAAATGAAGCCTTATCTCTTTGGTCAAGGTGTTTTTCACTTCATTGACGGCTTCATGTCATGTCCTCCGTCTCATGTTTATGACAATTCTGTTGGTTCTTCCTCTACAATCAACCCTTCTTTTCTTTGTTGGAAGCAATATGATCAACTTATTTTGAGTGCGTTACTCTCCTCTCTTTCAATGGATGTGTTGCATCTCATGGTAGATTGTCATACCTTGCAATGTGTTTGGCGCATTCTTGAGAAAGCTCTTGCGTCTCCATCTAATTCTCGCATCATGCAACTCCATGATTCCTTCCAAGATCTTTCGGCAAGGTGACTCATCAGTAAGTATCTACATGTAGTAAGCCAAATCGTTATTTGACGAATTGGTTGCTGCTGGTCGCCCCATGTCCCTTGAAGACTTCAATCTATATGTGTTTCGTGGCCTTCGTGGTGAGTTTAAAAACTTGGTAACGAGTCTTATAACCAAGGCAAAACCGTTGTTGTATGTTGATCTACACAACCATCTTCTTACCCATGAAGTTTTGCACAAGAACTCTCTTCAGTCCATGGACGCCACTACATTCATCTCTGTTGTCGCAGCCACCTCTGCTGCCAACACCACAACCCTCTACTCATCTTGCTATGTCTCATCAAAGCTCAAACTTCAGCCGTAACAGGAGTTGTTATCATGGTCATTGGCGTCCCAACAACAACTGCTACACTCACTAGAACAGGGGCTAATCTGCTGCAGACTGGCGGCCGCACAACTAGCACCAGACCTGGCGCAACACCGGGGCTGACTAGTGGTCTGGACAGCAGCATGTCCGCTACCAATTATTTTCATGTTTTGGTCACACAACTCCTCATTGTCCCTAGTTTTGTAGCAGTACCCAGCAACCCTCTACTCACCTTGCTATTGGGAATGTTTCTGTTGCAACTTGGTTCCCCGACATCGGCGCGAATCAACATGTCACACCTGATCTTGCAACTCTGACTGATTCTACACCCTATCTTGCTAATGATCATTTGCATGTTGGTGACGGTAAGGGCCTTGACATATCACATATTGGACATACTATGTTACATTCCCCAAAACACATTTTTACATTATCTAATATTCTCTATGTGACTCGTATTACCAAACCGTTGTTATCTGTTCAGAAATTCTGCTGTGATAATCATGTTTATTTTGAATTTCACTCTTCTATGTTTTATGTCAAGGATCTCATCACTAAGGAAGTTCTCCTTTTCGATCAGAGTAATGATGGTCTTTATGTCCTCTTCGATTCCTCAAACTTTTTGGTCTCCTTGCATCTTCGCGACGGTCAACCTATGGCATCGTTGTTTGTGTCATCCAACCCCTCGTATTTTAAATTTTTTAGTTTCTAGCAATAAAATCATATGTACTTCTAGACGTTCTCTTTCTCAGTGTCAAGCTTGTGCTTTAGGCAAGTCGTCGCATCTGGCGTTGCAACCTACAGGTCACAAAATTTCTGCCCCACTTGATTTAATATTTAGTTATGTTTGGGGTCCTGCCCCTATGTTTTCTTCTAATGGCTTCCGTTACTTTGTTATATTTGTCGATGTGCATACCAAACATATATGGTATTATCCGCTTGTTGCCAAATCTGTTGTGTTCCATTTTTCAACATTTTCAAACACTTGTTGTGCGTCAGTTTTCACTTAAAATTAAATCTGTTCAAACTGATTGGGGCGGTGAATATCGTAAGTTAAATAAATTCTTTCAGACCATTGGTATTCATCATTGGTTAATCTGCCCTCATACTCATGAACAAAATGGCACTGTTGAACGTCGTTATCGACATATTGTCAAAACTGGTCTAACCCTTTTAGGCCAATGTAGTGCACCATTGTGATTTTGGAACTATGTCTTTTAATCATCGGTATATCTTATTAATCGCATGTCTACTCTTGTTCTTCAAAATAAATCTCCGTTTGAGTGTCTGTTTCGTCGTACTTCTGATTATAATTTTCTGCATACTTTTGGGTGTCTTTGTTTTCTCTTTTTGCATCCATACCATGCTCACAAATTGGATTTTCGTTCTTCTCCATGTGTGCTCTTAGGATATAGCACCCTCGTTCTACCCTCTACCGCACCTCAACAGACCCCCCACTTGCCCATAGATTCTGCCTCCACTTCACCCCCGTCCAGCCTTGTCATACTGTCACCAGCTGCTTGTTTTTCAAATGATCATTATGCAGGAACAAGGTCTCCATCGCTAGATGCTCTTGCCTTTAGGTCTGACATTGTAGAACAACCAAGTTCTGTAGCACCTTCGTCGGTGTCTACTGCATAGACCAGTCCCTCCACCGCCTCTCCAGCTGGCAGCTTTGTATAGACCTTTCCTCATATCCTTTTTAGTAAGTTCTAGGTACTGGCTCTCCTTCTCCATGTCCAGCTGCTCGCCAACATCCCATGATTCTCCGTCCTAGACAGCCCAAGATAGCACTGTCCACAACCACTACCACCACCTCTGTTGCCTCCTTCAGTCGAGTAGTTTCTCCTCCTACTCATGAGCCACTTGTTTTTAATGATGCTAACAGGTATGAGGCTTGACATAGTGCTATGTGCGAGGAAATTCAAGCCTTATGCGTTAACAGAACTTGAACTTTAGTGTTGTTTCACCCTTCGATGAATGTTATTGTAGTCGGTGGGTGTACAAGATTAAACGCAGATCTGATGGCAGCATTGAGAGGTATAAGGCACGTCTAGTTGCTAGAGGTTTCACTTAGCAAGGAGGTATTGATTATTCTGAAACCTTTAGTCCTGTTATCAAATAGGCGACCATCAAATTAGTCTTCCCCATTGTCGTTTCATGTGATTAGAAAATTCATCAGCTTGATATCCATAATGCCTTCCTCAATGGCATTCTTGATGAGGAGGTCTACATGAAACAACCTACAGGTTTTGTTGACTTTGCTCTCCCCTCTCATGTGTATAGATTGCATAAGTCTCTATATGGTTTAAAACAGGCTCCGCGGGCTTGGTACACTCGTCTGAATGACTTTTTACTATCTATTAGTTTTCATGCCTCTAAGGTGGATACCTCATTATTTATCTTCTCTGTTGGTGCTGATATTTGTTATCTTCTACTTTATGTTGATGATATTCTGCTTACGGGTAGCAACTCTCTTATGCTTCAACGCCTCATACAACTACTAAGCTTAGAATTTAAGCTTTGCAACTTGGGTACTGTTCATTATTTTTTGGGTATTGTGGTTACGCCTACTGGTATGGGTCTTATGCTCCGACATCATAAATACACACTTGACATCCTTACGCAGGCTGATATGTTATCTTGCAAACCTGTTGATACTCCTATCTCGACATCCAAAGCTACCATACTGTCAGATCCTTTGTTTTCTAATGCTACACGCTTTCATCAAATTATGGGTGCCCTTCAATATCTCACTTTTACGAGGAGAGATATCTGCTTTGGTATTAACAGAGTCTATCGGTTTATGCATGCTCCTACAGATTCTCATTAGGTTGTCGTTAAACGCATCTTGCGTTATCTTAAGGGTACAACAACACACGGCCTTCATATTACTCGTAGTTCTTCATTTTCCTTACATGGCTTTACAAATGCAGATTGGGTAGGTAGTGTTGATGATAGAAAATTTACGAGTGGTTATCTTGTGTTCTTTGGTCAGACATTGATTTCATGGAAATCAGGTAAGCAACGTACAGTTGCTCGCTCTTCTACTGAAGCTAAGTACAAAACCTTTAGCCGATAGCACTGCTGAGGTTATCTAGCTTCAATATTTATTAACAGATCTTTAGATTCTATCTGTTTCTGCTCCTATCATTTGGTGTGATAACCTTGGTGCCATTTATTTGTCTGTGAATTCTATTTTTCATGCTTGCACAAAACATGTTGAGGTTGATTATTATTTTGTCCGAGATAAAGTTGCAAAGAAGGAAATTTAGATTCGTTTTATTTCCTCTCAAGATCAACTTGCAGATGTCTTTACTGAGCCACTTCCTATTGCTCCGTTTACTGCTTTTCGTTTCATGCTTCGGGTTGATTCTCTACCCTCAGCTTGAGAGGGCATATTATAGAATGTACCTATATAGAAAATACTGTATATAGAAAATATTATAGTTAAACTCTTGTGTTGTAACATCCACCATTACTATTGTATATTGCCCTACACATATATATAGAAAGGATTGGCTAACTAATAGGTTAAGCCTCCTGATGATGTAATTGCTCTCTGTTGCAACTTCTCGTTGCTTACAATAAGAACAATAATCTAAGGCAGAATCTCTCTGTAGAGGAATCACTCTAGATTTTGTATTAAGAATAGCAAATTGTCTGATTACAAGAAAAATTATCTATCTTATGTTATGCTCTCTTCTTAAATACCCTCTACTAATGAATTATAATCTACTACGTATTTGAACTCAAATCCTAATCTAACTAGGAAATAATAACTACAGCTAATAAGTTTTTAATCAGCTTTCACGATTTCTTGGTTTCCCATGTCTCTATCTTCCAGTAGTCTATGTGTTTTACAGGGTTCCTTCCTTTCTCTCCTCCTGATTTGCATCACCTGATTATTCTCAATTTTTACTAATTTATTTAGAAGAAATGGAAGATTGATCATTATAGACAAGATGATGCATATATATGCACATGCATTATTGCATACGTACATACACTTGGCCAGCATATACAGCTAACGTGAGAGAGAGAAAGAAAGGATAAAACCCTAAGTGTTGGTGGCGAGTGGAAAAAGAATGTCAACTTTATCCACCAGAGATAAAGTAGAAAGCAAAATATATGCAAGCGAGGACGGATCGTGGCATCACATTCACATATTAGGTTTTTGGGTTGGTGAGGTACAGGTCCCTGTGTCCAAATTGTAGCATTCTCTTATGTATTCCTTCCTTTACAAAAGATATATATATAGATAAAGTGAAAGGGAGAGGAACATAATTTATACCCTTTGCCTTTACTGCATGACCTAGCAGCCTATCTTTTATAGATACGAAACAGAAAGAATGCATGCCCCTCTCCACCCATTATCAAATATCTTAAATTATTTTCATAAATAAATAACTTAAATGATTTTCAAATAACAAATAGTTTGAATAATATTTTTTTAAGGTGTCTTTGCCTTGTTTCTCCTTAAATTCCATGATAAACAGACCAGCCATTAACTTAAACCCATGGCTTCGAAACCATTGGTCAAGCCTGGGTTTTTTTCTAAATCAGTGTTACGTATCTTGAACTTCTTGGAGTCTACTGGGTTTTCATCAAAAACGTAATCAGATATTTCCACTAGGTGTCACTTTGCATGTTTTTGTTGACCATCTGAGGTTGTCATTTTCACTTACAAAAACATGCCTAAAACTAAGATTAACGTTTTTTTTTCCAGCAATCATTCAAATTAAATAGGGTATTCTACTTAAAAAGAATTTGGTTTGAAACAAACATAAAGATTTAGGATGTGTTTCGAATGGAACCACTTTTTTAAATTATTTTTTATTCGAAAAAATATTAAATTAATATATTTTTAATTGTTTATTTTTAATAATTTTAATGTATTAGTGTAAAAGTAATAATAATATCATGTCGCGCATTACTACACAAGCATTGTCTATGCAAGAGAAAAACATGGCAGCGGAGAAATGGGGATCCGAAATTGAAGTGAAAATCGTTGGCATGGACGGGAACTAACTTAAAGAACACAGTGAGAAATGTAAAAAGATTAGTAGCAGAATCTTTAATTTATAGGCTACTTAAGCTTTGGACAAAAGTCTGACAGATGTTTGTACGTTTTGAGGCTAATACAAATACTAGGGACAATAACTTGAACGTTTATTACCCAACACCAACCGTCTAAGAAGATTTGCTCCAGAGAAAACCTATGTATAAATGCGTTTGAAATTGCAGTTGAAAGTACAGCATGGAGGTATTAAAATTTTCAACACAAGAACATTTTTCAATTAAGCATATACATCCTCTGTTTGGTGGGCTTGTTGGATTGTTAGGTATAACTGGATAAGCTTGCTTCTGCTCACTTGTGTAATAATCTTTTTTGAGAGTAGGAGCAGACCAGGTGGGACTAGGTCATGACTCGTGTGTAGACAAGCAATTGAATGATTGGAAAATGTTTGGTAGAAAATTTAAAGAAGCCCAAAAGACTGGTTATGTCACAGCAGTTATTGTTGCAACCCCACCATTACTATTGTATATTGCCCTACACATATATATAGAAAAGTTTGGCTAACCAATAGGTCAAGCCTCCCAATTATTCTCAACTTGCTATCAGAGCTTTCTGCCATCAGAACTCTTCTTCTCTTCTTCCTCCTTGCAGCTGACATCCTTTCTCTTTCTCCTAAATGGACTCTACTGCGGCTGCCGCCTACTCCACCCACCAAAACAGCGGTGCAGCCCAACCATCCAGCCCCTCTGAAGCTGCTGCCATTGGTTCCTTCTCCCACTAGCAGCAACCCCAACCTGCAGAGCAACACCTTGCTCTTTCTCTCATGTTTCTGTCGTTCCCCTGCACATCATAGGGACAACGACTCCTTCTATCGTTACTTTGTCCAACACTCATCAAGTGGTCTCGTTGAAGTTTACAACCACAAACTATCTCTATTGGCGAATGCAGATGAAGCCATATCTTATTGGTCAAAGTGTTTTTCACTTTGTTGATTGCTCAGTACCGTGTCCTTCTTCTCATGTTTCTGACGGTTCTGATGGTTCTTCTTCAACAATTAATCTTTCTTTTCTCTGTTGGAAGCAACATGATCAGCTTATTTTAAGTGCGTTACTCACCTCCCTCTCCATGGGCGTCCTAAATCTTGTGGTTGATTGTCAGACTTCTTCTTGTGTTTGGCGCACTCTTGAGAAAGCGCTCGCTTCTCCATCAAATTCTTGCATTATGCAACTCCATGGGTCTTTTCAAGAACTTCGGCAAGGAGATGCTTCGGTTACTACATATATGTAGCACGCCAAGTCATTGTTTGATGAATTGGCTGCTGCTGGCCGACCCCTCTCTCTTGAAGACTTCAACCTCTATATATCTCGTGGTCTTCGTGGTGAGTTTAAAGACTTGGTAACTAGTCTCGTGACCAAGGCCGAATCGCTGTCATACGCGGACCTTCACAGCCACCTTCTTACTCATGAGTTTCTACATAAGTCTTCTCTTCCCTCCTTGGCTGCAAATCCACCTTTGTTGCCTACCCCATCTCTGTTGTCATCTGCTTATCTTGCATAGCAGCAGACCAACTCTTATTTTGGTCGTAACAGAGGTCGTTCCCGCGGCAACTGGCGCTCCAACAACAACAAGTACAATAGCCATGACAGGACTGATTTTCGTGGCTCTTCTTCCTCTGTTCCCACGGACTGGAAGCAGAATCACTTGCAGCAGAGCAGACGGGCTGCTGCTGGTGGACAGTGGCCTCCTCACCGATCTTTTGAGCAGCACGTCAAGTGTCAACTATGCTTCTCCTTCGGCCACACAGCCCTACAATGTGCTCAGTTTTGTAGCAGTGGTCATCAGCCCTTTGCCCATCTTGCAGTTGGTCTGGTTTCTGCCTCTTCTTGGTTCCCGGATACTAGTGCAAACCAGCACGTTACTCCTAATCTTACAACTCTGATCGATTCTGCACCCTATCTTAGTAATGATCATTTGCATGTTGGTGACGGTAAGGGTCTATCTATATCCCATATTGGTCATACCACCTTATGTTCCCCTAAACACACCTTTACATTATCTAATATTCTTCATGTTCCTTACATTACCAAACCCTTGCTATATGTTCAGAAATTTTATCGTGATAATAATGTTTATTTTGAATTTTACGCCTCTGTGTATTATGTAAAGGATCTCATCACTCAAGCAGTGTTCCTTTCCGGTCAGAGCAATGACGGTCTCTATGTTCTCTCGGAGTCTTCTGCTACCACCAATTCCTCAAGCTTATTGGTCTCCTTGCATTTGTGCCACTGCTAATCTGTGGCATCGTTGATTGGGTCATCCTACGTCTCGTATTTTCAATTTGTTAGTTTCCAAAAATAAAATAATGTGTACTTCTAGACACTCACTTGTTCAATGTCAAGCTTGTCCGCTTGGCAAGTCTTCGCGTTTGTCATTGAGACCTACGGGTCACAAAACTACTGCTCCACTTGATTTAATTTTTAGTGATGTTTGGGGCCCTGCTCCTATGTTTTCTTCTAATGGTTTTCGTTACTTTGTTATCTTTGTCGACGTGCATATATGGTATTATCCGCTTGTTGCCAAATCTGATGTCTTTTCCACTTTTCAACGTTTTCAAACACTTGTTGAACATCAATTTTCACTTAAAATTAAATCTATTCAAACTGATTGGGGCGGTGAATATCATAAATTAAACAGTTTCTTTCAAACTATTAGTATTCATCACAGCTTAATCTGTCCTCATTCGCATGAGCAAAATGGCAGTGTTGAGCGTCGTCATCGTCATATTGTCGAAATTGGTCTTACACTTTTAGGACAATGTAGTGCTCCATTATGATTTTGGAATTATGCGTTTGAATCTTCAGTCTATCTCATCAATCGCATGCCTACTCCTGTTCTCCAAAATCAGTCTCCTTTTGAATGTCTGTTTAATCGTACTCCTGATTATGATTTTCTACGTACTTTTAAGTGTCTCTGTTTTCCATTTATGCATCCATATCATGCTCATAAGTTGGATTTTCGTTCCTCTCCTTGTGTGTTCTTAGGCTATAGTTCCTCACACCTTGGTTATCGTTGTCTCGATTCCGCCTCTGACCGTATATATGTCTCCCGTCATGTTCGTTTTCATGAGAATGTGTTTCCTTTTGCAGATTCCTCACAGCTAACAAGAACCCCAACTATTTCCTCACAGCCCACCCACTTGCCCAACTTGATCACCCCCTACAATTTTCTCCCGGCTACCCCACAAAATGCCTTACCTGCCAGCTTTGCCACACCTCCAGCACCAACCAAACAGCCCTATCGTTCCCTACCCATGTCTACCACCATACCACCGCCACCCAGCCCTACCCCTATGTCAGCATCTGGATGTTTCTCTAATGATCATTGTCGCACGTCCCCCGCGCGACGTCCGATGATGATTTTTTGTTTGTTTGCTTGATTGGTTCTTTGGAGTCGCCACCTAGTATTATGGTCACTAGGAAACCTAACTGGTCTTTCAGAGATTCTAAGGCAAGAGACTGGTTGCATAAAGGAAAGGTATTAGCACCCCTAGTACGCCCTACCTAAGGTAAGCTGCTTGGTGTTTGGTTTGCCTTATAATTGCTATGGTGTTGGTGTCTTCTAATCCCATCAATTTTCCTAGGTTTGATTCA